>TARA_R110000851_G_scaffold62878_4_pt1 | contig 13114 bp, 10 predicted proteins | sample TARA_R110000851 | Tara Oceans TARA_R110000851 (sample SAMEA4397627) | marine metagenome | biome: Polar Biome; feature: [DCM] deep chlorophyll maximum layer (ENVO:01000326); material: water (ENVO:00002006), including particulate matter (ENVO:01000060) such as... | depth 17 m | reverse complement strand
GCCGGAAAGCGCTTAAAAGAATTTAACGGCGACATTAGTCAATTTAAAGTGGTTAAGCGCTACCCTTCTATTTTAAATCAAATAGGGATTGCCAAAACTGAGCCTGGGGATGAAAACAACCAAGATATTTCGGCACTAGTGGGTAAAGTAGATATTCGCCAACTAGAACATTTTGCACAAAATGATCCCGATGCTTACGCCTACTCTGGATCTTTATGTTTAGCAAACCAGGGCTTAATGGAGTTTGTTGAGATGTTTAAAGCGCCTATTAAGGTACTGCATCCTCTGCTAACAGCCACCCAAGAGGGTAACTACAACGGTACTGAAGGTATTAGTGCTCTGCCCTTTAACGGCATGATACTAGCCCACTCTAACGAATCTGAGTGGCAAACTTTTAAAAACAATAAAAACAATGAGGCATTCCTAGACCGGGTATATATTGTTAAGGTTCCTTATTGCTTACGTGTTACCGAAGAAATTAAAATTTACGATAAGCTACTTCAACACAGTGAGTTGTACAACGCGCCATGCGCCCCGGGAACACTTAAAATTTTAGCGCAGTTTTCAACGCTATCACGATTAAAAGAGCCTGAAAACTCGAGCCTTTTTTCAAAAATGCGAGTGTATGACGGCGAAACCCTAAAAGACACTGATCCTAAAGCTAAATCGTATCAAGAGTATCGAGACTATGCTGGGGTTGATGAAGGTATGACAGGACTTTCTACCCGTTTTGCTTTTAAAATTTTATCGCGAGTATTTAATTTTGACACCCTAGAGGTTGCTGCGAATCCAGTACATTTATTTTATGTGTTAGAACAACAAATTGAGCGTGAGCAGTTTGCATCTGATACCGAAGAGCGTTATTTGAGCTTTTTAAAAGGCTATTTAATTCCGCAATATGTGGAGTTTATTGGTAAGGAGCTGCAAACCGCATACTTAGAGTCGTACTCTGAATACGGACAAAATATTTTTGACCGTTATGTTATTTACGCCGACTTTTGGATTCAAGATCAAGAATACCGCGACCCCGATACTGGCCAACTATTTGACCGTGATGCCCTTAATGCAGAACTTGAAAAAATAGAAAAGCCAGCGGGTATTTCTAATCCAAAAGATTTTCGTAACGAAATAGTAAACTTTGTGCTTAGGGCTCGAGCGCACCATAATGGTAAAAACCCACTGTGGACCAGCTACGAAAAATTGCGCACCGTGATCGAGAAAAAAATGTTCTCTAATACCGAAGATTTGCTACCCGTTATTTCGTTTAATACCAAAACCTCTGCCGAGGATCAGCAAAAACACGAAGACTTTGTTAATCGTATGGTCGAAAAAGGCTACACACAAAAACAAGTGCGGTTGTTATCTGAATGGTATTTACGGGTTAGAAAATCGCAATAACCTTCATATTGGTAGTTTAGGAGGTAATTAATGGCGCATTTTATAGATAGGCGATTAAACGCAAAGAATAAAAGCACGCTTAATCGCCAGCGCTTTATTAGGCGCTATAAAAAACAAATTAAAGAAGCGGTTTCTGATGCGATTAATAAACGCAGTGTCACCGACGCAAGTTCGGGAGAGAGTATTTCTATTCCGCAACGCGATATTAGCGAACCTACATTTCATCAAGGAAAAGGCGGCAATAGAGAACAAATACATCCAGGGAACGATCAGTTCTCTACTGGCGATAAAGTAGAGCGCCCTAAAGGTGGGCAAGGTGGTGGCGCAGGAGGCGGTGAAGCGAGCGACTCGGGAGAAGGCCAAGACGAATTTGTATTTTCGATTTCAAAGGATGAATATTTAGATTTATTGTTTGAGGATTTAGAGCTGCCAAACTTGCAAGAAAATCAGCTCGACAAACTAGTACAAATGAAAACTCATCGCGCTGGTTTTTGCAGCGATGGTATGCCAAGTAATATTGATATTGTACGCTCACTCAAAGGCTCGTTAGCACGGCGCGTGGCCATGAGCGCAGGTAAAAAGCGTTTATTAGCAGAGCTTGAAGCTCAGTTAGTTATTTTACTTGCACAAGCACATCCTGATAAAGCTGCTATTGTGCTGTTAAGTAGTGAAATTGAACTGATTAAAAAGCAAATTAAGGCAGTGCCTTTTATTGATAATTACGACTTACGTTTTCGTAATTACGAAAAACGCCCTCACCCTACCAGCAAAGCCGTGATGTTTTGTATTATGGATGTGTCTGGCTCTATGGACCAGGCCACAAAAGACATGGCTAAGCGCTTTTATATTTTGCTATATCAGTTTTTAACACGCAGCTATAAAGACATTGAAGTGGTATATATTCGCCATCACACGCAAGCTAAAGAAGTTGACGAACAAGAGTTTTTTTACTCCCAAGAGACCGGTGGCACGATTGTTTCGAGTGCTCTTAAGCTCATGGACGAAATAATTAAAGAGCGCTACAACTCTGAACAATGGAATGTGTATGCCGCGCAAGCGTCTGATGGTGATAACTGGGCAGACGACACACCGCAATGTGGACAAATTTTGCGTAATAAATTATTAAACGCAGTGCGCTATTTTGCCTATATAGAAATAACCACACGGGCGCATCAAAGTTTATGGCGCGAGTATCAAGACATAACCCAAAGCCATGCTAATTTTGCCATACAACATATTCAAAGCGTTGAGGATATTTACCCTATTTTTAGAGAGCTATTTAAAAAAGGTCGTCAGCAGCAAGGGGCTGCATAGCCTAAGCGAGGTAGTAAATATGAAGGATAAACATATAAGTGATGGCCCAGATTGGACTTTTGAGTTATTGGCCCAGTACCGTGATGAAATAGCCCGTGTTGCACAGCACTATCGCTTAGACACGTACCCTAATCAAATTGAAGTGATCACCGCTGAGCAGATGATGGATGCCTATTCTAGCGTTGGTATGCCTATAGGCTATAGCCATTGGTCATACGGTAAAAAGTTTATTCAAACTGAGCAAAATTATAAACGCGGTCAAATGGGATTAGCCTACGAAATCGTCATTAACTCCGATCCGTGTATTGCCTATTTAATGGAAGAAAACACCCTGCCCATGCAAGCACTGGTTATGGCGCATGCTTGTTATGGGCATAATTCTTTTTTTAAAGGGAATTACTTATTTAAAACCTGGACCGACGCCGGCTCAATTATCGATTACCTACTGTTTGCTAAAAAGTACATTAGCCGCTGCGAAGAAAAATACGGTATTACTGAGGTAGAAACCCTGCTCGACTCTTGTCATGCGCTAATGAATTACGGCGTAGACAGATACAAGCGCCCGCAACGTATTTCATTATTTGAAGAACAAAAGCGCCAGCAAGAACGAAAAGACTATCTACAATCACAAGTAAACGAGTTGTGGCGCACTATTCCAGCTCAACAACAAGAAGCTAAAAAGCATGAGCGTCATTTTCCACAAGAGCCACAAGAAAATATTTTATACTTTATTGAAAAAAATGCGCCATTGCTAGAGTCATGGCAGCGTGAAATCATTCGGATTGTACGTAAAATATCGCAATATTTTTATCCGCAAAAACAAACCCAGGTGATGAATGAAGGTTGGGCTACATTTTGGCATTATACTATTTTGAATCACTTATATGACGAAGGAAAATTGACTGATTCATTTATGATGGAGTTTTTACAAAGCCACACTAATGTGATTTATCAACCACCTTATAATAGCCAATATTACTCGGGTATAAACCCTTATGCTCTGGGCTTTAATATGATGGTAGACATTCGCCGTATTTGTGAGCAGCCAACAGAGGAAGATAAACGCTGGTTCCCGCAGTATGCTGGCAGTAATTGGCTCGACACGCTGCACTTTGCTATGCAAAACTTTAAAGATGAAAGTTTTATAAGCCAGTTTTTATCACCTAAACTGATCCGTGACTTTAAATTATTTACTATTGTTGATCATACAAATAACCCTCATTTAGAAATAGGTGCTATTCATGATGATAATGGCTATAAAGCAGTGAGAGAGGCGTTATCGGCGCAATATAATTTAAGTAATCACGAGCCTAATATTCAAATCTATAATGTTGATATTAGAGGCGACAGATCTCTTACATTACGTTATGTGCCGCACAATAATATTCCGCTCGCTAACTCACACGATGAAGTACTTAAACATCTTTACCGTTTATGGGGATTTAAAGTAAAGCTAGAGCAAGAGTCGAGTAGCGGTGAAGTTTCTATTCTTAGTCAATGTCCAATAGATGATTATCGCCACACTACAGAGTAAATAATCTAGGTTATGGATAATAGATTTATTAAGCAACGCTGCATACTCGCGTTAACTAACCGATATAAAAAATGACGCTTAGGCGTCATTTTTTATATCGTCAAACATAGTAATACTATTCCTACCATTGTGTTTTGAATTATAAAGTGCTTTATCGGCAGCCTCAATCCAGCGTTCATGGTTTTTAAATTCATTACTATAAGAGGCAATGCCAATACTAACCGTCATACTCACTAGCTGATCTTTGTAAGCCACCGGGGTTGCCGCAATTAGTTCACGTAAACGCTCGGCTATTATCATCGCACCTTGTTTATCAGTATCGAGTAAGGTGATAGCAAATTCTTCACCACCGTAGCGCCCTGCTATATCTGTTTCGCGCAATGTGCCTTTTAGTAATTTTGCAATATGACGCAATGCCTCGTCACCACAACTGTGGCCGTACTCATCGTTCACTTTTTTAAAGTGGTCAATATCAAACATTAATAAAGTACTGCAACCACCACTGCGTTTAGTACGCAAAAACTCTTGGCGTAACGTATGTTCCCAGTGCCCTCGGTTAGCTAGCTGCGTTAAGCTATCGGTTTGACTAACTTGCTCAAGCTTTTTATTTAACTGTTCGAGTTCTTTTTTATTAACGGCTACATCTGTTACATCGTAAATAATAATACATATATGCTCAACATCACCACGGGTATTTGTTAGTGGAATAAAGGTGGCATTTTGGTACATATAATCAGCTTTGCCGGTAATTGGCCGATAGTTTTTAAAACGAAAGATATAAGGTTGCTGTTCCCAAATTGTAAACGAGCGGTTTTTTAGTACAAACACGGATTCAGATTTACTTCTAAACCACTTTTCATCTATTGCGGGAAATAAATCAAATAAGTCTTTGTGTTTAACTGCGCTTGGCAGTAATCCAGAATGATTTTCCATAAAACCATTCCATACACACACTTTATATTCTCTGTCGAGCACCACTAGGCCCACATCAACAGTATTAAACATATCCATTAACCAATGGATTTCATTCATATTTAAATCAGCTGACATAATCGTTAATCTTCTAATAGGTAGGCAACTTTGTACTTCAAAGTTTTTAGTGAGTCTTCGGTAAATAACAACATCAAATCGCAATTTATATTGTGGTTTTCAATACCGTAACTTATCTCGATTGCTAAGGTACGTTGCCAACGTGGTTTGTTAGATTTAACCAGCTCTGATACATCTCTATGCTGACCCAGTACTATGGGATGCCCTTGGCTAAATGTCATATCAAGTTGTTTAGAGAGTCCAGTTAAAATAGCGCCAATAAGTATATTACTGATATCCATTAACAGCTCTAGCTCTACTTTTTCATTGAGCTCACCGTCGTAGTTCATTAGCGATGCTATTTCTTTAAAGCTCGAGTCATTTAAAAGTAGTAATGCTTCCCCTGATACACCGCCGCCTATAAAGCCTTGGCAGATACCCGAGGTTGAGGTGCTGTTATCAATTGAGCGCAGCGCCATATCAAGCTCATTTACTTCTAGAATATTAACATTAGGTATGGGCAGCTTAACAAATACATTAAGTAACCTTGCGAGTAGGTCGCCTGCTTGCCCCATGGCCACGTTAGTAAGCTCTTGGTATATATCTCGTACATCAGGGTCTACCTGCTCACCTAACGAGTGCGCAAGGCGCTCTCGCATTGCTTTGTCTTTAATGCCATGATGTTCAATAATAGTGGCTAGCTTTTCTGCGGAGCAAGGTTTTTGAATAAAATCAATTGCACCTAGCTCTAATACGCGCTCATGTGCCGCCGGCTGAATATCGCCAGAAACCACCACAGTGAGCACATTAAGACCAAGCTCTCGTATCGCTATGAGTACTTCATAACCATCCATTTCCGGCATATTTAAATCAAGAAAAAGAATTTCTGGCTGTATTTTTTTTATTTGGTTTATACAATCTACACCGTCATGCGCAAATTCAATTTTAATATCCCAATCCACTGGTAAAGATCGAGCTAATTGGCGTCTAGCTAATTTTGAATCATCACATATTAGTACCGATGTTGACATATTCTCTCTCTATTTTGACCCTGTTATAGGTATCAAACTGCATTAATAAAGGTTTAATTATTGTTTTTTATATACATATTTTTTACATATGTATGTTATATCAAAGTATACCTTGTTTACAATTTTTGATTAATAAATAAAAGCATCTACTTCTTCTGCTTGGTGAGCACTTCGCAGTATAATACACTTAACGCTATTACAGCCTGAATCTAAAAGGAAATACCCTATGTTTCGCTCGTTAATTTTTGCATTAAGTGCATTTAGTTCTGTGGCTTTTGCTGCCGATTATACCGAAAACACGCTTGATGCTGGCAAAGTATCCGCACAAGGTAAACCTGTTACTTTATTAGGTAAGGGAGTTGCTGTAGGCGATAGCGCACCAGAGTTTAAAGTGGTCGACGCTAACTTTACCCCTGTTACATTGAGTGCGTATAAAGGCCAAGCCGTTTTGATTAGCGTAGTACCTAGTTTAGATACCGGTATTTGCAGCCTACAAACTAAACACTTTAACGAAAAAGTAGCACAACAATTTCCAAACATAACCATGTTGACCATTAGTAGCGATTTACCTTTTGCGCAAAAACGTTTTTGCAAAGCTGAGAACATAGATAAGGTAATTGTGCTTTCTGATTCGGTATGGCACGACTTTGGTCAGAAGTATGGATTTATAATTAAAGATATGGGGCTACTAACACGCGCTGTACTTATTTTAGATAAAAACCATAACGTGGTTTATAAGCAATTAGTGAGTAACCTTGCAACTGAACCAGAATACGCCAGCGTGATTGAAAAACTAAAGGCACTTTAAATTAACCTAAACTCTGCACAAAAAAACCGCTAAATTTTACATTAGCGGTTTTTATTTAATAGAGGACTGTAAATTAGCCTAATAGCTCACCTAACTGTTTGCTAATAGCATCAACAGCTTGTGTACCATCTAGCTTATGATACTGGGTGTTACCCGCAGCAGCTTCTGCTTGGTAGTAATCAACCAATGGCATAGTTTGCTCATGGTAAATACCTAAGCGTTTACGTACTGTTTCTTCAGTATCGTCTGCACGAATAATAAGCTCTTCACCTGTTTCGTTGTCTTTATCTGCCACTTTTGGTGGATTATAAACAACGTGATAAACACGACCAGAACCTGGATGAACACGACGTCCACCCATACGCTCAACAATCACTTCATCAGCAACATCAAATTCAATAACGTGATCAACCACTACGCCATTTTCTTTCATCGCATCAGCTTGTGGAATAGTGCGCGGGAAACCGTCTAATAAAAAACCATTTTCGCAATCAGCTTTAGTAATACGCTCTTTTACTAAACCAATGATAATATCGTCAGAAATTAACTGGCCTGCATCCATTACTTTTTTTGCTTCAAGACCCAGTGGAGTGCCTTCTTTAATTGCTGCACGTAACATATCACCAGTCGAAATTTGTGGAATACCGTATTTATCCATCAAGTACTGAGCTTGAGTGCCTTTACCTGCACCCGGCGCGCCCAAAAGAATAATGCGCATATCATTGTCCCTTAGTAATAGTTTGTTTTTTGAAGCCTGAATTCTTCCATAAGCGCCGCCGATACTCAAGCAACTTATACTAATTGATAAGTCATTAGCGGGCATATAGCGTATAAAAAAGGGAACTTAGGTTCCCTTTTAACTTAATCTTTAATTTTTTAAACTTATTTGCTTAATTCAAGCATAAGTTTATTTAAGCGAGTTACAAACCCTGTAGGGTCTTTAAGTGTGCCACGCTCTGCAAGTAGCGCTTGGTCAAGTAATACATGCGACCACTGTGCAAACTTATCTTCGTCTTGCTCATCATTTAAATGCTTAACAAGTTGATGCTCTGGGTTTAGCTCAAACACAGGTTTTGCTTCAGGAGCGGCTTGACCAACCGATTCCATTAGCTTTTGCATTTGTGAGCTCATGTCGTTGTCATCGCTAACAACACATGCTGGAGAGTCGGTTAAACGATGCGTAAAACGCACTTCTTTAACTTCATCACCTAACGCAGTTTTAATACGCTCTACTAAACCGGCAACTTCTTTTTCAGACTCTTCTTGCGCTTTTTTAGTCTCTTCGTCGTCAAGCTTACCTAAGTCTAAATCACCACGGGTGATTGATTGTAGTTGCTTATCAGCAAATTCTGTTAAGTGGCTCATCATCCACTCATCTACACGGTCACTTAGCAGTAATACTTCAATGCCTTTTTTACGGAAAATCTCTAAATGCGGAGAGTTTTTCGCAGCAGTAAACGTATCAGCCACTACGTAGTATATTTTTTCTTGGCCTTCATTCATGCGCTCAACGTATTGCTCAAGCGATACATCTTGCGTTGCTGAATCGGTATGCGTAGAAGAGAAACGTAATAGTTTACAAATTGCTTCTTTATTAGCTGCATCCTCTGCAGGGCCTTCTTTGATCACTTGACCAAATTCATTCCAAAATACTTGGTAATCGTCCGCTTTGTTTTTAGCCATACGCTCAAGCATTTTAATAATACGCGATGTACACCCTTTACGAATAGCTTGCGTTACTTTGTTGTCTTGTAGAATTTCGCGAGATACGTTAAGTGGTAAATCGTTTGAATCTAACAAGCCTTTTACAAAACGTAAATAACTTGGCATGAATTGTTCAGCGTCATCCATAATAAACACGCGTTGTACGTACAGTTTTAAACCACTTTGGCGATCACGATTCCATAAGTCGAATGGCGCTTTTTTAGGGATGTATAACAAACTAGTGTATTCAGTTTTACCTTCTACCTTGTTATGCGCCCAACTTAGTGGATCTTCCCAATCGTGGCTTACGTGCTTGTAAAACTCTTTGTATTCGTCATCTGAAAGCTCTGACTTATCACGAGTCCACAGTGCAGTAGCGCGGTTAATACTTTCCCACTCACCTGGTACTGCAGGGATTTTTTCGCCATCTTCCCCTTCAGACTCTGGCACTTCTGCTTTGTACATTTGTACTGGGGTCGAAATATGATCCGAGTATTTAGTCACTATGCTGCGCAGGCGCCACTCATCAGCAAACTCTTTTTCTTCTTCGCGAAGATGTAGAATAATATCGGTACCACGGCCTTTTTTTTCAATTTCTTGCAGCGTGTACTCGCCTTCGCCTTGAGACTCCCACTCGTAAGCAGTTGTTTCGCCAGCTTTACGGGTGCGAACCGTTACTAAGTCTGCCACGATAAATGCTGAGTAAAAACCAACACCAAACTGACCAATTAACTGCGAGTCTTTACTTTGATCGCCAGTTAAGTTTTTGAAAAACTCAGCAGTACCCGATTTTGCAATCGTCCCTAAAGAGCTAATTACTTCATCGCGGGTCATACCAATACCATTATCTGAAATAGTAATGGTGTTAGCTTCTTTGTCAGCGCTAATACGCACACGTAAGTCAGCGTCGCCTTGGTACAGATCACCTTGTGATAATGCTAAAAAGCGTAACTTGTCTGCTGCATCTGAGGCATTTGACACAAGTTCACGTAAAAATATTTCTTTATTAGAATAAAGAGAATGAATCATTAAGTTTAATAATTGTTTTACTTCTGTTTGAAAGCCTAATGTTTCTTTTTGTGCTGCAGTCATTTATATATCTCCAATTTGCAAAGTGTCTGCGTTATGCACTTAATATGGGGGGAGCTGCTAGAACTTCAAGGGAAAAAATAAAAAAAGTCCTAACCAATATTGTCTTAAAACTAAAACGTACCAGCGCATTGCATATGAATTTGTTCATTGCTTACCGGGTGCTGAAAATACAAATCACTTGCATGAAGCTGTAAGCGCGCTGCCATATGCTCGCTTTGTGCATTGTTATATAAATCGCACCCTAAAATAGGATGCCCTATAAACTGGCTGTGAATACGCAATTGGTGCGTACGCCCTGTAATGGGTGTAAATTGCACTAAGGTTCGCTGTGGTTGCGTTAGGCGCTGCAGCACTTTATATTCACTTACGGCTGTTTTACCTGTGGTTTCGCAGATTTTAACCCGCGGAAAAAGCAGTTTATCTTTTGCTATCGACGCACTAATTTGCCCTTCGTCGTCAATTAACCATCCGTGTAACATGGCTACATAGCGCTTTTTAATTGTACGCGCCTGAAACTGTTTATTTAGGTGCTTAGAAGCCGCCGCGTTTAATCCCACAATCATAATGCCTGATGTACCTAAGTCTAACCTATGCGGTAACTTAGCCTCAGGGTACGCAGCCGTAATACCTGTTTGCCCATTTACCAAACGATAATGCACAGAATCCCAATTGAGCGGATTTTTACCCGACAAACTCAACAAACCACTGGGTTTGTTGATCAGTAAAATGTCTTCATCGTGATAAACAATCTGCACGCTCTGATCACACTGCGGCGCAACAAAGTTATCAATAGCGCAGGGGGTTAAGTGATGAAATTCAGACATAGTCTTCCTAATAACACATAGCGCCACCTAGGCGGCATGTGTCTGGTTCAAAGTAAAGTGAGTAAATTACACCGGTAAAGCAGAGCGCTGATTAGCTGCTCTGCTAGGGATAACAATTGATACAGGGCCATTTATTAAAAGCAGATAGTAACATTTGTCGCTGTAAAATAACCCATGAATTGGTTAATCAGTGTGACTTAATAGGCAAAATGCAGCATCGCTTCAACAAAAAAGCTTTGATCTTTTTCTAAATTCGCTCTGTTACTCATATTTATATAGCTGGTAATCAGTTCAAAAGAGATTTTTTTTGTATACAAATACTGTGTTGTTAAGCTATAAGTATCGGCAATTTTAGCGCCTTTTAATTGCTCATTAGCAATAAATAGACTCCTGCCAGGACCAAAAATATCGCCCTGTTCGTTCACTCTAAATAATCGACGCATATCCAAACTAATATCAAATTTATCAGTAAGTTGAGCTTGCAATTTTGCGCCTATATGTTTGATATTTGTGGTAGAAAATATACCTGCCTCAGAATAATACGGCGCTTTTGCATATAAAGATCGAAAATATCCATCTTCATGCCCTGCCTCACCGCCCGTTGCATAACTTAAAGTAGGGCCAAACTTTAAGTTTGCGAAAGAATACAGCCCAGAAAACTGTGCAAACCATGCTTTAGTATGCTCACTCTTTACTATGCCGGTTTGATGAGCCACGTGAAAAGTGCTACTAAAACGGCCTAATTCTTTACGATATTGGGCTTCAATAGTGTGTCTGCTTTCGTTATTTTCTGCCGTGGTATCGCGGTACCACATGCTGTGCAGCAGTAATTCAGCTGTGCTAAAGTACACACCTGTTATTCTTTCAGAAGATAAATATTTATCATCAAACACGCCTGTTTTGCTAGCCACAGCATAGCCATGGTATGCATTAATTTGCAGCTGGTTAAGGACGTTATTTTGATACATCACGCCATCGAAGCGTCTTCTTACGTTGGTACCTTCGCGCTTACCTAACAACCTTTGGTCTGCAACTGACCAAACTTGTCGACCTAATTTAATAGCATGATTAGGGCTTGTAACACTCAGATAGCCTTGATGCAGATCAAATTCATTATGCTCAAATGAATATTTTCCTTGTGCAAAAGAGGAATCATACGCAGCAATCGTTTCGAGATAAAATAAGCTATTATTACTAAGTGGCAGATCTGCCTTAAGTAGCAGTCGAGCGAAGTTGGTTGATAAATTAGTATCGGAGAGCTCATTATTTTCAATGTGTTGAAACTTAATACGTCCTTCAACGGCAACCTCAGCCAAAACACAACTACTAAGTAAAAGTAATAGTAAAGACAAACCATATCGAGTCATTTAACTTTCTCCGCACGCGACGACTAGCTAAGCTAGCTCATCAGTTAAACCTAAAGAACCACAATAATTGGTTATCTTTATTGTGTAGCTAAACGGATATTAATTTATTCCAGCCAAGCTATTTACGGTATCGGTGTTGTTTACACTAATTTTTTGCAAACACAGCTGAAATTATAAGTGATTATTAAAAAGATCAATATTATAAAAAATAGCCTGTTACACTCTACTCACGAGAACGTAATGCCATTGTGCGTATAGTTCTTACTCAAACAGTAAATTACTCGAGGTTTTCAGCTAGTAAAAGCGAATGACATCCCAGATAGCACCTACCAATAAAGCATTAAACACTGAGCACTCCTAATAGAGCCTTAAGGTATAAAATGATAAAAACGATAGCTTATTAAGTGCAGCAATCGTTGTGGCGTTAGTTTCAGCCACGGCTAATGCGAGCAGCGCATATGGATATGGATATGGATATGGATATGGATATGGAGTGAACTACCCAGCGGCTAAAGATCACAGGGTTTTCTCGTTAAGTAATCGATAAAAATGCAGATCGTATTGCAGCAGGAACAAGTTTACTTGGTTACGATGTATATCGTACAAGCGGTATACAGGATAAATCTGATGGGTTTACTAAGATTAATGAGGCAATGATTGCTGCTAAAGGTTTGCAGATTGCCAAAGTGAAAAATCGTCACCATTACGCGTTAACCGATACACTGCTATTAACAGAGAAAGTTATTGAACGTATAGTTCGTCACTCTAGTTATAGTCCAATATCAGCGGTTGCTTAGTCAGCCTATGTAACCTGAGCTCCGGATAATAAACTTAAATATAACTATGATTCAATACATGAGTAAATCTCTTAACCAGAATTTATCCTAAGCGTCTTACGCGGTTATAATGCTGTTAATTAAAGCGAAAATTAATCAGCCCACACAACATAAGTTATGTGGGCTGATTTAGTTATTCAAATAGCCGTGCTAGTTCAGTCTTGTGTTACCGCTCGT
>TARA_R110000851_G_C13100892_1_pt1 | contig 13147 bp, 8 predicted proteins | sample TARA_R110000851 | Tara Oceans TARA_R110000851 (sample SAMEA4397627) | marine metagenome | biome: Polar Biome; feature: [DCM] deep chlorophyll maximum layer (ENVO:01000326); material: water (ENVO:00002006), including particulate matter (ENVO:01000060) such as... | depth 17 m | reverse complement strand
AAAGAGCTGATGACTTAAACGCGACATCTACGTTGACAGACTCCGGCATGAAATTGTTTTTACACGCCCTGTGGGTCAGCTTTTTTCTGATTCTGGCTGGTTGTGGTGGATCGGGCGACGGCTCGAATGAATCACCGGGCAACGACCAGAACCCGGGTGTTGAACCTGAACCTGAACCTGCGCCAGATCCTGAACCTGCACCGACACCCGTTGCCACAACTCAGTTTATTGCGATGGGGGATTCAGGCTCTGGCAGTCCGGGGCAATTCGCGGTTGGCGAATCTATGGCCGCTGTCTGTGAACTAAAAAGTGTCGAGACTGGTCCGTGCGAATTTGTATTAGGCTTCGGTGACAATATTTATGAGGACGGCGCAACATCCGTTGAAGACGCCCAGTTCATTGAAAAGTTTGAAAAGCCGTTTGAACCAATGGGAAACACTCCCTTCTATATGGTTCTTGGCAATCACGATAACACCGGTTATGTCGGTGGCGACGGTGCGAACAACAGCCGAGGCGATATCCAGGTCGACTATCACTACGAGGGGAATAGCCCTCGGTGGAATATGCCCAGCCGCTTTTACGCATTCGATACCAACGGCATTCCGAGCGTTCAAATGCCAAGAACTCGAGATGGAAAACCGCTGATCAATGTCGTTTCTCTGGACTCAAATCCTATCGCGTCGACTTTGGCAGATGCCGATTCCAAATACAGTTGGCAAAACTACGGCATGAACCAGCTGCTCTGGGCACAGGATGAGCTGCTGTCCTCTGAGGCCCTTTTCAATATTGCGATGGCTCATCACCCATACCTATCCAACGGTTTCCACGGCAACGCTGGAAATTACGACTTTATTCCTTCGTTCATTCTACCGGTTATATCAGGACAGCGATGGAAAGACTTCATCGAGGAGGCCGTTTGCGATTACGCCGACTTTATCATGACTGGCCATGACCACGATCTTCAGCTTTTGGAGCCTGTGGAGTCCTGCGGAAGAACGCGCTTCGTCGTGAGCGGTGCCGCAGGAAAGATGCGATCGCTTACCGATGAAAACCGCAACAACGCCATGTTCCAGCAGGGGGACACCTACGGCTTTTTCTGGGTGCAGGCCTCAGAAAGCGACCCAGAGACTGGAACACCGGCACAGATGTGCTTTGAGGCCTACACCGTTGACGAGGACGTTGAAGGTTTTGGCGTGGTAAATGACGCTGGGGAACTGACACCGGCGCACACCCAGTGCATGGCAAAAGCTGACCCGATGGGCATCGGTCGAGGCAAAGATTTCTCTGGAGCCCCGATCTCAATGCCGGTGCCGCTGACCAACGGTGATCAGTTTGATCAGTCCTTTACCGGGCCTTTAAAAACGTTTCGAGAAGAGCTCGTCAGTGGCCTGAATACTTACAATATGGCGAACCCGAATCCGGAGACGCAGCAGGCGGTTGCGCAACTCATTAATGGAATCGATACGCTGCTCGTTGCCATCGACGCGGCTGCTTCTTCCATGACGGAGGGGGGATCAGAGTCCGACATAACGCAAGCAAACCTCGCCGTTCAGGCGGCCGCTGACCGTTTAAGTGCGATGGACACAAGCGGCCTACCCGCTCCCTTTGATCGTCTCGGCGATGCTTTTGACGCATTCTCCGATGGCTTCGGCGGTGTTGGTAACAACGACTCCGGACAGGGTTTGTCGCAGGACACCGCATTTCTGCTTGGTCCGGTGGTACAGCTCGCCATTAACATCGACAACATACTCGATGCCGTGGACCAACAGGCAGAACCCGTCCCCGTGTTGCGTGGGGTCACCGGTCTGCTTTCGACGGTTCTGCGCGGAGTAGGGAGCACACTCGAACAAGTAGCTGCTCTCGATAGCTCTGGCGGCACAGACGCTCTCGTCGGCAGCGTCAATGAGGCGCTGAATACCCTGGTGCTAGAAGTTCTACTGTTGGAGAACGCGCCGGAATCAATCAACCAAAACGCCACGTTACCGGCTAATTTTCTATCAGATATTCTGTTGACGGCCCTGCGGGAAGTGACCGAGCAACTTGATCGTACTGTGCTCGGCGTAGTCGATGGTTTGCTTGGCAGGTTTCTGTCGCCCGTAACGGGTCTGCTGGAGGGCATACTAGACAGGCTTTTCTAGCGGGAACTGCAGGTATGAGGCAGTGGCTTGAAGCAAGGATGCTTCAAGCACTGATCCAGCAATATAGGGTCTTCATTTTAAACGACAGGCTACTCGCTCACGCATCACTTTTGGGTTGGCATTCGTCGACCAGGAAGCTTCGATCAATCTATGCGAGTTCCTCTCTGGTTTCACCGAACACACGTAGACATAATTTTGCAACATTGTTCACTTATGTTATGTGATACGATTATTATGTTTTGGCGCACCTTAGATGAGTTTTACCCTACTTCCCTATCTTTTTTATAAAAATCAAACCTGTTGCCACTTTATACTGCTAGTCGCATTAACAGTCAGTAGCTGCGCCAGTCCTGCTTACAGTGAACCCCGATCCATTGGATGGAACGATCTCGTTCCTTTGGGATGGCCTGACAGAGATCCGCTCGATGGACGCGATATTTCGAACCTGTCGGATCAGGACCCTGAGGCCAAGCGTCTTTACGCCATCTTACGTGAATACCTCGACAACGCGCCCGTCGTCGAGGAACTTGATGGACAACAGGTCAGTATCCCGGGCTACGTTGTACCAATGGAGTTTTTCTCTGGAACACGCCAAATAAAAACGTTTTTGCTTGTGCCATTTCAGGGCGCCTGCATTCATGTGCCACCGCCAGCGAGCAATCAAATCGTTCTTGTTAATAATGATCGGAAAGATTTCGACTTCACCTACGATCCGGAAGTTCCGGTCCTGGTCTCTGGTCTCTTAACCATAGACCACATCGAATCAGATCTTGCCGTATCCAGCTACCAACTCGACGCATCATCGATTACCGAGTATGGCAATTGACATTGGAGTACCCCATGAGAAGTTTGTTACCAGTCTTCGCCTTATTGCTCAGCACATCCATTGTTGGTTGTGGTGGTTCCTCGTCGGATTCCACTGGGCCTATTCCGCCAAACAATATCAGCGACAATCCGGCTCCAGTAGCCCCCAACGAGCCAAGCAACCCGACTTCCCCCCAAACTTTCAACGTCAATGCGGGTGAGCCGATCTCCGTTGATGAAGCGGAAGAATTCACTCTTGAAGGAACAAGTTCGATAAGCGTTCAGTCTGACATCGCCATTGTACGTGTACTTTGGCGCCAGATATCTGGATCTCCAGCGTCTCAGCTGACTCAACCAGATCAAAATTTAGTAACCTTTCAGGCTCCGCAAATTGAGGGAGGCGCCGAAACCATCGTGTTTGCCTTTGAGGCAGAGACGTCCTCGGGAGATCTTTTTGAGGACACAGTGACCGTTACAGTAAGGGATACCATCGCTAATGCCCTACCCTTGGTTGACGCTGGCACAGATTCGCAGGTCATTGGTGGTGAAACTGTTACCTTGAACGGTTCCGCTGAGGATGAAAACGGGATCGCCTCCTTTGAATGGAGCCTACAGGAACCGGACTCTAATCTTACAATTACCAATGCGAACGAGCCTGTCGCTACAGTCACTCTGCCACGGACGGAACAACGTGAAGAGTACCGTTTCGCTTTACAGGCTGTCGACAACCTCGGCGGGGCATCGGTGGATCTTGTTACGATTACCAGCCTACCCTCTAGCACAAACACAGCTCCTGTGATTCAGAGTCTGAGAGCCAACCCAGGCGTTGCGACGGGTGGAGAAGTCGTTAGACTTGAATCGAATGCCGTTGACTTTGAGAACGATCAACTCAGTTACCGGTGGAAACAAGCGCCATCAGATCCTTTCCCTCTGGCCATTGATAATGCTCAGGCTGACATCGCCCAGATCGTTATCCCGGAGATTACCGATCCGGCAACGCTGAATTTTGAGGTTCTGGTTACCGATGGTGCGCTGCAGGATATTCGCACTACGCAGTTGCAAATTGTGCCCCGCAGCGAGCCCAAACCGGGCCTCGTTAGTTGTCTTTTTAACGTGTTCCAGCAAGGTTGCCCGCTGCAACTGGTCGGTGATCTTATCGGTGATGGCGGAGCGTTGCGGTGCGAGGATAACCCCTTTTCTCTCGAGTGCCCGCTGAACATCCTGGCACGTATCAGCCCACCCATTGCGGACTGTATCAGTTCACCTTCTGTTGCAGGATGCGGTCAGATATTAGGTCAATTGGCCGACCCGCTTTTTGTATTCCGCTCTCTACCAACGCCGCAGATGGCATCGGAGTGTACGCCTGCATTCGACGAGCAGTCCTTTGAGCACTTTGCGGGCGTTCTCCATGGCCACACTGGTTATTCCGACGGCACGATTGGCACGCGACCGGCGACTGCGTTTGAACGGGTGAAAAACGAGGGTCTTTCGTTTTTCGGTATCAGCGACCACTCAGACAATGCTCGTTTGCCATTGACGGTAACCGGCGATTGCTTTTCCGCGCAATTTCTCGATTGTTTGATTGCCGATGGCGAAAACCCCGAGGACAGTTTTCGCAAATGGCGAGCAACCGCCGAACAAGCAGAAGCGGCCACAACGCCATCATTCACGGCTTTTCGGGGTTTTGAGTGGACGTCAGATCGTTTCGGCCATCTGAACGTCTTTTTCTCCGACAATGTGATCAACGCAAAAACCGGCCCCGGCTACCTGGTTTCAATGGGTTTGTTTTGGCAGTGGTTCTTGTACCCGGAGTTCCTGGGCGGCGGCAGTGACGGTCTCATTGTTTTCAACCATCCGGGTCGCGAGGATCTTTTCGAAGGTATCATTTCAAACATTCCGGGCGCGGGAGATCCAGCGTACACCTTTAACGATTTTGACCATGTGCCGGGCGCGAATATGCGAACGGTAGGCCTGGAGGTATTCGGTAAAGGCTCTGAATACGACACATCCGGCAGAAACGGAAGTTGGCTCTCTTACGCGTTGGATAAAGGCTGGTATTTAGGTGCCGTTGGGTCTGAAGACCATCACGGGACATCATGGGGAGCGCCATCCCTTCCAAAAACCATCATGATTGCCCGGTCGAACGATGCCCAAGATATCAAAGAGGCGATGCTGGCGAGACGGTTTTATGCCGTTGCTCAAAACTTCAACGACCTGAGGATGGAGTTTCGCATTGACGAAGCACCTATGGGCTCAAGGCTTGCTCGCGGTACCGGAGAAGCCTTGCCTGCACGATTCGAGTTAACACTTGGGGATGCGTTACTAGACGCGAAAGTCGAAGTCGTTACCTCCAACAATCGCGTAGTGTCTACTCTAGAGGGATCTCAGGGCATGTTTGAGGTGTCTGTGTCACCAAACGAGCGGTATTATTTCTTGCGAGTGTTAAACCTGGATACGGGACGCCCCATCGCTTTCTCGAGTCCAATCTGGATTGAAGCCGATGCCGCTCCGAAGCCTTTTTGCAGATATGAGGCGCTCGATGGTGGGAGTTTACTCTAACGAACGGTTAAAAAACGCGTGAGGCATAGCGTTCGGGCAATTTCTTAGCTCAGTCCGAACGCTGTATTCATGTCTGTACTGCCCAATTAGCAGTGCCCCTCCGGCAGTAGTGAAGGCGGCATGATAGGGCGTCCAAAACAGCCATTGCTACTATGTAAGTGTCTACCTCGGTTCCCAACGTGTGCTCTGTCTGCGATCGAAAAGAACCGTCTGCCACTCCCAGCTCAAAAAGCCCCCTTCGCAATAAAAACTTCAAAAGAATTTAACTTTATAACCCATTGGTTTTACGAACATTTAGTTTTACGTCTTATTTGTGCACAAATAATTTTATCCATTACTGCATCCAATTGCCGCCTGCCAGAGTATACGCCTATGCAACATCCCAAACAGGATATGGAGTGTTATATGACAATCAAGAAAAAACCTCTGGCCATTGGCGTAGCCTTGTGTGCGCTTACGCTACAGTCAGCGACCTCATTTGCTTCAAGCCATCGCGAAGCCCCATTTATCACGGAAATCCCAAAGGTCGATGGTACCGATTTCTACATGTTTCGTAGTTACGAACCCACGCGGGAAAACTACGTGACATTGATTGCAAACTACCTTCCTCTGCAAGACGCCTATGGCGGCCCAAACTACTTCGATTTGGACGAGGATGCGATTTATGAGATCCATATCGATAACAATGCCGACGGAGTGGAAGATTTAACCTTCCAATTCCAGATGCAAGATAACTTCCAAGACATTCAGTTGCCGATCGGAAACGAGATGGTGTCAGTGCCGCTTAAGAACATCGGTGACGCCGCAGATCCGGGGAACGTACAATTTAGCCAAAGTTACACTCTCAAGATGATCCAGGGCGATCGAAGAACTGGCTCCGCAACGACCTTAACGAATGCCACAACAGGGATGTCGATCTTCGACAAGCCGCTGGATAACATCGGCGAGAAATCTTTCCCGAACGGCTATGCCAATTACGCATCAGACTTTGTCTATGATGTGGATTTGCCAAACTGCAGCGCAGACGGACGTGTATTTGTTGGACAGCGCAAAGAAGCCTTTGCCGTTAACCTTGGTGAAATTTTCGACTTGGTCAACACCAACCCGCTAGGTGACAGAAATGCCGAGGGCCCAGGGGATCTCGCTGATAAAAACGTAACTTCGTTCGCACTCGAGCTCCCGAAAGCTTGTATCACAGGTACCGCCGCAACAAGCAATGGACAAACGATCATCGGGGGATGGACAACCGCAAGTGTGCGTCAGGCTCGGATCATCAACCCAGAACCTTCATTAGCAACCAGCGATATGTCTGGCCAGAAGGGTGCAACAGTTGAAGGCGGCGCCTTCACACAAGTATCGCGACTGGGCATGCCGCTAGTAAACGAGGTCGTAATCGGGCTGAAGGACAAAGACAAGTTCAACGCGAGCGAGCCGAAGGACGATGGACAATTCTTGACCTACGTCACCAATCCGACGCTTCCAGCGCTGCTGGAAATTCTCTTTTCCGATGCAGGTGCTGAAGCGCCAGCTATTGGGCCAAACGGTCGAACAGATCTCGTAGCAGCCTTCCTCACTGGCCTAGACGGGGTAAATCAGCCGAGCAATCCGACGCCTTCAGAAATGCTTCGTCTGAACACCGAACTGCCAATTACGCCGCTAAGCGAGCAAAATGATCTGGCAGCACTTGCGGGAGATGTTGGTGGCTTCCCCAATGGCCGTCGCCCCTACGATGATACTGTAGATATCGCCCTGCGAGTCGTCATGGGAGCTTTGGTCGATGGAGCTCCAAACCAAAACGTGCCATTCACCGATGGCGTTCGCCTTGATCGTAACGAACTGCCAAATCAGTTCCCGTATCTTGCGACGCCCATCGCGGGTTCACCCAATGATGACGTGATGGTAGGGGGTATGAGATGAATCGGTGGATTAAATGTGCCACTGTTCCTGCGATGGCGTTCGCCTTAACGGCATGCTTTGACGGGTCAAGTGGTGGTGGTTCAGCACCAGAGGGTGAAATGCTCGAGAAGGTTGGCTTTGCCGAATTCGTGGAAGGCATTTTTGCCGATCCCAACCCAAACCGCGAACCGGAACAAGTTAATAACAAGGAGTTTGTTTTTAATGACCAGGCTAACGACCAAGCGTTTGATTCGCTGCTCTGACAAGCCTGGCACCCAAAGCGTGAGGCGTCTTCGGACGCCTCCGCTCTCTGCGGGGCCATGCAAAACCCTTCTCTTTGGTTTGTTTTCTATAATGCTTGCCGTCTCGGCCCAAGCATCCATTCCTGCCGCTGAATCCTACGACGACACCGACGTTTTACTAACGATCACAGACACAATGGCAGCGGCTTCTTACAACACGTTTGAGGACGACGTTGAGTCTCGAGTTCGAGAACTCATCACATTACATCGAGAGACCGATGATCCGAGGTTCTTGGGTTACGCTAAGTCAGCCCTGCAGAATAGTGAGGAGTCGGGAACAAGTGAAGATCTGATCGTGCTGTCTGCGATCGTAGATCAATCGCTTCATGACTTCGATTCTGCGCGCACCAAACTCAGGGATATTGTTGCATCGTCTGAGAGTAAGGCGACCTATTTGCAGGCGCTGACTGTTCTTATCAATCTAGAAATTGTCAGTGGCCGCTATGAAAAAGCAGGGCAACTGTGTGCTCAACTTTCGGAAACGGATCATCCCTACATCAGGGCGAATTGCCAGGCCCAGATCAAAGCGCTCACAGGCGACCCTGAGCTGGGCTATCAAACGCTGAGTAGTCGAGCACAGCGTATGCCCGCGACCCATCCATACGCCGTTTTTATACAGAACACTCTTGGGGATATCGCCTCACAGGCCGGCCTACCGGATGCGCCAACACACTATAGTCGTGCTCTTGCGATTGATCCGACTGATTTGTATGCACGGACAGCGCTGGCAGATTGGCACCTCGAATCAGGAAATTTTGATCGTGTCGAGTCTTTGACTCGCCAATATGACGATGTCGATCGCCTCGCAGTTCTTCGCGCGATTGCTCAAAAAAGACAGGGGCTCACGCAGACAAATCTCATGGAAACGCTCAAACAACGCTTCGATGAGGCAGCGTGGCGCGACAGTTCTCTGCATAGCAGAGACCTTGCAAGGTATCTTCTTGATGTGTCGGATGCGCCCCAAGCAGCACTCACGTTTGCTTACAACAATTGGGCTGATCAGAAAGAGCTCATAGACACTCGCTTGCTTATCAGGGCCGCCAAAGCCGCTTCCGATGAAGCCATTACCGAGGAGGTGACGGCGTGGATGGAAAACCAGGGCCAGCACGATCACCAGATCAAGGACGTTCTCTGATGGGATTAAATAAAATAGTATTCTTTGTCTTTTGCCTCTTATTCTTGTTTGCGGGCCCAACCTGGGCCCATAAATCAAGTGACGGTTTTCTCTACATCGATGCCGAAAATAACCAAGCTCGATACGATATAGCGCTGCGCGATTTGTTACTCGTGACCGATTTGGATCTGAATGGCGATCGAACCGTCACGGGCAATGAATTGACAAACCGCTGGTCATTTATCGAAGATTTCGCGACGACGCATCTAACGTTCATGTCTGACTCCGGTAACTGCGGACTGCGTTATCAAGACCGTGGCATTGCTCGGCACAGCGATGGCGTCTATGCCAGCTTGACTTTGGATATCAATTGCAAAGATGGAGAAGCACCGAGTGTGGTCGCTTACACCGCCTTTGCTGAACAAGATCCACTTCACCGGGGTCTGATCAACGTGTCCGACGAAGCCAGCGAGCGACTGTTGACCGCGATTCCCGGTGGCGACGCTGTGTCCATTCGGCTCGATCCGTCGGAAAACCACATTTGGTCCATGTTCCTGACGTTCATCTACGAGGGAATCGTCCATCTGCTGATTGGGCTAGATCACATTCTATTTCTGTTGGTGTTGATAATACCTGCGACGCTTCGGGCTGCCGGCATAACCTCTGCCAAGGAGCGGGTCTTGCAGCTCGTCGGTATTGTAACGGCCTTCACGGTTGCTCACTCGATTACGCTAGCTCTCGCCGCCCTGGATATCGTACGACTCCCGATTGCATGGGTGGAGACCGTCATCGCGCTGTCGATTGTCTTGGCTGCCATAAACGTCTGGAAGCCTATCTTAGGCGAGAAAACGTGGAAACTAGCGTTTGGTTTCGGACTGATTCATGGTTTTGGTTTTGCCAGCGTCTTAGGAGACCTCACAAGTGGGGTTGGGAATCTTGCTGTGGCCTTGGCGGGCTTCAATATCGGCGTCGAATTAGGACAGCTCGCATTAATTGTTGTGTTGTTCCCTGTGCTGTATTCCATTGGGGATACCGCCTTATATCGCAAAGGGATGGTTCCTGTTGCGTTGCTGGTTGTTTCTGTCATTAGCATTAATTGGGTAATCGAAAGGGCACCCATTTCATTTTAATCGCACGAATCAAGACGAAAGAACAATACGGTTAACGCCCTCAGTTTTATATTGTTAAAGGCGAGTTAACCGAACGTCAGTGCTTTTCCCGATAGGGCGGCAGTTTTGCCGCCTTTTTTTGGATTTCTTCTCTTGAACTTCAGCCCTCCGGACGGACACCCTCACATTGCGTTTCAAAACACCTTATGAAGACTGCGCCTGGCCTCTTAGGACAAAGTTGTTTCAACCACAGATCATTTAAGCTAGAAAGGCTTACAAAACTGGTAAAGATGCTTCAATTTGGACACCGACAGTATTGTTAGCAGCCACTCGAAGGAATAAAGGCTTATGAAGCTGAATAACAAGGCTACCGTCATACTACTACACGGCATGTGGAGTGATGCTGAAAGTCTGGTAGAAGTCAAGCGCGCCTTCGAAGGGGCAGGTTATATGGTGCAGTCACTCACGCTTCCGAACCACTGTCCACGTGACGACCACACAGGAGCAAGTCGTGCAGCCCTTGCAAAGTGCACTCTCCAGGACTACGTGCAATTCGTCCTTGAAAATATCCAATATTTAGAGGCTCCCCCAATTCTTGTGGGCCATTCTATGGGCGGGCTTATTGCGCAGCTCATGGCTGAACGTGTGGAGTGTAAGAGACTGGTACTTCTTTCCACCGCGGCTCCAGCTGGAATCTATAGCCTGAGTTTTTCGGTTTTTAAAACACTGGGAAGAAACCTTTTTAGATTCCCTTTGTGGAGAAAACTGACCGGATTAACTTTGAGTAGCGTCCAGTACGGCATCGCCAATTCTCAAGACAGATCTCAACAACAGTGCATCTACGAAAGGTCTGGCTACGAGTCAGGCATGGTCACACTTCAAATGAGCCTAGCGGCCTTCACCAACTCCAGTTTCGCAAGCGTTAATCCTGAGCGAATCGGCTGCCCGATCCTAATGATCGCTGGAACAGAAGACCGCATCACACCTATTAAAGTTCAGCGCCGAATTGCTCAACATTATGGGAACCAAGCTGAGCTAGTTGAGATCCCTGGATGCTGCCATTGGACGATCGGCGGCAGCTTTTTTCCTCATGTCAGCTCTGCCCTGTTCACCTGGCTGGAATTGACCTGTACTAAACTTTCAGATTCGGCATAGCAGTATTAGTGTTCATCAGCAACGGAGCTCTACCAAGAGATGCAACTCCCGGGTGTCAGCGCGACGATACGCATGAGTGCAGTGTTCAGGCCCACTACACTCACACGACGTTTCCTACACGTTACATGGCCTTCCAGAATACATAATCAGCTGTATACCCACTGATATATCGACGGCCCTCGGCCATCGCGGTACAGCCTCCTGCTGGCGCTTTGCCACCATTCAGGTTGATCCGCTGGATATAGGTTACCCCAGACATTGCGCCCTGCCCCATTGCCGGATTGGCCTTCACGAGCTGCATCGGAATGTTGCCTTCCCCAGCCGGAGCGGTTGCCAGCTGCTTCCCAGTTACCTTCGATCCGTCCACGGACTCCCAAGTTGCAGGGGGGCCGTAGTAGGAACCGAGCTGTTCACCTGATGCGTCCATGAGGTTTGCACTCGGGCCCGCAAATTTCCAACCATAGCGGCCATTGTCTTGTTGAGCACACACCCACGCAACGTTACCGTTCTCGACGGTACCGATCATCGCAACTGAGTTTCCAGCCGGCACTTGAATAGCGGCGGGCAGCTCGCTTTGCGAAAAGCCATCGGACATCATGTTGTCCAAAGTGCTACAACCACTCAACGCTAGAGCGCAGGTCAAACCCGCAAAAATAGGCATTTTTCTCATATCACGTATCCTATGTTGACTATGTAAGATGCACCGTCGTCAGATGCATTATCAAAGACGTTTCGAGACCTGTATTGGATTCAAAAAGTTGGCATATTTTCAAAAATTGATGACTCAAAACTACACAGAGGCTTCCGAATAACGGCTGGTGCGAATCTCCTTAATGACAAGAAATCATTTTTTATCGGCCCGGCCGTTTTACGCTGCATCTGAAAAGAACTCGGATCAGTATAGATCAATGGGCAGTCCGCTCCTCTTTTCATATGAGAATAAGGAACACAATATGAAGTCAGCATACAAATGTTTATTCGATCGTCATAAGTTGGTCGTTGCGGTAGCCACGACCTCGCTGATCCTTTCCGGATGCGCTCTGGAGGGTGATGATGGGCAGAAGGGTGAGCCAGGAAACCAAGGCAGAGCCGGCACACCTGCGTTTTCACCGGCAACCTTATTCGTTGCGAGCAACAGCTCAACCGACAAAGCTGTGCGGGTCCGCAACGAAACCTTCGGTTTATTGAATACTTATGAAACCGGTGGGAATGAAGGCATCGTTGTTTCCAGTGCCGGAGCTATTATCCAGGCGGATGATAGCGGAACGAATGGGCGCATCATCACAGCGTGTAATGCGTTCGATCGAACAACAAGCGGCCCTTCCTATGCAATCTCTGGAACCAACACGGGTTTGGTCAATCCTAAAGGCGTTGAAACGATACCGAATCTTGGTTTAACCTTGGTCGCCAATAATGGACAGTCGAATATACTGATCTTTGGGTCGGCTGCATCAGGCGACATAGCCCCTTTCGCAACGCTTGGGCTTACCAATGACGCATGGGACCTCACCTATGACGGAAAAACTGATACGTTATTCGTAGCCCTGGTCGATGGCAGCGTCGCTGTTTTCGATAGGTTCGCAGAAAACGAGGGACAGGGCGGCATTACTCGTCTGTTTTGGATTGAAGATGCAGACGGCGAAGTGTCAGTCAACCTGCACGGGATCGACTACGATGCAGTGACTGACTCACTCGTTGTGTCTGATGTCGGGCAAGCCTCATCAGCGGAGGACGGAAAGCTGTATGTCCTCCAAAACGCGAGCTCAATTCCGAGCGGCACCGTGAAAGCGGCGACTACATGGAAAGGCTCTGAAACACGCCTTGGCAACCCAGTGGATCTTCAGATTACTGGCACAGATGTACGAATCGCTGAAAAAGCCAACGCAGGTGGCGCCGTACTCGTCTACCGCAACATTTTTGAAGCTGCAGGCGGCAATGTCGCCCCAGACGTGATTTATGACACGCCAGCTCCAGAGTCGATTGCCGTGGTACCTGAACAACCCTCACTTGTTGGCGCGACAGATGGAGTTATGGTGATTTCTGGTGTATGGAAGCAGGCTGAAAGGATGG
>TARA_R110000851_G_scaffold33896_1_pt1 | contig 13149 bp, 25 predicted proteins | sample TARA_R110000851 | Tara Oceans TARA_R110000851 (sample SAMEA4397627) | marine metagenome | biome: Polar Biome; feature: [DCM] deep chlorophyll maximum layer (ENVO:01000326); material: water (ENVO:00002006), including particulate matter (ENVO:01000060) such as... | depth 17 m | reverse complement strand
ATTCATGTAATTGTCTTTCTGTCTTTTGTGTGACCCACTTTTAGAGACATTCTTAGTCTCTGGTTTAGAGACACTGTCTCTAGTTTGTCGCAGATTGTCTTTTTCAGGCTTAGCGCTGAAATCCCACTGCTCGGCGTACTTGTTAACGCCTATTTTCTGGCCATCCATGAACAGCACGTTCATAGCAATCAGTTCGCGCTTTGCCTTGTTGACGTTCTGGCGACTCAATCCTGTCTCGGCTGCAATCTGGCCATCGCTAATGCGATCAGTCTTCTTGTTGAAGCCGAATGTCTTGCGGATAACAGCCAGGACAACACGCATTTGACGAAGGGTGACAGGGCATGTCTGAGCGTTCGTGACAGCCTCGAATAGCTCGTTGGCTATCCTCGTGTATCCATCTTCCAACTGTGGCCCCTTTGGAGCTTGCCGCTCCTGAACAGGGAACTGGTGTATTTCAGCGCTTTGCATTAGAATGACTCCATAGCTTGCGTTACTCGAAGGCCCGCCACGCTCCCCAGCGATATGGTGGGCTTTTTCATTACTGGACTGCCTTGAGGGCAGTACCCGTTGCGTGCATCTTCTCGATGCGGTTCATCACGGTGTTGCCAAATACGGCTAGCTCGTGACGTTGCTTCCTGATTTCCTCCATTTCTTGTGCGTCAATCTTTCCGTCTTGCTTTGCCTTGCGTACCACGGCTACAAAACGGGCGGCTTGCTCTTGCTGATCCAGTAGTAGTTCGCGTATCTCTCCTTCGAACTCGCTGGCATCTGCGGCTAGCGGCGTGGCCACCATGCCTAGGTCTTCCATAGCGCGATCAATGCACCGCACGTCTTTCAGCGTGCGGTTGATGCGGAAGAAGTCGGCCAGGGTCAGAGATACGCCGCTGTCTGGGTCGAGCTTCTTGTACAAACGCGACTCAGACATATCGAGCTGATAAGCCAGCTTCTTGATGCCGTACTCAAAGGCCGCTTCACGTAGTCCGGCTGTGTATGCATCCATGGGTTAAACTCCTGTTTTACTTAGCCTCTAACTAGAGTTAGATGCGGTCTAAGCTAGTGTTGTGGTTAGGCAGCCTTCTTGTTTCGGCTGATGCGTCGGTAAAGCCGCTCAATCTCTTTTCCGGTGCTGTATCGGATGTCTACACCGCGTGCTGCGCGCCAAATAGTTGGCTGAGTTGTTCCGCACACCTGGGCGATAGACGCCTGACTAAAACCGGAATCGAGGAGAACGTTCACCATGTCTTTAAGCTGCATAGCAGTCTCCAATACGAGTAATCATTACCCAATGATACGCACAGGTATTGATTTGCGCAATACAATTTCGTATTCACATACGTATTACGGGCTTGGAAAAATGGCGACGCTTGGAGAGAGGCTTAAAGGCGTGATGCAAGGCCATGGATGGTCAGAGGGAGAGCTATCGCGCCGCTCAGGGCTTAAACAGCCCACAATTCATAGGATTATCAGCGGGGAGAGCAAAGACCCGCGACAGGGCAATATAGAGAAGCTTGCTTTTGCATTGAATGTTGATGCAACGTGGCTTAGATCAGGCAAGGGTGAAAGCGACAGGCAGGCATCAAACGTCGCTCCTGTGCAAAGCAAAGATAACGTGTACCGCTACCCTGTTGTGTCATGGGTTGCTGCTGGGCAGTGGAGTGAAGCTATCTCATTGTATGAGCCGGGTGCTGAGCATCTATTTGAAACAAGTGACTATTCGGCCAAGGGGAGCGCCTTCTGGCTTGAGGTTAAAGGCGACTCTATGACCTCGCCAGCAGGGATAAGCATTCCCCAGGGCATGATGATATTGGTGGATACCGAAGTAGAGGCTATTAACGGCAGTCTAGTTGTAGCTAGGATCAGCGACGGGCAAGAGGCCACGTTCAAGAAGCTGGTTATCGATGGCGGAACCAATTACCTCAAAGCATTAAACCCGGCATATCCGGTTATTATCTGCGGCGAAGGCTGCGAAATAGTCGGCGTAGTTGTCGAGGCAAAGCTTAAATTACGCACCACCACGCACTAATACCCACCTAAACAAAATCATCCGCCCAAGTGGCGGATTTTTTTCGCCTGCAATTCCTATTCGTATCAAACATTTACGTTAATCAGGTAAAAAACAATGCGTTTTAATGATTTTCTGTATTGACGGTATCAATACCTTTGCGTATTGTTAGTGACATAGCAACGCAGCACGACCCGCACCACCGGGCAATGTGGACGCTCTTTAGACAATCTGCGATCCCCCGGTGCTTGGGCCAATGCATCCGCTCACTAGATGAGTGCTTTCGAGAGACCCAAGTGGGGCGCTAGGCGCATGCTGAGAGGCTAGAACCTAGTGCGGTTGGCACCGGCTTTAACGTAGCCGCTCGAATGAAGACCACGCCGGGGTCAGTACCGGTTAGCCCATTCTCACGAGTGGGCATTCGGAAGGGTGAATGCGCAGGAGGGGTTATGCCATCAACAATTAGGGTTGGGCGCGTCTGCGAGCAATGTAGCTCTGAGTTTCGACCGCTCAAAAAAGAAGTAACCAGGGGTAAAGGTAGGTTTTGCTCTGTTGGCTGCGCTAATACGCATCGGGCTAATAGCAGGCCTTGCGAGCACAAAACCAAGTGGCGAAAAGCCAACGCTACTACCGACCCTTACTTGGTTGCTCAAAGGCGAGCTGGCCATGAGGTCGAGTGGGCGATTGCGACAGGAAGATTGGTGCGGCAACCGTGCGAAAAGTGTGGCGCTACCAAGGTCGATGCGCATCACGACGACTATTCAAAGCCGTTAGATGTTCGATGGCTTTGCCGAAAGCATCACTTGGAGCATCACCGTGGCAATTCTAGCGCATAGCAGCACCGGCCACCCTTCACGAATACAGCAAGACCAGCCCGTTCACTGAGCGGGCATCGGTTTGATCACGATCACAGGAGAGCGGTATGAAAGTGACGGTAGTTATTCAAGATGTTTCGCTCGTAGTTAATGCGCAAGGTCAGGTTAGCTATCGCTCGGTTCAAGTCGAGCTTACGCCTGAGCAAGAAGCGCAGCTATCACTGCAGAAAGATGAGTACTTCGGCATCGCAATGATCGACGACTAGCCGCTAATCAACAGGAGGTGGGTATGGGAATAGAGCTAAAGCCTGCAACTGCCTACTACTCTCAGGCTGCCGGGAGGCGCTACTTCACCAAGAAAGCGGCTATTAGCGCGGAAGCACGGGCCATCATTAAACAGCGGTATCCAACGGAGCAGCCGCACAACGATGAGTCAGGAAGGCTTGAAGATCCAGGCTTCCATTGGGAGCAGCTGCCAAGGTCGGACGTGATGCATCGTCGCTTGTGCCGACTTATCGAAAAGAGCACCACCCGTTCCGCTGGTTAACGCGGCCTAAAGCCTGCTGGTTCGGCTGAGAATAGAGCCAGCATCGGTGATGCCGTTTGCCCGATAGTCTCCCGGGAAGCGCCAAGCGGTATCAACCGATGCGCCTAAACCCAACGACTTTAACCAGGCGGTGTAAGAAGTAAGGCGGTGCATCAGCGCCCTAGAGATAGGGCGCATCGGTAAGCGCTCTAGTTCTGCCGGTTGATCACCGGATGGTCAGTGTTTGCGCATTGATTAGCGTCGATAGTTGCGCACTGATTGAGCTGACTGACAGACACAGCTAGAGCGCTCATCGATGCCAATCCCGGCATCAATCGGTAACTGGCAACTGGCCTTGCCCTCTCCGGAGGGCTTTTTTAATCATAACTAGCGGTGAGAGCCATGACCGAAGAGCTGAATTATATAAATGACTGGGTTAAGCAAGAAGATCAAAGCTTGCTAGATATAAGCGACTGCTCATGCGTCCTAGTCAAGTTTAAAGACAAAATGAATGGAATAACTATTGATGACAACAGCACTGTAGATGTTTCGTGGATAAGAGATGGCGACCGGGTGCTAACTAACGAGGGTTATTTCCACATTGACGATATAGCCGAATGGAAAGCAATTTAATAGCCCTCTACGGAGGGCTTTTTTGAACCATCAAGTAATCCTTGTCAGTTGAAATGAGCGTGGATCGCGTTCATTTCCGCGCCGCTTCATCCCATTAACTCAAAGCCGTTGGCACTGCGACGAGTTGCCGAGGCGGCGCGCCTAATTAGAGAGGTGTTTATGCATAGCAGTAACGCACGAAGACCGTTAGACAAAGAAATGCTCGACTGCAAAGACCGAGCGGCGCAGCGGTCGCTATACCAGCATCGGATAGCGGGGGATCACAAGCGTGCCGACCTGGCGTTGCAGCGAGAGTTGAGGGAGCCGCTCGAATGACTACACGATACCTGCTCCGCGAACAGCGCGGGAACATCATTACGCCGAGACCTGATTTAGCCTAGACAGAGGGTAAGCCATGAATACGCGATTCATCGACCCGGAGTTAATCAGAACACTTCTCCACTACAACCCTGAAACTGGAATCTTTACTTGGAAACCCAGGCCGCTGGAAGCTTTTAAGACCAAGCGAGGCTGCTCAATCTGGAATAAACGCTTCGCCAATAAGCGAGCAGGGTCTGTGAATAACGGGTCACCCAATTACCAAAGGCGAAAGATAAAGATTGGCAGCCTCTATATAAAAGAGCATCGCCTTGCTTGGGTTTATATGACGGGAGAACAGCCGCCCAAAGAGATAGACCATGAAGGCAGGGATGGCACCGACAATCGCTGGGTAAATTTAAGGGATGTTAGCCATGCGATTAACTCCCGAAACCTCACGAAGCGAAATAGAAATACCAGTGGCGTAACTGGCGTCTCGTGGAAGAAGTCGATGAACAAGTGGCGCGCTCGCTGCATGGTTGATTACCGAGAAATCCATCTTGGCTACTTCGACGACAAGGTGGAAGCGGAGTGTGCTGTTAAGGCGTTCAGAGCCAATCATGGCTTTTCTGATGGGCATGGGACGCAAAAGATGAAACCCATACAAGCGGTGGTGACATGAATCATCGTTACGTACTTCGTGAATATCACGGAGGCCGGATCGTCCCTAGATGCGACGCCGGCCTTTTTTTTGGCCTGCGTTTAGCGAAAGCAGCGGCTAAGCGACTGGGCTACCCGCCCAGGTTAATCAAGAAGGTGACGCGATGAAGTGGAATAAAGCGAGCGAATCAACGCCTAGCCAGGGCGAGCGCGTACTGCTGGCGATCGCTTACGAAGAGTGCCGGGTAGTTGGTTACTGGGGCGAAGGTGAATACGAAGCCTGCACCGTCAATATGGATGTTGACTGCTGCGCATTCTGTTACGGCGGCATGGTTGATCGAGCTTTTAAAAGCAGTGACGTAACCCACTGGATGCAAATACCGGAGGTTCTCAATGATCCCGATTAAACAAGGCAAGGTTACGCAGCTAGTCGACCCAAGTACCCGCGTCGTTGACCTGCTCAAGCAATACGGCCGCATGCCGGTTATCCGCATTACGCCAGCCCGCCGCAGTGACCAAGACAAGCCAGCGAGCTACCAGGACATTCAGAACAGCAAGCGCCGTGCCGCGTATGCGCAGCGGCTACAAGGCGTTAAGCCAGCGTTATTGCAGATATACGAGGTGTGAAATGAACGCAGCACTCGCATTAAGAGAAGCCGCCCGCCCTATCGTTGGCGTGCATCCTGATTTAGACAGCGCAACGCCGATTGACTGCCTGAGAGACGGCGAGCAGTGGGCGTGTGATTCGTTCGTCGAATGGGTGAAGGCCGAGAAGGACGGCGAGGAGCTTTACGACCTGCTGTTAAGTACGACTCCTGGGCTAACTCTTGACGGGCTTAAAGAGGCTTGGAGCAAGCAGGTGCTAAAGGGGCTGTGGCAGTGAACGCACAGCGCGCAACAGACACCGACGCCGCTAGCACGAATAAGGCGCTCTTCATGCAATACGAAGATGGCGAGCTACAAGATGTTACGGACGCCATGAACGATGGCGACTACGGCAAGGCGCTGGATGCGTGCAAGCGGATTAGTGCACTGATGAATCGGATTAACAGCGGAAAGGTTAAGGAGAGGTTATGAGTAAACGTGAAAAGCAGTTAAAGCGGCTGGCCAATGTGAACGAATTCATCACCATTATCGCGAGCATGGGCCGACGGTTTTTCAATTACACGCCAGATGAAGGCCTTGAGCGCTGCGCCTGGATGTACTTGGACAATCACGGGCATGTGTATTTTGTGGATGAATACAGCGAAAAGCGCATCTACACGCACTATTCAGGCCGCTGGAAAGGATTCACAAACGGCGGAACGCTAAAGAGTTTCGTTGAGCTTTTCCGAGACCATATCAAGCGTGGCACAAAGCTTCATCGCCGCTACTTCGACACTGAAAGCGTTTTCCCATGTCCTTGGGGCTATCCAGAAGAGTGTTATCAGAAGCTACGCAGCGCGGCTATTCGGCTGGGAATCATGGCGCCACCCACCAACTAAAAAGCCCCTTACGCATGCAGGCGAAAAGGGGCCGTAGATCAACGTCGATAAGATCAAACAGGAGATTAACCAATGAGCAATGCGATAGCAACGCTGACCGAAGACATTTATGCACAGCGCGATGCGTTCGCTGCCGTGCTTAGCGAGCCAAGCCTGAACTTTGACCGTGAAGCGGGTTTTGCTGTTCAGGCCATGCAGTCGAATGACTTCCTTGCCAAGATTGCGATGAGCAACCGTCAGTCACTGGTTAATGCGGTCAATAACACTGCCTCCATCGGTATCAGCCTAAACCCAGCCAAGAAGCAAGCCTATCTGGTGCCGCGTGATGGTCGCGTGTGCCTTGATATTAGCTACATGGGTCTTGTTGATCTGGCCACCAGTACGGGCTCTATACGCTGGGCCCAGGCTGAGCTTGTGCATGCAAGCGACCATTTCGAGTTAAGCGGCATAGATCGCGCGCCGCTTCACAAATTCAACCCTTTTGATCCCGGCCGTGGCGACATTGTGGGCGCTTACGTGGTCGTCAAGACCTGCGACGGGGACTACCTCACGACCACTATGAGCCGCGCCGATATTGATTCGATTATGCAGCGCTCGCAGTCGTTTAAGTCCGGTAAGTCATCACCCTGGAAGACAGACTACGGCGAAATGGCCAAAAAGACGGTCGTTAAACGCGCTTACAAGTACTGGCCGAAGACTGACCGGCTAGAGCAAGCCATCCACTACCTGAACACCGATAGCGGCGAGGGCTTGGCTCAAGAGCATGAAAAGCAGACGCCGCCATTCAATCAGGAGTTGGCAAATAAGCTGCTTAGTCAAGTATCCGCCGCTGAAAGCACTGAGTCTCTTGAGCATATCTGGACTGAGGGCATGAAAGAGATTCGCCAAGCCAATGACAGAGAGGTTCACCGGCAATTCAAAGAGGCGGTTGAGGCTCGCGGGATGGCTCTTAAGGCCGCCGCCCAGAACACTTATGAGGGAGAAACGGCGTGATCATCATCGAATGTAATCAAGGGAGCGAAGATTGGTTTCGAGCCAGGGCCGGATGCATAACCGCAAGCATGTTCGAGATAGCGCGAGGCCGCATTGGCGTGCTGGATGAGAAGCAGCAAGCCTATGTCGACGCGGTGCGGAACGGCCACGATGAGAAAGTGGCTATGCAAAAGGCAGGTTACAAGGCGGCGCCCAAAGCAGACTCGGTGCGTCGCGCCCTGCTTGGCGAGAAGGTAGGCGACTTTTCCGAAGCCGCCCGCAACTACGCTTTTCGCCTAGCTATTGAGCGCATTAGCGGCGAGCCGTTAGATGAAGGCTTTCAGACGTGGAGCATGAAGCGCGGAAATGACCTTGAGCCCGAAGCGCGCATGGAGCACGAAATGCAGTCCGGGTTATTCGTGCAGAAAGCCGGGTTCGTGACCAGTGATTGCGGCCACTTTGGTGCGTCGGCTGATGGTCTTGTCGATCCTGACGGCGGCTGTGAGTACAAGTGCTTTATCGCGCCGGAGAAGCTTCGCGCTTTCCATATTGACGGTGACATAACCAGCGTCATCGACCAAGTGCAGGGCGGCATGTGGCTGACAGGCCGCAAGTGGTGGCATATCGGCCTTTACTGCCCTGCGCTTGAGCCAGCAGGTAAGCAACTATGGTGGCGTCAGTTTGAGCGAGACGACGCCTACATCTCGAATCTTGAAGCCGATCTACTGGAGTTCAAAGCGCTGGTCGATCAATACGAAAACACGCTTCGCAGCGAAGCAGCCTAGCCCCTCACGCAGGGGTTTTTTTATGGGTGTATGAAATGACAGATAACCACATTTGCTTTTATGTGCACGGCATGCCCGTTCTTATAGATAAAGAATTCGAATTCCTTGTAAACCATAAATGGCTTGATAACGGATTTGGCTACCTTAGATGTAGGTCTGGTATTTATGAAAACGTTGTTATTCATCGAATAATTATGCGCCCAACAGACGGTCAGGAAGTTGACCATATAAACGGAGATACTTACGACAATCGAAAATGCAATCTTCGCATATGCACGCATGCTGAAAACATGATGAATCGTAGAAAGCATAAAAATAACAAGTCTGGAATAAAGGGGGTTTATTACGCGCCCAACAGAGCTAAAAATTGGCGAGCTCAAATCCGGAAAAACGGTGTGAAGTACGACCTAGGCGGCTATGAAACTCCTGAGGAAGCAAAAATCGCTTACGAGCTAGCCTCTAAAAAGCTTCATAAGGATTTCAGGCGCATTGATGAGTCTAGCCAGATGAAATTAACCGACTAACAGGCCCTGCGGGGCCTTTTTTAATGCAGGAGGGTTTATGCCTCAACAGCGACGCCCTTGGACGCTAAAAGAATACGCCTACCTCAAAACGCATTACCCCACCAGCAAGCCAGTCAGCGATATAGCCCAAACCATTGAGCGATCAGAGGAGCAGGTTTCCTTCCGCGCTCGAAAGCTGGGCCTTATCCGCCCCCGGCATTGCACTGAATTGGCGGTAAAGAACTTTGAGGCGCGCAAAGGTAAGCCGTTGGATGCTGTTGCCAGAGATTACCTAAGGCGGAAGCTCGCACGGCGCGACCTAGCCGCTGACATAGGCATCTATTACGGCACATTGAAACGGCTGTTACCGCCAGAGATATGGCAGTCATGGCCACGAAACACAGTCGGCAGGCAGCTAGCCGCCGAACAACGCAGAGCCTAGCCCCGAAAGGGGCTTTTTACTATCTGGAGATCATTATGAGCAACGCAATCACCGCTTTAGGCGGAGTCATGTTTATGGTGGCTTTTGTTCTGGCCACAGTCGGCGCATGGGTTCAGCACTTCATCACGACGGTTAGCGAGGAAATGTGGGTGCTGCTAGTGGTAGGTGCAATCATCCCGCCGGTAGGCGTGCTGCACGGCTGGCTGGTGTGGATGGGCGTTTTGTGAGCCAGGTGGCCCGCGCACCCACCGGCCACCGCTGCGGCGAATGCCATCAGCGTGCCGTGCTACCTGACGCCCAGGTGCGAGCCATGCGCCACGACCGAGAGCGCCACGGCATGAGCTATGCGCGGCTAGGCATGAAGTACGGCTACGGTACATCGACGGCGCGGGATATTTGCAATTACGTGACTAGGTATAGCGCATGAAGCAAACCACCAAGCAATGCCCCAAATGCGGCTGCACCCGCCTACGCCTGTTCCGATCAATCAGCGAGAAGCAGTGCGACGAATGCCTGCACCGCTTTCCGTGGCACCTAGACCCAGGCCAGGAGCCGTTGATTGGACCTAGCCGCGACCGCTACATCATTACTGGAGATAAACCATGCTGATACCCGTACACAACGGCACGCTAGGAGCGATCGAAGCGGCCACCGATGATCTTTTCGACATGCTACTTGGCCGCAACGATGATCTTGAGCATGAAAAAATGGCTGCACTTGCTGAACTGGATGCGGTTACCGCTGAAAACATTCAGCTTCGCCAGGAATTGGCGGCGATGAATCGGGAGGTGGCGTGATGGCTAATCAATACGCAGAGCGCGACATCATGGGCCTAGATAAGAAAGGTGGCCACTACTCACGCCATTTGAGCGCCATGACCAGCGAAGGACTTCACGACAAAAGCGATATTGCCGCCGAGCTAGCTTATCGGGATGCCCGCATTGCCCAGCTAGAAGCCGACTGCGCAGCGCATAAAGCCGCCGAAGAGGTGCAGATAGCGTTGCGGGAGAAGGCGGATGAGCGGGAGGCGGCGCTGGCGGCGCATGTGGAGAGCCTTCATGAAGCGCTAGAGCAAGCGCTTATCCATTGGGGGCCATATTGCACAGAAGAAGAAGGGATTGCCTATGCCGAATGTATGCGCAGGCTTGACCAAGTGCCCACCATCAGCCTCGCCCGTCGCGACCTGATTCAGCGAGCGGTAGGGCTAGAAGATGCGCTAAAAGCATGTGAGTCATCAGAGTTCGCCTTTTCTATTAAAGGTTTCCTGTATCACAAAGCAAATAAGCTACGCCAACAGGCCGAGCAATGCTAACAGACCTCCCTAGCGCCCGCCGCATCGCCGCGATGGTGGTGCGTAGGCGCATAGGTAATACGCCGCAGTGGCGATTATCGACGAGATTATTCAAAGACTATGGCCGCCATTGAGTGGCTTTATTTTTGCCTGGAGGTTGAGATGACCAGCACAGCATTTGATGACCAGTTTGCAGAATGCACGCCTGAGGAAGAGGAGGCGTTTTGCGCTATTGAGGCGCGGCTGCGAGAACGCTTAGGCGATGAGGCTAAAGCTGGCGAGCGAAGGAAAGGCTGGTATTGGGTAGAGCCAGACGAATATACGCTGGTTGGTTTAGCTCCCGCTTACTGGAACGGGCAGGAATGGTTTGCCCATACGCCTTGGGGTGAGCGCTTTGCCGTGCTTCGAGAGCATGGCCGAATAATGGCGCCGCTATCAGCCGCACCCAAGCCGGAGGATGTATGAGCGAATTCAAATCACCAGACGAAAACGGCTGGCATATTATTCTTTGGAGCTCGCATTGCGCGGAAGAATTGCGCAAACACACGCCACCAGCGGCGGAGATAGTGCTGCTATGGAATCGCAACCGAAACATTAAGCACGCCGAAAATAGCTACCGGATCGGCGGTTACCTATTGGAGAACACCTGCGATTGCTCGCACTGGATGCCGTGCACCGAGGGCATGGAGATGCCGCCGCCACCGACTGACTTTAGTCATTTTGATTAACAGCCGCCCAAGAGGCGGTTTCTTTTGCGCGGGAGGAAAGTATGCAAGACAGTATTCTGAATGTAGGCGAAGCGGCCAAGATGCTAGGCGTAGACCGCACAACGCTTTGGCGCATGCACGCGAAGTACAAGATGATCGCACCGCCTGCACGGTTTAGTATTGGCCGTACAGGTTACTTGAGGTCGTATCTCGAAAACTGGATGCAGGAGCAGATGGAGCAATCAATCCAAAGTCTCGGCTAGCCATGCGTCCCAAACCGCCATTCCCGCCTTCTTTTCCCGCAAGTAACCGTAGCGGTCATAATTCTTTGACGACACATCGTGCAGGGCGTGGCCGTGGATCCTGTCGCGGTCCTCTTTGGTCACGCCGAGCTCGCCCATGATCGTCTTGGCCGTTCTGCGAATATCCCTTACCGTCCAATGATTAGCGGACGTCTTTGCTCGGTAGTCGCTTACGAACGACGACACCGAATCCTCTCTTAGTGTTGACTCTTTATCGCGGTGGCCAGGGAATAGCTTTTTGAATCCTCTGTTTTCCGATTGCTCAACCAGTAAACTCAAAACTTCTTTAGCATGCGTGCCTATTGGCACAACATGAGGCGCGCTTGTCTTGGTTATCTCGGGTGGCATATCAATAATGCCGCTCTCAAGATTAACGTTGCTCACCTCAAGGCGAAGCAGGGCGCTTATACGCTGCCCAGCAGTGGCAATAACCAACCTAACCGCCAGCGCTGCCAGATTAGAGCGCGAACGCATTTCCATTAATCCGTACCACGCATCGCGCACGTCATGGGGAGACATAACCGTTTGGCCTTGCCTCTCCCAGTCGGCTTGCCTGGGGATGCTGGCTACAGGGTTTGACTCCAATCCCCACGTTCCCGCTTTAGAGCGCCGCCTGGGGTCGAGCTCTGACTCAATCCCATACTGATAAGCGGCATGCAGATAAGAGCGCACCCGGTTAGTAGTGGTCGTGATGCCGCGTGCCATGTGATGCGCCAAAATATCACTAATGTCGTGAGGCGTTACCTCAGCCGCTGGCGTTTTCCACTTGGTAGCGAAGGGCGTCTTTATATAGCGGTACAGCCGCTCCCTAGTTTCCTCAGCGCTCGACTTGCCTCTTACCGCCATATCATCACAGTAGGCATCGCAAAGGTTGCCGAGCGTGCCTTTATTCCGACTAAGCGTTTGCTCGGCACGCTTGTCACGCAGGTAGTCCGCCGGATCTTTGCCGGACGTAATGACCGTTGCCAAGTCTTGCGCATCTTCACGCGCACGCGAAAGGGTGATGGAAGGGTAGTTGCCGAGCGATAAGCGGCGTTTTCTACCGTCTAGGTGATAACGATACATCCACTCTTTAGTGCCACTAGGACGCACCCGCAGAATCAGCCGACCAGTGCCACGCTGGCGGTTATCGTCAGAGACGGTGTATTCCTTTTCCTTCGGCTTGAAAGCCTTGATCTGCTTATCGGTCAGCATGGTGTCCGCTACGGTGTCCGTTAGGCCTCAACAGCCCGCATCAAGAACGATACGCGCTGCAACATCGGGCCTATAAAGTCGCCTAAATTCAGCACCTTTGCAACTGCTTGAAATGCACATCAACATAGTGCAACATCATATCAGGGAGACTCATAATCCCTTGGTCGTAGGTTCAAGTCCTACTGGGCCCACCATTTCTATATTTACCTATTTCAAAAGCTGGGATCATCAGTCGCTTGGTCTAAGCTCCCGCCATTCGTTTTCTACTCACCTATTTCTCTCGTGCCTGCGCTCAAACAATAACGAGGTGCAGCAGGCAAATAATGAGCCATGGATGAATCAGTGCTTACGCCTTTTCGTATGACTAGTCTCGGTTTTTCTCCCGATAGCAGCAGTAGACCACCGCTGGTGAAGCTACCTAACAATTGCTGGGCCGTTTAAAGCCAATACCCAGGCAGACCCTTGCCAGCGTTGAAAATCCTCGAACAGAGCCATTGAAAAGAAGCCACCGTTGACGCTATCATGAATGCTAATAA
>TARA_R110000851_G_scaffold2701_1_pt1 | contig 13161 bp, 17 predicted proteins | sample TARA_R110000851 | Tara Oceans TARA_R110000851 (sample SAMEA4397627) | marine metagenome | biome: Polar Biome; feature: [DCM] deep chlorophyll maximum layer (ENVO:01000326); material: water (ENVO:00002006), including particulate matter (ENVO:01000060) such as... | depth 17 m | reverse complement strand
GAAGAAGAACTTGTTAGTTAAGCAAGGCAATCGACTCAAGTATGTAGACTTAGCAGGTGAAGAACATCTTGATTATCGTAAGCAGTGGATTGGATCAAAACTTGATATGGTTATGTCAGAGTATGCAGAAAAAATGGAGCCAAAGGTAAATACCGAGGTAACATCAGATGTAGAGCTGATTGATGAAAACCTTATCGAGGAGAACACTGTAAATGAATGAAGAACAGATTGCTGAAGTATGGACTCTTTTTAAAGAGTATCTAGACAAAAAACATATTGAAATGGCCGCTGAACGCTATATTGATATGTTAGCTGACTATGGAGTTAGAGACGAAACATTAACTGAATGCTTCGGTAACTGCAATGTTTTAGATAGTGCAATTAAGTATTATCTAGATCTAGATAATGAAGATGTACACGACGACGAAGATAGTGGCGAATGGGATGAATAATGGGTTGGTATAGTGAAGTATCACGTGACATTGGTAAGATACCCGATGCAGTTGCATTTTTTGAAGGAGAACTAACGGCCGCAAGGCACGAGGTTAAGCTCTCAGGAAATGTTGAACGTGCGGCTTCTGATATGCCAGGTATTGTTGAACATCGTTTCCACCAGCTTCAAGAAATAGAAGCTATACTAAATTATCTAAACATCGAGCTACGTAGATTGCGTAGCTCGTTTTTTAAGAAATATCTTGAAAATTACCAACGAGCTTTATCAAGCCGTGACGTTGAAAAATACGTAGACGGTGAAACAGATGTTGTTGACTACGAAAAAATTATTAATGAGTTTGCACTTATGCGTAACAAATGGTTAGCAGTCTTAAAAGGCTTAGATCAAAAGCAATGGCAGATAACTAATATTGTAAAGTTAAGAGTTGCTGGCATGGAGGATGCGTCCGTTTAATGTACACATTTGTAACAAGTTTAAATAAAGAATATTGGGAATCAACATCAAAAGTAAATTTACAAAGTTGGTGTGAACACTTACCCCCTGAAGTAAAAATTGTACTATACAGTGAAGACTACATTGATGTTGGTAGTGTGCATCCTAGGATAATTTACAAAAACTTATATGATGCGGCCCCTGAGTTAGTTGCATTTAAAGAACGTCATAAAGACAATCCGCATTACAATGGCAAAGTTGGTCATAAACAAGAAGGCACTACTAAAGCATTTAAATGGCGTGGTATTAAATTTGCACACAAAACATTTGCAATATTTTCAGAAGCTAGAATACAAGATACAGGATGGCTTACTTGGCTAGATGCCGACGTGTTAATGCATACTGAAATGACTACTGAGTTTTTAGAAAAGCTATTTCCTAAACATAAGTCTATTAGTTACTTAGGCCGTCCGGGAGAATACGACGAGTGCGGTCTAATGGGATACAATCTTAATCATGAATTTACTAGAGAATTTTTAACTAAATTTGAAAATCAATATTTAAATGGATTAGATCATTTACGTGAAACACATGATAGCTGGGTGTTCTTTCAATTACGATTATCGTATGAAGATCAAAATCCTTTTTGGGACTTAAATCCAAATCCTATTAATTCCAAGAGTCCATTTAATAATAGTGGCATAAACCAAGTTATGGTACATACCAAAGGTAATTCTAAAGAACGCATACAACAGAAATTTTTAAAACGATTTGCACTTGAAGAAAAGCGTAAAGACAGGCAAAAATTAATGACTGAATTTTTAGAAGAAACTATTCCTTTAGCTGATGCTACTCGTAATCATACAACTATATCAACACCAAAGGAAGACTAATGCCCCAGCTAGAACCTCATTTAGGTGGTCACGGAAATAAAACACATTTAGATAACGGAGCATTAACTTGGTTACGTGAAAGATTAAATGTAAGAACATATTTGGATATAGGGTGTGGACCAGGAGGTATGGTCCAGCTTGCAAATGAAATGGGAATAGATGCATTAGGAATTGACGGAGATCATACATTAGATCGATATGATACTAGTAAGTTTCTTATACACGACTTTACCACAGGCCCAATTAAATTAGATAAAAGATTTGATCTAGGGTGGAGTGTAGAATTTGTTGAACATGTATACGAGCAGTATATTCCAAATTATATTACAGCATTTCAAGCATGTAAAGTTTTTGTAATGACATATGCTCCCCCTGGGTGGGAAGGACATCACCATGTTAATTTACAAGAAGAAGTGTATTGGATTAATATTATGAAGCAATACGGATTTACTAATAACATAGAATTAACTAAAACATTACGAACTGTATCTACAATGAATCAACATAAAAAGAAAAAAGCATTTGTACGCAATAGAGGTTTAGTTTTCATTAATGACAATTAAAGTTGTTGCAATTAAAGAACTGCTATGGTCTTGGCATCCCATTCCTAAAAGTTGGACTATTGTACCAGCATCAGATTTAGATACTATAAACAGTGCCGATGTTCTTGTACAAGCAAACATTAAAGAAAATAAAAAACAACGTAAGCTAGGCAAGTTTTATAAAATTATTGAAGACAGTAACAAGCCTTGGATATGTGTTGAGAGTGCTGTGTTTAGACGTAACATGCCACATCCCGACCCCGGCAAACCTGGTAAGTCTTATCATAGATTTAGTTGGTATAGTTATTTTAGAGACGAAGGTTACTACAATAATAATAATTGCCCGGACGATAGATGGAAGCAAGTACAAGCTGAACAACGTCTTGAAGTTAAAGACTGGCGTACTAAAGGCGAGTATATATTACTAGCCCTACAGCGACCAGGCGATAGTAGTTTAAAAAATCTACTAGCAAAACACGGTGACTATCAAGGATTTATATCTTATACAATAAACGAAATACGCAAGTATACTGATAGAAAAATTCTAATTAGACCACATCCAAGTAGAAGAAACGATCAGTTAAAAATGATTGCTGACTTAAACTTATTAGGAATTGATATAAGTGAAAACGTTTCAGCAGAAGGTTTTTTGTCAGGTGCTACTGCATTACAAGCTGATTTTGATAAGGCATGGGCAGTTGTAGGCTTTAATAGTAACGCCCTTACTGAAAGTATTATGGAAGGTATTCCAACATTTAGTATGTGCCCTAGTAGTATGGCATGGGACTGTAGTAACAAAGACTTATCAACTATTGAATCGCCTGTTATGTTTGAACGTCAACAATGGTTAAACAATTTATCTTACTGCCAATGGCGTGAAGATGAGTGCATTGCCGGACTACCTTGGGAACACCTTAAACCACTTTATCCAAATCTATTAAACAATCATTAAGTACTAGTATAAGTATTACTATGAAAGTAGTATTAGTTACAGGCGGATTTGACCCATTACATTCAGGACATTTAGCATACTTTAAATCTGCTAAACTGCTAGGAACAAAACTAGTAGTCGGAGTTAATAGTGACGAATGGCTTACACGTAAAAAAGGTAAACCATTTATGCCCTTCCAAGAACGTATTGAAATTATTAAAGGCCTTAGTGTTGTTGATGACGTTATTAGTTTTGATGATACAGACGACACAGCATGTGGAGCAATCTACAAAACACTAGCAACACATGCTAGTGGTACAAAAATTATTTTTGCCAATGGCGGAGATAGGACAGATTCTAATATACCAGAGATGACTACATATGGTGATTTGCCTTATTGTGATTTTGTGTTTGGTGTAGGTGGTGAAGATAAAAAGAATTCAAGTAGCTGGATATTAGGAGAATGGAAGGCTCCTAAAGTAGAACGCAACTGGGGACATTATAGAGAACTTTATCAAGGAGAAGGCTTTCATGTTAAGGAACTTGTAATATATCCACATAGTAAACTTAGTATGCAAAGACATAACCACCGAAGCGAAACTTGGAATATAGTTAGTGGTAAAGCATATTTAAAAACAAAAGTAACAGGAGATCCGTTTGACGGGTGCAATGTTCGACATCTCCACCGAGCAAATCCAATTGAAATTCCAACAAAGATATGGCATCAAGGATGCAACGATAGTGATGAACCTGCTCATATTGTAGAGATTTGGAAAGGCGACTCGGATAAATTAAGCGAAAGTGATATAGAAAGGTGGGATCGTGAATAAAGTATTTGTAGGTTATGATACTAGAGAAGATATTGCATATCAAGTGTGCAAGCACAGTCTTGAAGCACGTAATAATGACGTAGAGGTTATTCCTTTAATACAGTCTAAACTTAGAGAACAAGGATGGTACACTCGTCCTATAGATAAACTAGCAAGCACAGAGTTTACATTTACAAGATTTTTAATGCCCGAGCTAACTAATTTTAATGGATGGGCATTGTTTTGTGATAGTGATATTATCTTTTTAGAAGATGTACAACAGCTATTTGATCAAGCAGATGACAAGTATGCAGTAATGTGTGCTAAACATGACTATACACCTAAAGAAGGCACAAAGATGGATGGACAGACACAAACTGTTTATCCACGCAAGAACTGGTCAAGCGTAATGTTAGTTAACTGTGGGCATCCTAGTAATGCTACACTTGATATGGACTTAGTTAACAATCCAGACATAACAGGTGCATACTTACATCGATTCAGTTGGTTACCTGATGAAGAAATTGGCGAGTTTAGTTACGAATGGAATTATTTAACTGATTGGTATACTAAAGGAACTCCGAAGGCGTTACACTATACCGAAGGCGGACCGTGGTTTGAAAATTACAGAAACTGCGAGTTCCATACAGAATGGAAACAAGAACTACAGGATATGATGAATGGCAGGACTTAACGAAGATGATCGAAGGTCAATAGAGATCCCAAGGCAAATAGCAATTGACTCAACTGATGGAATTGTTAAATGTTGGCACTTAGGAACTAATGCAGAATACATTGACAGTTATAAAGATTTACGAGATACTACAAAATATCCACTGGATGTACCTGTAGCAATTAGAAGTATGGCTAGTAGAAAAGCTGTTAGACTTTGTGAGGAAATGGGAAGAGATTATTATTATATTGATACTGGATATGTAGGTAATAGACAAAAACGTAAGCTATACCATCGTGTTGTAAAAAACGGAATGCAACACAGCAATTTTAAAGAAGTACCAGATGATAGATGGGTTGGTTATGTTGTTAACACACCGGGACTCGAGTACTTAGGATTTCCTGGATGGAAGAAAAATGGCGGTCCGATACTAGTTGTAACCCCTAGTGAAAAACCTTGCAAGTTCTACGGGATAAGTAGACAAGAATGGTTAGACAGTACAATGGAAATAATTAAAAAACATACTGACAGAGAAATAATTGTTAGAGACAAAGGACTTAGAAGAGATCGTGTTGGTGACGGTTCTCTGTATAATCAACTTGACCAAGATGATATTTTTGCAGTTGTAACGTATAATAGTATTGCGGCAACTGAAGCAGTTGGTTATGGAGTTCCTGCATTTACAGCCGCGCCGGGCATAGCTGATATGTTATGTGAAAAAGACTTGTCTAAAATTGAAACACCTCGATATGAAGATATTAGCTTAGTACAGAAATGGCAACATTGGGTAGCTTACTGCCAGTACAACACTAGAGAAATGGCAAATGGCGATGCTTATAAACTAATACAGAAACACAACCTATCATGAGCCAGTTATCTGTTGCTTCATATTTAATGGGAATACCTCCAGGAAATAGAAATCCAGAAAAGCCTGCTATTATTAATAACATTATTCAAGGTGTAAATGCATGCGGCGATAAAGGAGCAGTAGTTACAGGATGGCATCCTATGAATACTGATGTTGCTGTTATACAAGGATTTGTGCATGCTGATAGTAAACAAACTAGGCACTTACTTCTTCGTAAAGCAGTAATGGACAATCAAATAAATCGAGGTAAGCGTTTTTTAATTGTTGATGCTAATTTGTTTCTTTATAAAGATAAGACTAATGCTAAAGGTTATTTAAGATATAGTTATGATGGAATCTTTCCTACTACTGGAGAATATTGTTATGATACCCCTGATCCAAAACGCTGGGAAAAACTAAGTAAAGATCTTGATATTAGTGTTAAGCCTTGGGACTTTAATAGAGGAAGAGATGTATTAATATGTTGTCAACGTGACGGCGGATGGAGTATGGATGGACAAGGTGTAATTTCTTGGTTAATTAAAACAGTAAGTGAGTTAAGAAAATATACTGATAGACCAATTAATGTTAGATTTCATCCAGGCGACAAACGTGTTGCAGGTCACATTAAGCAGTTAGCAGGATATAGAATTCCAAAATTACGAGTTAGTCATAGTGAAAATATTTCTGAAGATCTTGAAAAGTCATACTGTATGATTAACTATAATAGTAGCCCGTCGGTAGCAAGTGTTATAGAAGGACTACCTACATTCGTACTTGATCCAAGTAGAAGTCAAGCAAATGGTGTTGTACATCATTCGTTATCAGAACTTGAAAGTCCAAAAGAGTTTGATAGAGAACCTTGGTTACAAAAACTAGCACAATGTCATTGGACACTAGATGAACTTAGAACAGGAGAAGCATGGAGACATTTACGTCAATATGCAATAAAGGAATAATTATGGAAATTACAGCAGTTACAACATTTCATTACGAAGGCATGCTAACATACGGGCAACGTTTTTTAGATAGTTGGGCTAAAAATGTAGACCCGTCAATTAAACTAATAGTGTACGCAGAAGACTGTGTTCCTGAAGTAAACGGATCAAACATTGTTATAGTAGATGCTAAAATAGAACTTCCGAAGTTAGTTGCATTTAAAAACAAATGGGGAGCAGTTCCAAAAGCAAATGGTATTCCTCCACAAGAAATTATTGATGCTAGACCTAGAGACCATCATAAAAAGTTTAAATGGGACGCTGTACGATTTGCTAATAAAACATATGCAGTATTTGATGCATGTCAAAAGTATAAAGATTGGGTTGTATGGGTCGATGCTGATACATATGTACACAGTCCCTGGAGCCGAGAAGACTTTGAACGGCAGTTGCCTAATGAAAGTTGGTGTACATTTGTTGGTAGAGGAACAGGTTCACAAACTTGGCCAGAGTGTGGATTCTATGGCATGAACTTAAATGACGCTAAGTGTTTAGAGTTTTTAGCAGAGTTTGAACGCATGTACGAAGAAGCTGAAGACGGAATATTTACTTTAGGTGAATGGCACGACAGTTATGTATTTGGCAAAATATTAAATCAAATGCGATTTGAAAAACCAACTGTATTTGATTATAGTGCTGGAATTTATATTAAAACAGCAAAGACAGGCGGTGGTGGACACCCTCTTATTAACACAGAATTAGGTAGATGGATTGATCATATGAAGGGCGGCCGTAAACAAAAGAAAAAAAGTTCAATACAAAAAGACCTTATGAATCAACGCCAAGAGGCGTATTGGAATGAAGTTTAGTTTATGGACACAGTATGGCGCACTTAATAGTAAACCTGTATTTGATGCTTTTGAACACAGTCTTATATCTAACGGGTACACTGTTACTCATAATGATCCTAGTGCCGATATTAATGTTATTTGGAGCGTATTGTTTAATGGACGAATGGCAGGAAACAGGGAAGTATGGGACCAAAAGAAACCAACGATAGTATTAGAAGTTGGCGGCATCAAAAGAGGTGTAACTTGGAAGGTAGGATTGAATGGTATCAACCGTGATGGGAATCTTGGCCCTACTGGGAATAATAACGATCGTGCTAGGAGTTTGGGACTAGAACTTCAACCTTGGAGAGATAAAAGTGACAAGGCAGAATATATAGTACTATGCGGGCAACATGATAAAAGTCTACAATGGGAAGGTATGCCTCCTTTAGGACAATGGGTATCTCAGACAATGAAAGCAATAAGAAAAGTTAGTCCTCGACCTATAGTATGGAGAGCTCATCCAAGAGCTCCACTGCAATACTTAGATGTACAATATAAAGATATAATAAAAGAACCTCCGGTAAAACTACAGGGTACATATGATAGCTTTGATCAAAGGTATGACAGTTTAGACTGGGCTGTAATAAGTTACTCAAGTAATATGGGCCCAACTGCTATTATACGCGGCAAACCTGTATTTGTAGGACCTTCGTCATTAGCATGGGATGTAGGTAACGATATTAACTCTTTAGAGAATATAGAAGATCCCATCATGCCAGATAGAGAACAATGGCTTAATGATTATGCTTGGACTGAGTATACCGTTGAAGAAATATCTAAAGGATTACCACTTAACTACTTGACAACACTGCTATAATATAGTATAATACTTGTATGAGTATTAACACATTAGAAGATTGTCTTGAAATGTTGGTTGGAATAGCAGATCAAGGCAACGGTAATTTTAAAATATTATCTACCGATTACACTATTTTGTCTAGCATTGGCCGACAAGTGTTTAAAGGTATAGCACTAACTGATCGTCAATGTGACGTAGTTAAGAGCAAATTAAGTGATACATATCGAATACAATTCGATACTGTTGAAAATTTTGATACTGTAATTAATACATTACGAATGCCACTTCGAATAATAGATAGAAGCCATTGGGTTAAAGTTATAAAGAAATTAGACGGTAGTTTCCGTATTGGTGTTAGATTTCCATTTAGTAAACGATATATTACTCTAATGGAAAAGTTAGCATGGGGTAATAGAAAAGGATATCATCACGAAAAAGGCTCTCATTTACACGAGTTTACTATAACCGAAGTTAATATTGAACAAGTAATTTCTGCGGTAAAAGATAAGCCGTTGTTTATTATACAAAGAGAATTACTTGATGCATATAAAAAAATAAATGATATAATTGACAAACCATATAATTATATCCCGGGAGTTTATAAATTGGAATTAAAAAATTTACCAAATAGAACAATAGAATATATTGTATCTGACATTGGAGATCCTCATGATACAGAGCTATTTAAGTTTAAGGATAACAGTATAAAGTACGGATTAGAATATTTTGATCAACCAGATTTAGATAACTCTATTAATCAACTGTCTCCACTTACACAAAAAATAATACGTCGAACAAGTAATCTTGTATTTGTAGATAAAAATAAATGGTCAATGAATGCTATAACTGCGGCACTATTAGAACTAGATAGATTTCCGTTGTTAATTGTACTAGGAGAAGAACAGGCATATGACGAACTAGTACAAACACATAATGAAATTTTTGGGTTTATTAAAACGTCAGAGATATCTGTTATGTTTAGAGTAGACAATAATGAAAACTCTAACCATCCTTTTAATCAATATGTTAAGAATAAACATATTAATAATAAGATTGGCAAACGTACAAAAGTAGTGTATATTAGTAATACAAAGTATCCAAAGCCGGTAATGACATCAGACTGGAAGCCCTCTACAGTACTGTATATGGGAAGCCAACGTAATTCAAAAGTTGATGGTATTACATTTGAAAGTGACTTAGTTATTCATTACGATACTGACGTAACACCAATGGCAAAAGGATTTAATATCAATGTTGAGAAACTTTAATGGCATCATGTAAACTAATAATTGAAGACGAAGTTAATATTAAACTAGAAGGTCTCGATGTCGACATTAGACGTAAGATATCTAATGCGTTGAAGTTTGAAGTGCCGTATGCAAAATATATGCCACAATATAAACTAGGTCGATGGGATGGTAAAGTTGCTTTCTTTGGTTTAGGAGGAAGTGGATATGTAAATCATCTTGGAACTATTCAGGAAGTATTATTAAAATATAATGTAGAAATAGTAGACATTATAGATCGTAGACATCCAATTGATTTAAAATTTACTCCTGTTACAGAACGCTACTGGGCCGACCAAGGTATATGCTGGCCTAAAGGACATCCTGCTGAAGGAGAAGAAATTATATTGCGAGATTATCAAGTTGAAGCTGTTAACAACTTCCTTGATCATCCGCAGAGCTTGCAACAGATCGCTACTGGTGCAGGTAAGACTATCACCACTGCAACACTAAGTCATATTACCGAACCATACGGGCGTAGCCTTGTAATTGTTCCTAATAAGAGTCTCGTCGAGCAAACTGAAGAGGATTACATTAATTGTAGTTTGGATGTCGGAGTGTACTTTGGTGATAGGAAACAACTAGGTAAAACTCATACTATATGTACTTGGCAGAGTTTAAATATACTCGACAAGAAAACAAAGGATGGATCTGCAAAAGTAAGTCTTAGAGAGTTCTTAGAAGGTGTTAGTACTATTATTATTGACGAAGTACACCAAGCAAAAGCAGAAGTGCTTAAGAACTTACTTACACAAAACTTACGTAATGCTCCAATACGTTGGGGACTAACTGGAACTATTCCTAAAGAAAAGTTTGAATTCGAAAGCATACATGCAAGTTTAGGTCCAGTAACAGGTAATATTACAGCAAAAGAATTACAAGACAAAGGTGTATTATCACAGTGCCATGTTAATGTATGTCAACTAATTGATACAGTTGCACACGCAGGTTACCAAGAAGAACTAAAGTATCTTGTAACTAATAAGGCACGAATAGAATACATTGGAAAATTATTAAACAATATATCACAAACAGGCAATACTCTAATCCTTGTAGATAGGATTAGTGCAGGCGAAATGTTAGCAGAACTAATACCCGATAGCACATTTGTTAGCGGTAGTGTTAAAGTAAAAGACAGAAAAGAAACTTACGACGAAATTAAAGAAGGTACAAATAAAGTTATTATTGCAACATATGGAGTTGCGGCAGTAGGATTAAATATACCTAGAATTTTTAACCTTGTTCTAATTGAGCCAGGTAAGAGTTTTGTTCGGGTTATACAAAGCATAGGCAGAGGCGTTCGAAAGGCAAAAGACAAAGACTTCGTTCAAATATGGGACTTGACATCAACATGCAAGTTTGCGAAGCGACATCTGACTCAACGTAAGAAGTTTTACAAAGAGGCAGAGTACCCTTTCACAATAGAAAAAATAGACTGGAATTAATATATGAGAATATTAACGTTAGAAAATGAATGTTATATGCTTAATAACTTGCCAGATCAAATTGAAGATGACATACGATTTAGTGTACTAGATAACAGTAACCCTAAAGAACCAGACTTCTTCTTTGTACCTTTGATCTTTTTAGAATCATTCTCTGCACCGGCAATGCTTTTAGACATTGGAGGGCATCAAGTTACTATGCCTTTAGATTGGTGTATAGCAGTTGGTGATAGTCAAAGCGGAAATGATTTAGAAGTATTACCATTAACAAGTTTGAATGACAGAGGTTTTGAAGCATTTTTATTTAATCCATTAAAAAGTTTTAAAACAGATTTTGCAGAAATAAAAATACTTAATTTTTACAGTGATGTAAAATGGTATTTTCCTAAAATGAAAAACGGACAATTATTAAGTGTACCAATTACCGAAGGTAAGAATCCTTTGTGTGCATTTTTTGTAAAGGACATTTCACGACAGTGTGAAATAATTGAATACGCATCGTTACTGTAAAGGAGAAAGAGATGGGAATCAAAGCAGGAAAAATTTGGGGAAACACGGAGTTAGTACATGCTAATGGTGTACTAGAGTTTCACCGCATTGAGTTTAACAAAGGCTATAAGTGTAGTGAACACGAACATCAATTTAAATGGAACGGCTTTTTTGTCGAGTCAGGTGAGATGTTAATACGTGTTTGGCAAGATGGCGAGCAAGAAGGATTAGTTGACGAAACCATTCTTAAAGCTGGAGACTTTACACAAGTTAAACCAGGTAAGATACATCAATTTGAAGGCTTAGAAGACGGTGTTGCTTTTGAATTGTATTGGGCTGAATTTAATCACGATGATATTGTAAGACGTTCAGTAGGTACAAAAACTGGATGACTAATAGCACAGGGTTAATTACTAAACATTATATTTCTTCTTTAAAGCGAATTCATAGAAATGAAAATCGTCAAAAAGGATTTGGTGGTAAAGTTAAACCCTTAGGCCGTTTTGTAGAACTAATGAACAAGTGGCAACCGTCTACACTATTAGATTACGGGTGCGGCAAAGGTGCAATACTCAATCATTTAACAACTACGTATCCTAGTACGTTGTGCGAAGGATACGATCCAGCAGTTAGTGAATTTGAAAAGATACAAAACGAAACATATGATTGTGTACTATCAGTAGATGTATTAGAACATATAGAACCAACGTTTCTAAGTAATGTATTAAATCATATTAATGAACTAGCAGAAAAGTATATCTATCTTAGAATTGATACTAAACCTGCACGTAAAAAATTGCCTAATGGAACTAATGCACATTTAATAATTGAAAGTGAAAAATGGTGGACAAAGGTATTAGCTGACGTCATTGATGGTAAGATAATCTACAGCAAATTAGATAGCAAAGGAAAGTTAGATATTGCTATCGAAAAGACTTGACAAAAACCTAAATAACATGTATAATATAACAATAAGACATCCACGTCTTAAACTCGGAGAAAACAAATGGAAAACTTTAAAGACATCGAAACATCAGAATTAATTAAAGAAAGAATGTCTGATGACAATGCTAGACACTGGGCTGGCGATAATATTAGCAAGTACCTTGAAGAAGGCGACAAGCAAAAACTAATTGACGAACTTACACCTAAATTTGAATCAGTACTAGATAGTTTAGTAATTGATAGAGCAAATGATCCTAACAGTATGGATACTGGCCGCAGGCTGGCAAAGATGTATATTAACGAACTAATGGCCGGACGTTATGACCCTATGCCTAATGCAACTGCATTTCCTAATCATGTAGATGATGGATATAAAGGTATGTTAGTTGTACGTAGTGAGCTAACAAGTATGTGTTCACATCACCATCAACCAGTTAAAGGTGTAGCGTACATTGGAATTATTGCGGCTAATACATTAATTGGTCTTAGTAAGTATACAAGAATTGCACAGTGGTGTGCAAGACGCGGTACGTTACAGGAAGAACTTTGTAACGATATTGCACGTGAGATTATAAATGCAACAGGCAGTGATAATGTAGCAGTCTATATTCAAGCAACACATGGTTGCTGTGAGAATAGAGGAATTATGGCACACAGCAGTCTAACACAAACTACCGTGTTAGAAGGAGCATTTATGACTGACATGAGTGTTAAGGAAGAGTTCTTTAACAATATTAAACTACAGCAGGAGTTTGCCCCTAGGTAAACAACTACCCTTAACGGAG
>TARA_R110000851_G_scaffold287513_1_pt1 | contig 13208 bp, 8 predicted proteins | sample TARA_R110000851 | Tara Oceans TARA_R110000851 (sample SAMEA4397627) | marine metagenome | biome: Polar Biome; feature: [DCM] deep chlorophyll maximum layer (ENVO:01000326); material: water (ENVO:00002006), including particulate matter (ENVO:01000060) such as... | depth 17 m | reverse complement strand
CGATGCCGACGAACCATATGAACTAGACGACAAAGAGTTAACGTTGACGGCGGGGGTCAAAGAGGACCTAGAAGCTTTTGGTAAGGAAAACGGTATTCCTAAAGAAAAGATGCTCGACATTGTGAAAAAAGTTAACGACCACCAAAACGCCGCGCTTGCAGAGACTGCGAAAGGCTGGCACGCAGAGGCGCTAGCAGACAAAGAGTTCGGGGGAGAAGCCTACGAAGCGAGCATTAAAGTCGCGGCTAAACCCTTACTAAAATTCGGTAACGAGAAAGTACTTGATATTCTGGAACAAACAGGTTTAAATGTAAATCCAGAGGTCATACGTCTCTTTCATAATATCGGCCGAGCCATGGGCGAAGGACAGAGTTTAGACAGTTCAAAATCCAAAGGCTCAACCGACATGTTGACGAAACTATATGGCCCGCCGAAAACAGAGAAGTAAACATTAACAAGGGAGAAACGCTACAATGGCAGTTTTAACAGATCAATACCTTACGCTTTTGGACATGGCCAAACGTACGGATCCACAAGGAAAGATCGCCACGGTAGTGGAAATGCTTTCGCAAACAAACGAGATTCTTGACGATATCGGTTTCAAGAACGGTAACTTAGAAGTTGGGCACCGCACAACTATTCGCACGGGTTTACCTAAACCGACGTGGAGACGTTTCAACGAAGGCGTTCAACCTACGAAATCAAAAACCGCTCAGGTCACGTTCGCCACAGGTAACATGGAAATGTATACTATGGTTGACAAAGACTTGGCAGAGCTTAACGGCGATGTACGGGCTGTCATGCTTTCCGAAGACATGGCGACTATGGAAGCGATGGGCCAAGAACTTGCAACGACTATCTTTTACGGTAGCGAAGGTTCGAACGCAGCATCTTTCAACGGATTGGCATCATACTACGATGACATGAACGAAGAAAGCGGAAAGAACATTGTCGACGCTGGCGGTACGGGTGCGGATAACGCGTCTATCTTCCTAGTTGGTTGGGCTCCGAACACTATCTACGGTATCGTCCCGAAAAATTCTGAGGCGGGTATGCGCTCCAATTACATGGGCGAAGTTACTCACCAAGAAGCGGACGGCGGAAAACGCCAAGTTTACCAAGGCCATCACAAGCTTGAAGCTGGTTTGGCTGTGGAAGACTGGAGATATGGTGTTCGTATTGCTAACATCGATCGCTCAGACCTTATCGCGGGTAACGCAAATGCGGCAGACTTGCCGAGCTTAATCCACACTGCGACTATCCGTATGCAGTCAATGATGGGCGTAACACCAGTTCTTTACATGGATCGTACAGTTCAAGAATATCTTGAGAAGCAAGTCGCAACTCAGCTATCTGGATCTACGCTTTCTTACGAAGATGTGGGCGGACGCAGAACACCAATGTTTAAGGGCATCCCAATCCGTCGCGTCGATACGCTAGCGGTTGACGAAGCTCAAATCACTTAATAAAAAGAAAAGGGAGTTAGTAAAATGCTTTTAGATAAATTCAATACTTTCGCTTACGCCGCGGCTACAGGTAACACTGGAACTAGCGTAGTAGGGGATGTTGTGGACACGGGTGACGTAGTACGTGACTTGGGCGCAGGACAGCCAATATACCTCATCGCTAACGTGGACACTGCTATCGCAGCGGGCGCGGGCGGTACGTACCAAGTGGTTCTTACGCACGCTGACGACGCGGCTTTAACAACCAATGCTGAGAACATCGTTACTTCGGTGGCGATTGACGCAGCGGCGGGAATTGAAGCTGGGACACGCTTAATCACGGTGGCTTTGCCATCAGTTAACTACAAGCGATACTTAGGTGTACGCGAAATAGTTGCTGGTGCGAACACTACCGCGGGTAAGATCAACGCGTTCTTAACGTTGGATGCCAACTCGTACAAAGCGTACGCTCAAGCGGACAAATAGGGGAGGTTCTGAAAAATGAAAGTTCTTTTAAATAATGGGTATTTCGGACCCGACGGCATACTTTACGGCAAGGGGGAGCATGAGCTCCCTGACGCTTGGAAGAAGCTATTACCTTCGACTGCGGAAATTTTAGCAGAAGCTAAGAAAGGTTCTGTAGCTCAAGCTGACAAACCCAAGACTTTAGATGCTTCTAAAGGTGCGGTGGACTTGGCTAAAGCTAACAAGATCGATCTTGCGACTGTTAAAGGATCTGGAGCGGACGGTAAAATCATCGTTACCGACGTCCAACCTTTGGTCGACGCTCTTGGCGAAAAGGCTAAGTTAGCCGCCGTGGCTGAGGAAACTGCAAAGATCCTAGCTGGCAAAACCAAGCCTGAAGACGAGGATAAATAAAAATGGCACAACGCTCTCCGGTCGCATTAGCTCGGATGGCGTTGGGTTTAATCGGCTCTCAAGAAAATATTGAAAGCTTTAGTGAAAGCCGCACAGGAGCACGAGCGGCAGACACGTTCTACTCAATCGCCAGACAGCAATTACTATCATCGCATGACTGGGCTTTCGCACATAAGACGGAGCCCTTGTCGGCTTCTGCCGTTGAGAAGTTCCCAGACTTTTATTACGCTTACGACGTACCTTCAGACATGTTGTTGGCGAGACGCGTAATAAGCCCATCGGGAAGGTCCGCGAAGGTTCCTGAAAACCAGATTGTGGTTTTAGGCGGGAGAAAAACCGTGCTAACAGACATCGAGCAGGCGACCTTAGCGTACACATACGACTGTGAGGATCTGTCTCTTTTCACACCCATGGCTTACGCGGCTTTAGCGCACTTAATGGGGTACTACATGGCTCCCGCGGCCACGTCGGACAAAAAACGCGGCAACGAGTTACTGCAGATATATACTGAGATGGTCTCAAGCGCCGGAGCAAGCGACGCCAACCAGAGCACGGGGCCTGAACAACAAGCCCCCTCATGGATAGCGAACAGATAGGAGTGACTAATGACCGAAGTATCAGTCACTGCGTTCTCTAAAGGCGAAGTAACCCCCCAAATACACGGACGTACAGACGTCGAGAGTTTTTTCTATTCCTTGGCCACGGCGGAGAATATGGAGATCCTACCAGAAGGTGGGATACGCAACCGCGTTGGACAACAATTTTTAGCCCCCGCAAAGACCCACGACACCCCCGTGCGCTTAATGCCTTTTAATTTCGGAGGAACGGATACGCACGTTCTCGAGATGGGGCATAACTACCTTCGCGTCATGAGAGATGATTACCACATCACGGAGGCGGAGGTAGGCATCACGGGAGTGACACACTCAAACCCCTGCGTGATTACCGCAGTCGCACACGGTTTAACCTCGGGGGACGAAGTTTTCGTGTCTGACGTTGGCGGAACGATCCAACTATCTAATCGAAGGTTCAACATCACTGCTATCGACGTAGACACGTTTTCGATACAATCCCAGTACGACGGAACGGATATCGATAGCACAGGTTACACGCAGTATACTTCGGGCGGGTACATCGCCAAAATTTACGAGATAGAGACGCCGTACTCTTCTGACGACATTTTCGATTTGAAGTTCTCTCAGTCCTTCGATATTTTCTTCATACGACACCCGGATTACCCGACGTATAATTTGAAGCGTTTCGGGTTAGATGACTGGCGGTTGGAGGAGTCCATCCCCAACCCAACGGTCAGCAGCCCGACAAACGTATCCACCAGTGTGACCACCACGGGGTCTCAGGAATACAGGTACGCAGTCACCGCGGTATCTAATGCGGATGGCGAGGAGAGCTTAACAGGCCTCGACGGGACCGCGTTAACGGTCACTAACATCACCCAAGCGAGCCCAGCTGTGATGACGTTATCAACGTCTACAGAAGCTTTACGCACAGGTCACGAGATTGAGATTACGGGCGTCTCAGGCATGACCGAGCTTAACGGGCGGCGCATATCTTTAATAAGGTTATCAGGCACGCAATTCGAATTGCGGGAAGTCGATAGTACAGAGTTCGGGGCGTATGCTTCTGGCGGGTCATGCACCCCGGGCTTTTCGTATATTAGTAACGGAGCCGAGGACGCGGACAACACAATATCGTGGAACGCGGTCTCGACGGCATTGAAGTACATAATATATCGAGAAGTCGATGGGATCTTCGCATTTTTAGCGGAGACGCAGGATCTCGAGTATCTGGACGATAACGACGTCGAGCCAGACACGACGGACAACCCGCCGCAGTACCGCAATCCGTTTTTCGGGTCTGGGAATTACCCAGCCGCAATCGGAAGTTTCCAGCAAAGATCTGGAGAGGGAGGTACGGCCAACGCCAAGGCGTCGATAGAGTTCTCAGGAACGGGAGCGTTTAGCAATTTTAACAGGTCTTTAAACAGTAAAGACGACGACGCGTTCCGTATCACAATTAGCGCAAACAGCCAGAGCCCCATACGCCACATCGCAGAAGTCAAAGACCTCGTGGTACTAACCGAGAGCACGGTTAAAAGACTATTCACAAACGGACAGCCCCTAACTCGGGAGACGCTGTCAATCGAAGGGCCTGACGATATCGGAGCATCCGAGCTAAAACCCATCGTGGTTAACCAAGAAGTAATTTTTGAAAACTCTTTGAAGACTGGGATATACGCAGCTAAGTTTACATTAACGGTAGACGGGATCTCCGTTGAGGAGTTGAGCGCGTTTTCATCACACTTGTTCAAGGACCACGGGATGGTCGACTGGGTTCGGGTCAAGGGAGAAAACCAGTTTATCGCGGGCACGAGAGCGGACGGGCAGATCATATGTTTCACATATAACCCCGACGAAAAGTTTCAAGTAAACGCGTGGACGCGGTGGGTTACGCAAGGCCAGTACAAATCCACGACTGCGGTTCGCAGCAACCTCAACGGTCGTAGCGACAGCATATATTATGTAGTTGAACGGAATATTAATGGGAACGTCGTAAAATATATCGAGACTTCTAAAGATCAGCACGACCCAGAGCTGATCGAAGATTGCTTTTTCTGCGATAGCGGTTTAAAGTTCTCGGCGGAATGGGCGGTTGAGGCGGTATCGGACGATGCGGAGGCGGTGTTCTCAGTCACAGGTCACGACCTTAGCGAAAACGATACAGTACGCATGAGGGGCTTCGTGTGGCGAGGAACATACGATAAGATATTTAACCTCAGCGTCCCAAGAGATTTTAACGGGTTCGTATGTAAAGTCAAAGAAGTCACAACCAACACTTTCAAATTAGAGAGAGTTGACACCAAAGAGATGCTTGACGGTTCAACAGCGCCTTTCTACCGGGGGGGAGGGTTGGTTGGGAAACAAGTCTCAACGGTATATGGGTTCGACCACTTAGTGGGAGAGTCGTTGGTCGCGTTACTCGATGGCGACGTCGTGTCCGGCATAACGGTTCAAAGTGACGGAAGCATCCAACTCCCCCGACCTGCGGCGGTAGCGTCGATCGGGATTAGATATGTAGCAGACGTAAAATCCCTATCCCTGCTAGATTTAAAAGCTCGGCTGACGCAGGGGAAATTCAGTTCGCTGAAAGACTTGTACGTTAATACGTACCTGAGCAGAGGAATGTTGTTTGGAACAGACTTCGACAATTTAGACCCTTGGCCTCAGAGAGCGAACGAGAGGTTCGGGGAGCCGACAACTCGTAAAACGGGCGTCACACAACTGAGCCCACAACCAAAATTTAACAGAGAGGCCGCATTGTGTATAAGACAAGCAGATCCACTACCGTTAACTGTACGCAGTTTCTCTTTAGACAATTATCAACCGTCATAAGGGGTGGCGTAAAGCGTTTTATTGCGGTAGGATGGTTGTAACATGTTTGGATTTTTAAGCGACACATTCACGGCAGGCGGAGGCGAGAACGGAACATCCGTTACTGGCACAGCCTCGCTGTTCAACACTCTCGAGGCGGGCATAGGCGCGGCCGGAAACATACTTGCGGGGAGTGCGGCACAACAGTCCAGCGCAGTCAGAGCAGACCTTTTACGTTTCAATGCGGATACTTTCGCACAATCGGCTGCCGAAACGATCGAGTCTGGTAAGTACGACGCAACTCAAATTTTAGAACAGACGCGACTTTTGATCGGGACGCAGCGAGCATCGTTCGCAGCCAATGGCATCGTGGTCGATCAAGACAGTGCCCTAGATTTAGTGTCTGAAACCGCAGGCATCGGAGCGGTCGACGCTTTGATAGTAATAGCCAACTCGGAGCGGGAGGCCAACCAAGCTTTGAGAGCCGCGGCTCTTAAAGAGCAAGAAGCTCAGTTAGAGAACCGGATCGGGGACGGGGCATTGCTAGGGGGCCTCGCTGACGCAGGCCTTTCCATAGCTAACGGGTTCAAAACGATCTCGAACCGCAATCAAGATTTTTCAGGAAGCCGAAAGATCAGCTTATCTGATATAACATGGAACCAGCCGTCCGGAGGTAACACCAGATGATAAGAGTACCGACGACACAACGACAAGCCAGTTTTAACCCGACAGCGGGCACCGCCCAAGAGTTCAGGCGTTCTGACTTATCAGGAGCTTTCGGAGCTGTGGGGGCTGAGATACTCACGCAGTCCTCGGAGTTCATGGGGAATTTAGCCAAAGAAGAGGATGACCGGATCCGCGACGAAGCTCGGACGGATATGCTGACTGGGTTAGCGGAGTTCTCTATCGAGGGCGAAGTTCGCGCACGTCAGATCGCTGAGGCGATACCGGGCCGAGGCATCGTCAAGGCCACGTTAGAGGATTTCAATGAGAGGTCGGTGGATGTACTGGAGGCTCAGCCCAATTTTTTAAAGGATGAAGCTCGGGTGCGGTTACTGCCCCTTCAAGTACAATCCGCAAAGTCCGCAATAGGATTAGAGCATAAGCGGTTTTTAGAAGAAACTTCCCGCAAGGAACAAATATACTCAAACTCCTTGACAAACTCAGTCAGGTACGGCAGAGCGAACGAAGAAACCGCCCTAGCCCAAGCCAACTCGTATGTGGACAGCTTACCAGCCTCCATGCGAGATCAATCGCGGGTTAAACTTACTCAAGGCGTGCGTCAAGCCACCCTACAAAAGACGTTGGAGAGCAACCCTTCCGCTGCTATTGCCGCGGTACGCGCGGGGGATTTCGACGATCTGCCGACAAATTTCACGCAGTCAGTGCATGACGCCGGAGTGCGCACATTAACCGCGCAACGCAACCAAGGAAACAAGTTATTAAAAGAAGCCGCAGCGCTACGTCAGACAGACCCAGCTAAAGCCGCCCGCAAGGCGTTGCAGGCCGAAGGTAACGTCCAACCTTCAGTCCAGCAGATGTTGCAAAAGCAGCAAGATCTCGGAGTTCCGCAGCGCAATACCGCGGTGTTATCGAAAGACCAGTCAAACGAAATGGCTTTCCAACTATTGGGAGCGAAGTCAGTAGACGAGTTCATGTCCACGGTCAACGAAATGGCCAAAGGTCTTGAGGAACAGGGCATCCCCGTGGAAATGGCGATGCGAGATATCGAAAGGTATTCAGACGCGCCCCCCGCACTAAAGTCAATCTTGCGTACGGACCCAGCCCAAGTAGACCCTAGGTACTACGAGGCGGCTATCCAAACATGGCAGGACCCTAAAGCAGGCAAGAACGCGGCCAAGGCATTGGCACTATTCAAAGACGACAGTTCCAATAAATCCGATATCGTGGAAATGGAAGAAGTGATTAGTTCACAAGTTCGTACCGCTCAGTCGGTTCTAATGAAATCCGGAGTAGGGTTCGTGGAAGCGAATAAGCAAGCCCAGTCTATAAGCGACGTTTCTTTCATCATGGCTAACGAGATGGCGTCTCAGGGGATATACAACTCCGGTAAGCTCGAGGACGCACTGAACTCAGCCCAGCCGTACGCCGTCGTAGACGATGGTGTGGATGGATATATGATGCCCGAAGAGTTATCAGAGGCCTTTTCTCAATCCAAGCTACAGTCCGTCCGAGAGCGGGTGGTAACGGACGGTCTAATCAATATCCCAACCACTTTCCCCACGGAGGCGTTGGGACGCGACATACTGTCAGAGGACAGCGGGTGGACGCTAATGGACAACGACACGCTAATCTTGAGGTACAATGGGCAACCAATGACATTTATTGAAACAGGCCTCCCAGTGACCATTTCGCACCAGGCGTTATATGATCTGGAGAACGAAGGCAAGACTTCTGGAGATGATGTTTACACACACCTCTTCGGGGTTGGGAGCGGCATCGTCCAATGATCTATATAACAGAACAGATGACCAAAGAGAGTGAGTCGCAGTTTGCGCTACCTCAAGCTGGCGAGAACGTCCCAGCGCCTTTGGGAACCGTGGCCCAAACCGCGGCTAGGGGCGGTAGAGTGGGATCGGGTACGGGGTATCAAGATATCCAAGCGGGTTTCGTCGGAGCTCAAACAGGACAAGACGTCGGCGTCTTACAGCGCGAGCAGTACGCAGCCTTCCACGATTACGGTGGACTGGGAGAGACCAACGCAGCGATCGATTTCGACCGGACTTTAGAAAATAAAAGCTTGTCTCAGGAAGAGTATGAGACCAGTGATTTTTACCGAGAAGACTTGAAGTATATAGAAGGGCTTAATGTTTGGGCCGCGGATAACCGAGCACGAACATTCGACCAAAGCCAAGAGCGCTCAAAAATCTTGTCCCGCAACGACGACTTCCTATCTAAAGGAACGGCATTCGTCGGGGGCATGGTCGGAGCGATCGTAGATTATAAGAATATCGGACTAGGTGTGGCATTGACAGCCACCACGACCGCAGCAACCGCGGGACTAAGTGCCCCTATCTCCGCTTTCGCGGGGGGTGCGACCACGGTAGGGCGATGGTTAAAAGCGGGTATTAACGCATATAACGGAGCTCGAGTAGCAGCCCCGATCGTAACGGGAGCGGCGAGAACAGCCGTTGCGGGCGCGGTGATAACGGCTCCGCAAGCTTTAACAGGTTTGCAAAACGAGGATCTTTTCGCCGAAGGTTACACGCTTACGGACGCGGCAATCGATATGGCGGCGGGGATGGTTTTCGATGGGGCGATCCACATAGCAGGCTCTAAAATAAAACAGAGATACCTCCAGCGCAACGGCTCCCAAGAAGAGCTACGCATGCTTAACGAGCTAGCGCAGGAACAGCTTTCCAACGGGGAACGCATTGACGTACAGCCAGCCGTCGACGCCATCATTATGCGCGACCCACCCGAATTTTCAACGGTTAATTTCGTAGAAGAAGCTCCCACGGTCGTCAGATCAGAAAACGGGGAGTTTGAAGCCCATTTTGAGGGCGACACAGGCTTAATGGCGGGACAGAAGGCTGTGGGTAAAACCAAAGCAGAAGCGGCTGAGAACCTAAAAACAAAATACATGTTGGAGGAAATTCCACAGGAGGTCATCCGCGATACGAGCCCTAACGTCGCGTCTAAACTACGAGACTTGTCGATAGCTAAAAACACTGCGGGGAGGCGCTCGTTTATTGAAGACGCTCAGGAGCTACTGGATCAGGAAAAAAACCTGTCTGGCGACACCACTACTCCAAGCAGAACGTACCGAGCGGCAAAGAAGGAATTTGACGAAGCCGATAAAGCGCTGCGGTTAAAACCCACTTCAACGAAACGCCTGACAGAACAAGCGAACGCCAAGGCGAAGTTGGCGAGAGCAGAACGCGATTACGAAGCAGCCATCCGAAAATCAGAACCCAATGTGGCTAAAAACGCAGACGCTCGCAAAGCTCGAGCCTTGTCAGATATCGACAAGGCGGTCGCCGAAGTGCAGCTCGAAGCCCAGCGCCAGACAACAGAAGATCTTAGAGACTTCTCAGCGCGACAAACAGACCCAGAACGGGCTGAAACAATCGGTACGTTTGCCGACAGCTCCAGTTACGAACAGTCGGTCAGAGACGCTCAGGAGTTACGCAAAGTCATAGGGGACGACGCAGCACTAGAGACCCGACGATTGAAAGCCAGACAAGAGCTGGACGCCGCCGTCGCAGACCCCAATTACCCGCAAGACCAGAAAGCGGTAATCACGAAACAAATTAAAGAGATTGATGCTCAAAGGTCTTTGAATGAAAAGTTGAACGCTTTAAAGCATCAGATAACACACACGGGGAGCATCGATCCTAAAACGATATTCCCTGACAACGATGTGCATCGAGCAGTTTACGAGGAGATATTAGAGACTGCGGAGATCCGTCAAGAGCTGAGCCCCGTCGGAAACATCTCCGAGGCAATGCATGATTTAGTCGATCAACTCGCGTTCTCCACGTCGGAGGAAATCAGTATTCGCGAGGTCTCACTATTGAACACCATGCGGGCGCGAGAAGACCGTACTCGGAACTTACTAGGGTTTATTGAGAGCGGGGCCACACACGACCAAGCCTTGTCCAGAGCGGTAGAAACGGGGGCTAATTCGGTTATCGCAGAACGAGTGTCCGCGGTCAATTCGTACTCGCGAGCGCTGGAGATAAACGGGTTGGGCGATTACTTCCAAAAGTTATCCAGTTCAAAGAACCGTGACGAAGCGTTGAAGGTAATCCAAGAGATCCGCAACGTCGAAAACGGCGGGAAGAAACCAGTTTCAGGATCGGAAGAGGCTTTTAAAGTCGCTGAGATATATAAGAACATGCACGACGGGCATCGCTTCCGCGGATATCAGACAGGCATGCGCACGAGAAACGTTCGGGATTACATGCTCCGCCAAGTGTGGAACCCCGACTCCTTACGCAGGTTCTCACCAGAAGGACCGGACAGGTTCGTGAATGAGATGCTCGGACGTATCGATATTGAGCGTACGTTTGGTAAAGACGCGTCGGCGGGAACAGTCAAACGTTTCTTACGTAAGTTCTACTCAGACCGCGTCGGCGGCAGTACGGACGCCGTAGAGTTAAACTCTACGGATTTTTTCGGTATGCGGGGAACAGATTATAAGCGGATGCTGGACAACCGAGAGATCCATCTAAAGAATGACGACAGCTCCTTATTTGTGGTCGAGAATTTTGGAGGGGGGTCTGTGACGTGGTCGATCCTACAATCTTTGACGCAGTCAGCGTCCACGGCACGTATGTCGGAAGTTTTTGGGGTTAACCCTCAGAACATGCTGGAGCACTTAAAAACAAAAGCCTTGGAAGGCGCCGACGCGAAAGCTTCTCAAGCCATCGTCAATCCTTCCTTACGCCAGAACCTCCTACAAGGAAACCCAGAGCACATCTTGCAAGTCGCTGGAGTTGCGTACGACAACCAAGCCTCTGACGTAAACACAGCCACATGGGTGTCGACCATAGGAAATTTCGTACGAGGCACATTGCTACAAGGGGTGCTGCTATCCTCGGCACCAGATTTAGGCACGACAGCTCAGGCACGTGCACGCCTCATGAATTCCGTCAACAAAGAGGTTCGTAAGCGGATTAAGGTGTCTACAGGCGGAATGAGCCCGAAAGTTAAAGAAGCGGCAATTAGATCAGTATCTAACGCCACGGCGTTCGCAGTCGGGAACATGCAGAATTTCGTAGCGGGCGGAGGGGCGCAAGCCAAGTTACACAACATGTCTACGTCATATGCCAACGCAGTATTTAAGTACGGCGGTTCCGAGGCATGGACGCGGTTTCACAAGCAGAACGCTTTCGCTTTCGCCAACTCATTCTATTCAAACATTACGGACATCCCGTACAAAGAATTGGACGGATATATTAAACAAGGGTTGCTTCGAGCGGGAGTATCTGCCAGTGAGTGGAAACAAGTTCGTAAGGGCGTTGCGGTCATGGACGGGACGGGCGGGAACTTCATAGATCTCGACGCGCTGGAAGCGACCGATCGCGAGCTCAGCTTGAAGATGCGTGACGTGTTCAAACAATTTTCAGACGAAGCCGTACCGACACCCGGAGCCCGAGAGATCGCCCTGACCCGTCAAGGTACAACCCGAGGCACGATCAGCGGCGCGATGTTATCGTTTTCAGCCACCTTAATGGGGTACCCCGTGTCCTTCATGACCAAACAAATGGGGCGCTCGGCGTCATTAGGCGGGGCGAAGGGAGTGGGGGCTTTAGCAACCTTGTCTACGACGATGTTAATGTGGGGAGCTTTAACCCAAACAGCGAAAGACACCCTCAGCGGTAAGACGCGCGAGCTGGACGACCCGCACGAGCAGTTGAACTATTTCCTCGGCGCGGCACGCAATGGGGCGTTAGGCGGTTTGCTTGGCGGAATGATTTTAGATGGCGCGACGTATGGCGGAGCCGTCAGCGGAGTTACTGGGGGGGTCGCACCTCAGTTAGTCGATGACATTTTCTCAGCGGGTACCAAGTCAGTATCTAAAGCAATAGACGGGGACTTCGATAAAGCCGCCGCGGAGCTAGCGCGGGGGTTGAGATTATACGTACCCATGAGTAATTTGCCGTACACAAAAGCCGCTTTTGATAATCTGGTTTATTACCCGTTGCTAGATACGCTCGACCCTGATATGCTCAGCAGGATGGAAAGCAACTACCGCAAACGGACGGGCGGAGAGCTACGACCAAGTTTCTAATTAGGAGAGCACGGAATGACAGTTCTAAACACGATATCGAAGGTAACGGGGAACGGAAACGGCTCTGGGACTAGGTTCCCATTCACCCCGATCCAAATTTTCGACGCTTCCGAGGTAGAGCTATACATTACGGAAACCGCAACGGGGACAACAACGCAAGTCACGCATGGTTCCGGCCCAACAGACTTCAATGTGGATATCTCCTTAGAGCCGAACCAATCCGCATCAGGCAGCGTAATATATCCTGCTGACGAAGTAACGCCTTTGCCGTCAGGATGGTCTTACTCTATCCTGCGGAAAGTCCCTCTCTTACAGCAAGTCGAAGTGGAAAACCAAGGCGGGTACAACCCTGAGGTTCAAGAGCAGATTTTTGACCGCGCGACCATGGGGCTTTTACAAATTCAAGAGCAGGTCGAAAGATCTGTAAAAATAGGGGTTGGAGATAACACCGATCCCGCAGACCTAGTTAGTTCGCTAGTCGAGGCATCTGCGACAGCGGCAGCCGCCTCAATAACCGCGACGGCAGCGGAGGTTTCCGCGTCGTCTAGCGCGGCGGCATCGGCGGCATCTGCCACTGAATCGGCTACGTCTGTGGGTGGGGTTAGGGTTTCTCCAGACGACACAACACCAAGCAATCTTGAAGACAAACTTTTGGTTGGGTCAGGCCTTTCACTATCAACGCAAAATGATGGCGCAGACGAGACACGGACAATCGACCTCGATATTTCAGGTGTT
>TARA_R110000851_G_scaffold188935_1_pt1 | contig 13247 bp, 14 predicted proteins | sample TARA_R110000851 | Tara Oceans TARA_R110000851 (sample SAMEA4397627) | marine metagenome | biome: Polar Biome; feature: [DCM] deep chlorophyll maximum layer (ENVO:01000326); material: water (ENVO:00002006), including particulate matter (ENVO:01000060) such as... | depth 17 m | reverse complement strand
ACTTCCCATGTATAAACATCAAAATACTCATCCATAGAAACAGTTAATAACCCTGAAGGTTGTATTTCTAATAGTTCAATTCTAAATATTTTATTATTAAAGCCAAGCCCAGCGTATGTAAGCGACACGATATCACCAACGTTCGTTTTAAAAAGCTCTGGAGTTGCAGCGAAAGTTACTCTGGTTTGGTTTCTTGATCTAGTAAGAATGGCCTTGCCCATGTTGTGTGCAATATAGGGATCACTACAAAACGGAAATTCAGCCCTTACTTCTAAAACTTCTCCTCCGTCATCATAAGTATAATCCTCACCTGAAACTGAAGCTGTATGCAAAACAGTTGCAGTATCTAATTCATATTTTTTATTAGCGTTAAAAAATTCAACAATAACTTTGTTTGCACGTTTATCTTTATCCCCATAAGTTACTGATATACCAGCTTCAGCAATTATATGGTTGTCATTAATATTAAATGTAGCAGAGCCAGTATCTTCAATTTGCAGTTCATAATTGCCATTAAAGTAGGTAAAAATACCACGCATATTAGAGAGCAATTCATTTGCGTTCTGCATAACAGTTTTATTGCCATCAACATAACCATTACAAGTAAATCTTTTTGTTTTTACTAAATATGTTCCTGATTGTGATGAAAAAGTTGAGCTTAATGTAGTTCCTATAAACCACTTGTAATAGGTAACATTAGTACCAAAAAATCTATCCCTTCTAGCTGCTAGTATTTCTTCACGATCTAGAACCTGATTACCATTAGTATCATAAATACTTAACAGCTCTCCAACTTTTCCCTGCCACCAGGCATCATCATCAGCCAGAATTAAAAAATCATCACCAGCCACGCCACTCCAAGTAATAGGTTTTGCTGTACCATTAAAATAAGGCTGATCTACCTCAACATCACAAAGATTAGCTGCTGTAGTAAAAGTAGAAAAATTAACTTTATTACTTGGCAAACCTTTTCCATATTCATTGTTTAATATGTAATCTTGAAAAATTATTGCTGGATTATCAGACCAGGCATAGGTGCTTGGTGTTGCTAGTCTTTGAGAACCGCTACCGCCATTTGTTGAATCTTGTCTTTGATCGTATATTTTCTTGCCTTGTACTTGTACTGTAATTTGTGGCACGCCCCTGAATTGGCCTTTAGCATCATAAATAAATGAAGCTGCAATATAAGCAACACCATTTAACTTATGTGCTGTAGTCCATTGACTTCCAATAGATGCTCTAAGCATTGGATCTGCTGATTGTGATGCAGCACCATGATGTGCGTTAAAGACATATCTATAACCACCCAGAGCTGGGTTAGTTCCAAATGTACCGCCTGTTAAATCTACTGAGCCAGAGGTTTGATTTGCTGTACATAACGAACCAGCTCCAGAGGATATTTTATCTGAACCAATATAACCACCATTTCTAAACTGATTAGGATCATTTAAAGGGTTTCCATCAATCTCTATAGAATCAAGCATTATGTTTTCTACTTCGCCCACACTTAACGCATAGACTATAAATAGATGTGATGAAGAATTAGATGCAGTGTCCATGTAGACAACTTGAGCTCCAACCCTTCTACTACCATAAACAATTGGTAACTTGCCACCTGCTGCAACTTTATTAGCTAGTATGTCCTGGCCTTTAGCCAACATATCTCGCATTTGCATAAAGTTTCTAGTACCAACAACTAAAGTAGCTGCTGTTGCAACAAGCATAGCTTTACCTAAAGCAGCACTTCCTAAAAATGTTGCATTAGCCCAAGTATTAGCTATCCATGATCCTATTTTTGCAAAGAAAGCACCAACAGCAGACATTATGAACCCCACCTAACATCATTTTTAACTTGGGTTGCAAATTCAAAACCTCTATCACCAGAACTAAAGTCTTGTTGTGATTCATCTGAGTAATGCCTGCCCTTAGTAAGATTCCAATTACTCCAATGACTAGCAATTGTAAGTTGCATTGTTGAATTGTTAATAGTCTCTTCAATAGATACGTTTCTGATATTTCCTGTAAAGTAAGATATAGCCCCAACTATTGCATCATTTGCATCAAAGTAGGCTAAATATACTTCAACAGTTTTATCAGTAAATGCTCCGCTTTGTACTAAAGAACGTACCTGATCTGTAACATTACTAAATCCTAAATTTATCTGGTCTATCTGTAATGCACCTGTTTCAGTTGTTGCATCAACTGTTAAAAAAGATCCACCAGCCTCGTATGTTTCTGAATTATATGTAACGTTTGTATAAAAATCTGTAAGTCTTATAACAGTAGATAAGTTTAATTCTACTAGAAACGCTTGTTTGGTAGATGTTGCTGAAACCTGAGTTTGTAAAGCAGTGCTTAGACTTCTTGGCATTATATAATAACTTCCCTAACATCAAATGAAATATTATAAAAACCGCTTGAATCCGTAGAGTACATAATCTCATTACTTTCAAGATAAACTGTAAATTGTGGCTTATTTACAATAACTGCCACATTGTCTGTCAAAGCTGTTACTAGGTTTGGACTTATTAAAACTGTTAATGCACCAGAGCTATTAGCATTTATATCCGACTGAACCATATAAACTTTTGAATGATTGGCAAACTTAATTAAATCACCAGCCTTTAAAGCACCTGTCTGGCTAGCTGTAAAGCCATCTAAGGCAATAGAAGCATCTGCTGCTGTATGACTTCCTACTACTTGTATATCTGTTTCAAGCCTGCCTGCACCTAAATTATTTAATGGGGCTGCAATAGTAAAATCCTCAAATGATCCTTTTTGTTTTTGTAAAAATGCAAAATATGCCTGGGCATTTTCTTGTTTCATTGGTGGCATTTGCACTGTAAAGCTGAAATATTGACCGCCAATTTGTCTAACTGATTTTTTACCAGATAAAGTCTGGTTTAGTAATGTAGGTCTATTATCTTTAAATTGTGTAGATCTAAAATTTACTGTTGTTGGATATTGTCCACTCATTAAGCTACCCCAATCTTGCCTTGCGTATTCATGGCATTATTTATTATTTGCGTTATAAGACCTTTTCTTGATGCTAGTAACTGGTCAAAGCCAGCAGCATCTACTGTTGATATATTAAAGTTGACTGTTGCACCGCCAGAGCCTTGCCCTTGAGTATGGTCAATAACAGTTTCATTTGGATGTAGTATTGCTGGGAATCCACCCTTACCATCTACACCACCAGATCTTGAGCCAAAACCTGTAAAACCCCCACCATTTCCTGATGGGACTCGATTAAATAAAGTATCTCCATCAGTCAAACTATCATACTCTGCACCTGACATTCCAAGACTAAACATACTTAATAGATTTTTAATAACCAACTGCTGTATTGCTACCCTTATTAACTCTTCAACAACAACTGATGCAAAATCTTTAAATGCAAGTTTTCCTGTTTTAAGGCCATTAACTATTGCATCTTCAAATGACTTCATAGACTTAACGCCTATTTGCTCCATTGTTTTACCTACATCCTCTAATTGGGCTTTATATACAGCTAATGGACTACCAATGTTAGTCATTTGTACTCCAGTGTCTTTTAACGTTTCATTAAAATCTTTATTTGAATCTCTAATATCATCTAACGAAAGTTTAAAACCCCTAACTTTGTTGGCTGTTACCTCTGCCTTTTTTCCAAAATCAGTTGTTCTTAAACCCATTACAATAATTTCATCTTTTAATACAAATACACTTTCTGCTAACTGATCTACTTGGTTGCCATAATCTTTAAAAGGATTCATTTGTAATAAATTTGCCTGAAATACTGCAAATTCAATTTGTAATTCTTTTAGCTGAATTTTTATATCATTTACAAAAGTTGCAAAACTATCTACAAAATTGCCAAAGGCTTCAATTCCAGAAGCTACGCCATTTATAATTGCATTAGCAATATTTAAACCTAAAGCATCCATTCCACCAGCCTTATCAATAGTAGTTTGTATAAAATCAGCTATAGTTTTTTGCATTTTTTCAAAAATAGGCAAGAATGACGTTGTAATATTATTAACAAAAGAACCAATCTGCATTTTAATAACGCCAATAGCATCATTAAATTCTTCAGTTCTTCTTATAACCTTTTCACTTAAAACAATGCCTAATTCTTTAGCTCTATCTATAAATTTCTTAATACCATTTTCAGATAAATCTGTAATAGCACCAGTTAAGATTACGCCCTGTCTACCGAATAAATTAGCCAAAGCACTAGCCCTTTCGGATTGAGATCCTAATTCAGTTATGCCTTTTGCTGTATCCTCTAAAATATTATCAAAAGAACGCATACGCCCTTCTGTATCTCTTAGTTCTACGCCTAGATCTTTAAATATATCTGCCTGAGTTTTTAAACCTTTATCTGCATCACCAATACTTCTGGCAAATTTAATTAAAGCAGTATTAGCTCCTTCTATAGAAGTTCCAGATTCCCTAGCTGCTAAATGAAATGCTTGAAGTGTATCAGTAGCTATTCCTGTTTGCGTTGCAGTTTTGCCAATAGCATCAACAGCATCATAAGATTTGCTTACCAAAACTGCTATTGCAGCAGCAGCACCAGCAGCAGCAAGACCAATACCAGCAACGCCTTTAGAGGCTGTTGCAGCAGCACCACCAACACCTTTAAGGCCTTTTGTGACCTTATCAAATGCAGCTTTAGTCTTGTCAACTGCGGTTAATTCAAACTTTACATTTTTTTTAGCCATGTTTCCTTTTTTCTTCCACTAGTTCCAAGTAAGCAATCCAACCTTGATATTCCTGGACACTAATTTCTTGGAGTTCCTTTAAGGTCTTTCCAAGTTTTTCCGCTAGTGCATATTGCACATACAAATTAGTATCCTTTATTAGTTTTTTTTAACGTCCTCAAGAGGCTCTTGCCCCATAATTTGCTGAGCTACATTAACCAAAACCTCACGATCAACACTATTTAATAAGGTGTTCTTATCACCTAAATCAAATAATTTATCTCCATTTTCATCAAGTGCTTTATAAATAAGAACATAAGCCATCATAGTTAAATCATCATCTTTACTCATTTTGTAAAGTTTAGATGTTTCAGCTAGTGTTAATGGCTTACTGTATATTTTTAAGGGCTTATCATCCTCACCCCATTCCTGCACTTCAATTACCTTCACATCTTGTTCTACAAAATGTGCTTTAGCTCTCTCTATAGCTTTCATGGTTATACTGTTGTTGTAGTTATAGCACCTGTACCTTGTACAGAAATACTAGCTTCAACCATTCCATCAAATGAACCAGTAATAGTTTTACCTGTTACTAATGCAGTTCCGCTATAGTATGTATCACCTGCGTCTGCACCCTCTGGGTAAAATACTAAAGTTACTGATGCACCAACAGCTAATGCTACTTGACCTGATGTATCTGTCTCATCCCAGAAGCAATCTATAGAACCACTGAAACTTGTAAGACTTGGCAAATATGTTCTTGCTGCATCTCCCATTTTTGTTGTTTCAATAGTATCTGCTGATTCTTCTAAAGAATAAGATTTAACTTCAGCAACAGTTGCACTACCAACTTTTACTAAGCCTTCACTTCCTTTATGTGTTGCCATTATTATTTTCCTCTATTTTTTTATTTTGTTTTGAAGAAGATTTAATTTGGGCTGCTTCTTCTTTCCAACCCTTTTCTTTTAGATACGCCACTTTATGTTCTGGAGCATCAATAGAATCCTTACCATTTGGACTAATTAATTTCATAATTACTTGCCTCGTTAAACTGCTACGTCTGGGGCTTGAGCCTGGACATAGTAGTTGGTTAAAAATGTCAAAGTAGCATACGCAAGTGGCGTTTCTCCTTCAGCGTTAAATTCAATCTCTGTACTTTCCAAGTAACAGTCTTTAGCTAATCCATTTAATGTTGGATCAGCAGCTATAGCTGTTTCAACTTCTTTTGAAGAAGTGTCTATAGTGTCATCAAAATTTGATGTAGCTTTTACATAAATCTCAACTGCAACAGATAAATTTCTACTAGTTAATCTGTTAGTTCCTATTACAACTGGCTCAGAATCCTCTGATTTTGTGTATATCAATAATGCTGGAGTTCCACCTGTTTCTAAAGGGTAAACCCTAGACTGATAAACTTTATTTCCAGTTGTAGTTAAATTATTAAGAGTAGATGCTATCTGCTCTCGTATTTGTTGTCTTACATGATTGGCCATCTATATTTTCTCCAACTCCAAAGCTGTAAAACCTGTTCTATCTGATTGGATAGAAACAATAGTAAAGTTTGCTGCTGGACTTAATGTATTGCCCTCAACATCTTTAACTGCTGAAACTTGTAAAGTATTACCATGAGCAATACTTGGAACGTCTATTGATCTGCAATAGGCCATAGGCTGAGTAGCTTCAACAGCAACCTCAAACCCTTCTTGTTCAACGTATTCATTATTTAAAATAATATTAATAGTTGATGTAGCTCCACTACTATTAGTATAGATAGCTGAAACGCCATGCCCATAATCAATATCAAGATATCCTGCCATGTCCTCTTCGGTTTCCATTAGGTACTGACTCATTATTGAACCGCCAGTACAAGATTAACCATGCCCACATTATCTGGTTGAGCATTAACAACAATAAAATTAGTTTCTGGAGTTAATGTAGATCCGTTGTTGGTAGTTATTGCATTTACAACTAACCTATCATCAATAGATATATACGGAACGTCTGTAGCCTTTACCATTGCTCTAGGCTGATACCCTTCAACTGAAACGCTTTTACCTTGTATGTTAAAAAAGTCTTGATCTATGATGATATTAATATTGGTTGAGTTACCAGAATCAATATCAAACCAGGTATCAATCAAACCTAGCCTTGAATCCCATAATGAATTTTGGACTTCAAAAAAGGTAGCAGAAACCCCACCAATCTGAGGATTAACGTAAGAATCAAAATCTCTGCTACTTTCTAATGGCATTACTATCTCTTTTTAATAGCCTTTGTTGATTTGTTTTTAAGCGGTTTATCTTTGTGACTTACATCCTCTGCACATCCGCCTGATATAAATTGTCTAGCTTCAGCAGCAGTTACTTCTACTACTTCGCCTTCATGTCTAGGAACACCTCTAACGTGTGTTGTTTTTAATATTCTAATTTCCATAATTTTTCCTTTAAAAAGTGGGTAGCCAATGAAGGCTACCCTGAACAATATTACTAATTAAGCAATGATGTCTTTTATTACTGAGAAGCCTTCTCCTCTTCTGATTCCTACATCTAAATCTTGGAAAAAAGCGAGCCTTGTTCCACCTGAAGTAGATAAAGAAGAAGTATCAACTACTACGTCAACCCCACTCCAGAATCCAAGCATTACATTAGTGAAGTCACCAAATATAGCTGCTGACAAGTTAGATCCTGTACCTTTTGCAAGGTTAGAAGGAACTAAAGTAGTAGATGCTATGTTGTAACCTAAGATATCGCTTGCAGCTTCCATAATGAAGTTGCCTTCAGCACCGCCAGATTGTTTTGCTATAGTTCTTAGAGCAGCAACAACCTTAGGGTTAGTTAGGAATGATGGATTTCCGCCCATTGCATTAGAAACGTCTACAGCTTTAATAAGCTCAACGATTTTTGCATAAGTTGGAGCAAGACCATTAGTACCCATAGCAACTACGTTTCCTGATGGAACTCCTGGAATAATTCCTGAAGGCTCATTAGAACCACCGCCATTAATAGCAACACTATCAATTTTTCTAGCAAACTGAGAGATGATGTCATTTCTTAGTACAGCTTCTACTGAAGGATCAGATTGAAGCATTAGTTTTCTAGAACAATCAACGTATGAAGCCAAAGTTTTTGGAGTCATAGTTACTTGAGCAAAAGTAGCAGCACCTTCAGTAGGAGCTCCACCTTCAGCAACAAAAGCAGTATTAGTTGTTTCTGCTGATAACTTAGGAATAGCAACATTGCCTTTAAGTCCAGTCATAACTCTAGCACCAAGCTCACCAACAGTTAATTTAGCGTATAAAGCTGAAATAAACTGATCTGCAAGATGATCTGTACCAACTAAGAATCCACCAGCACTTGTTGGTGAAACAGTTTGGTCTCTTTGTCCCCAGTTAAGGTCTGAAGGCATATAAAAACCTCTAGCTTCCTTACCTGTTCTTTGAGCTATATCTTCTGATAGTTCTCTTTCATAACCAGCTTTAGACCAGTCACCTGTTGAAGCAGCGTTAATAGCTCTTATTAGAGAGTATTCGCCTTTTTCTTTTTGGTTAAGTCCAACTGTTGCTGGTGCAACGTCTAAAGGCTTATCATTAGATATGTTATCTAGTAATACTCCTCTGAATTGCTCAACGCTCATTCCATTTTGAATAGCATTATCAGCCAAATCTCTTTGACCATGATGCTTACCTAATGCTGAAATTTCTTTAGCATTTTTTAGCATTTCTGCTTTAGCAGATTCAGTAGCTTCACTTCTGATAGCATTTGAATCTATTTTATTTTCTTCTGACATTTTAATATCCTTAAAATTTAATTCTTGTTTATTTTTACGCCCAACTCCGACTAATACCGATTGATCTGCTGGAATACTAACGCTTGAAATCTCCATAGGAGACCAGCTAGTAGCCCTGTAATGATCGCCAATAATGTCATTGCTATCACGTTCCATTTTATTTACCTTGTAGCCAACGGATATGTTTTTTCTTATTCCGTCTTTTACATCTTCAAAAATCTCCGAAGCAAGCTCTCCTTTCCCAAAGCGAACTACAGCAGTTGTCCTTTTTGCTGTTTCATCAATTTTAAAATCCTCAACCACTCCAATAACTTGAGACATATCATGGTCAAGTAAAAAAGGTGCAGTTTTACTATCCATAAACGCAGTGTCTATAGATTCTCTTTTATGGTCTAGTACCTCTAAACCAAATGATCTAGAAACAGGCTGCTCACTGGATACACCAATTCTTACAGTTCTGTTTTCTTCATCAATGTAAGATGCTTTAGATAAATCAATTGTTCTGTATGCTATTTCACTAGATACTGATCTATCCTCTTCACCCTCTTCAACTTCAACAGCCATTTCTTCTGGTTCAGTAGTTTCCACTTCTTCAGATTCAGCTTGCACTTCCTCTAGTTCAGTTTCTACAACGTCATCAGTTTCAGAAATGGTGTTTTCAATATTAATATCATCCATTTCATTTTCCTCGCTAGTTGTTATTAAATTTTCTGACATAAGTGTTACCCTCTCCCACCAGTTAAATGAGTAACCCCACGATTAGGCAATCGTTTCCCATACGCCCTAACTTTCATCATCTACACCTTCAATATCTGCTGGAACAGGCTGCTTTTGACCAAATGGCTGATAAGCAGACTTAATTCCGTATTGATCCATAAGATCTTTTTCTTTTTGGTGCATTTCCATTAGCTCTTCTGCATCTCTACCCTGGGAGGCTGCAATATCTGAGTATGTCGTTATTCCGTTTTGCAAACCTACTACGTTTGCTTGTATTTCTTTTAAAGGATCAATCCAAGACCATTCTCTACAAACATAATTTGTAGCATTAAAAAACTTGTCAAATTTGGCTATAGGTAGATTTATAGCCCCTGTTGATATAGACATTTCAAGCCATTTCTTAAATATTGGCTCTAACATGTGTTCTACCATAAACTTTTGGTAGATTTGATACATAGACCTATCTTCTAAAGCTCCCTGCCTAATAGAACTGTAATTAACTGAAGTAAGGTCATTTGTTAATGAATGATATGAGATGTTTAAACCAGAGGCTATGCCTCTTAATATCGAAGTTGTGAATGAATCAAATGCAGTTGACGGATGACTAGGATCAAATGTTTGAAACTGCATACCTGCTGGTAGTTGCTCAAATGTACCTGCTTGAGCTGACATAACTGGAGCATAACTATCCTCAACACCATCTCCAACGTATGAATTGCCATCTGGAGAGGTAAAGAAGCCCATTTTGCTTGCTGCTGTACGAGCTGCAACTATCTCTGCTTCATAATAACCATTTAACATCTTAATATTAGCCATAGAAGTAGCAACCAAAGAAACACCCCTAGTTTGTTCTGGCCTTGTTGGTATATAGCAATGTAATAGCTCTTCTGCTGGTACTCTTATATGTTTTCTTGATGTTGCATATAAAGTATCGTATGGATGATCTTTAAATAGGTAGTAAGCAACAGGTTTATCAAAAGAATCAACCTCAACACCCATTTTAATAGTGTTTCCATTACTAGCAGTATCGTTAAAATCTTCGTCCAGGTGATCTGCTTCATAAAACTGTATTGAATAACCAAATTTATTAGATTTTGTTGGAATATGTCTTATTAATACTTCGCCATCTCTGGCTATAGTTTCAATAAACATCTTTTGAGCATCTAAAAAGCTCATTCTTCCATTAGCAACGCAAATACCTTTATGACACCACTCTTTCCAAGCAGCTTCTATTTGCTGATTTGCCAAAATATCCAGAGATCCATTATCATCCCTGGCTTTTGAGGAAATTCTAATACCAGCCTTACCAACGACATTAGAAATCATTAAATTTAAATATCTTGATACATAAGTATCATTTCTAGCTAATTCTCTAGCCCTTGCTCTTAATATCCTTAGATTAGGTTGTATTTCTGAATCAGCACTAGCTGAAGTTGATTTAAAATCAGAAAACAGCCTACCAGTGTTAGCACCTTGAAAGGATCTCTGGTTCAAGTTAATTGGTTTAGATTCTTTTCTTCTTTTTAGTAAATTATTGTACCAAGCCATTAAAATTCCACCCTTATAGTGTTGCCAGTAGTCATGCCATTTTTAATTCGAGCTTCTTTAACTTCTTTTAACCACTCAGTTTTGTACCTATCTCTGAATGTTAATAACTCATCAATAGACATTCTGGAAAGTGATCTACCTGCAATACTCATACTGCTTTGATCCATATTTGCTCGACCTTCTATAACAGCTTCTATTGAATCAAGAACAATCTTTGCATGTGATCTAACAGCATCATCAATTACAGTTGTATATCCTTCACCAATGACTGCCTCGACTGATCCTGCTGTTTTAATAATAATTGCAGTCCATCTGTAATCACCTGCTGTATAAGATGTTGTGCTAGATGTTTCAAATACATACTCGTTATTACTCTCTGAAGCTGTAATTGTAAAATTTGCAGCAGTAGTTCCGCTAATAAGATAAAACTTGTACTTTAAAGAATAATCAGCAAGCGGATAATCAGAAGCTAAATCTGATCTTTTCCATGCCCAAAAGTCTGATTTTTGTAAAGCATCAGGTACTTGATTTGGATAATTGGTTGAATCAAAAGCGTTACTCAAGTAAAAACCTCATTAATAATTTGATATATCTACTATTAAAGCTATGCACCAAAATATAATTGTCAACAATCTGAAGTACGCTTTTTTGATAAATATAATTAAAAGTATTAGTATGAATATAAGAGGATTTAAAGATGGATAGAGAATCAACGTATTTTGAGCTTGTAAATGCTTTAGAAATTTATTTACTTACTGAAAGAAACTTTGCAAGTAATACTATAAAAGCATATAAATCAGACCTAGATAAATTTAATCAATGGTCAACCATAACTTTAAATAAATCCTTAATGCAGTTAAATTCTACAGAAGTTAATAATTATATACCCTACCTTTTTAAAAAGGGTTTAAAAGCATCTACTGTTGGAAGAAGAATGGCATCAATTAGAAATTTTTATATTTTTTTATTAAAAAAAGGGGTAGTGAAGAAATCTATTTACTCAGACATTGTTAAACCAAAACAACAGCATTACTTGCCAGCAATGCTTTCACAAAGTGCAGTTGAGAAATTACTAAATAGCCCAGACACATTAAAACCCATTGAACAAAGGGACAAAGCAATGTTGGAGCTACTTTATGCAACAGGCATGCGAATCTCAGAATTAGTTAATTTAAAATTTAGCAACGTTGATACGGAAAGGTCTTTTGTTAAAATTGTTGGCAAGGGATCTAAGGAAAGAATGATTCCCTATGGTGAAAGTGCAGAATGGCATTTAAATAATTATTTAAGAAAAAGAAAAACATCAAAAGTAAAAGAAATTTTTTTAAGCAATAGAGGGGTGAAAATGTCCAGAGGTGCTTTTTGGTACAGAATTAAAGTTTATGCAAAAAGAGAAGAATTAAAATCATCTATATCACCGCATACACTTCGCCATGCCTTTGCAACGCATTTATTAGATAATGGTGCAGATCTAAGATCAATTCAATTATTGCTAGGTCATGCAGACGTGACAACAACTGCTGTATATACCCATGTAAAAACAAAAAAATTAAAAGCCATGCACATGATGCACCATCCTAGAGGCTAAAGATCCTTCCAGCTATTAGCAAAATTGTCATTTTGCCTTGATCTTTGCCTAATTAATGGATTCTTATTCTCTTGAGGTACGACCTCCTTCTCTCCCATCAACGTCTTTTGTTCTATCAAGTCCCAATTAGGGTTAAGTATGTAAATAGCAGCAAAACAATACACTAAACAGTCTAATGCCTCGTTTCTAGGTCTAACTTGTTTCCAGACAAGCGATTTACGACCTCTAATGAACTTTGCCACTCTTTTCTCTGCTGTTAGCTGCTTAAAGTATTCCTCATCAACATCAGAAGGAAAATGCAAGGTAGATTCATTAACATCAGTAGTTAAGCGAGCATATATAGCTTCTTTAGCTGAATCAGTACCAACACCATACAAAACTGCTTTATTCTTACCTACAAATGTGGGTTTATTGGCTATTGGCTTACCTGCAACGCTTAAACCTTTAATTGCAAATATTCTTCTGGCCTGTCTTGGCTTTGTGAATTGGTATACCTGGTTAGTATGATGACCACCAGAATCTATACAAGCACAAGATATAGGCATTACTCTTCCAGACTCAGTTTTAAAACGCATCTTTAAAAAGGCATCTAAGTCTGACCAAACATTAGAAGCGTTAGGATCTCCCCAGAATATGCGGTGGTCTAATACCCATGCTTCATAGTTACGACCGAAGCCAGTTAAAGAAATTTCCAATCGGTCTTTTTGGGTATCAACCCCAGCAACAATAACCAATACATCTTCTGGAATAGCAGTATGGTCATAATTTAACCTGCGTTCTAACAAGGTTTCATATTCAACGCCATCTGATTGCTCTTCCCACGATTCGCCTAGTGCAGTATTTATAAATGTCTTTAATGTTTCTGGGTTCTTTTTAGCTTCAAGGAAATTTGTGGCCATATCAGCCCAGGTAGACCAAACGCT
>TARA_R110000851_G_scaffold3141_1_pt1 | contig 13251 bp, 13 predicted proteins | sample TARA_R110000851 | Tara Oceans TARA_R110000851 (sample SAMEA4397627) | marine metagenome | biome: Polar Biome; feature: [DCM] deep chlorophyll maximum layer (ENVO:01000326); material: water (ENVO:00002006), including particulate matter (ENVO:01000060) such as... | depth 17 m | reverse complement strand
GTTATTATTGATGCGTCTGGAGACCTCATCAAAAACGTCTGGAGTCATAGTCCTATCCATGAGTCCTGATTCGGCCAGAGCAATCTTTCTTTCAGGAGGCAAGTCCTCGTGTAATCTAAGGAAAGCAACCGCGTCCCCAGAGACATCTTCGCTCTCAGCTTCGGAAGCAGCGCCGTAGATCTCAGAGATCTTAGCGGAGTACTCCGCATGAGTGATAGGATCGTCCTTCAAGGTGTCTAACCTACGCAAAGCATCGCTCTTGGACACACCTAAATTGTACCAATCCGTGACGTCGCTCAAGGCGTCAGCTTCGGCTTCTCTCGCTTCTTCACCCTCGTTGTAGGCCCTAGTTTTCGTGAGGAAGTCCAGTTGTGACGTCACTAAAGCCCTTTCGAATATGATCTGCTCGATAGCAGCAGTGCGCTGTGGACCCGGCTCCATCTGTGCCTTTGCTGCCTCGATCTGAGCAGGGTAGTTTCCGGGGTGCAGCACTTGCAACTCATCAACAAACGTCTGTACGAAAGCGTCCATGGTGACGCTCTGTAGGCTCGCCGCGAGTTCTGTACTGCGCACCCCGCTCATTTCTGACGCGTACGTATTCAGCATCTCGACTGCTTTGTCTGGCTGGTGGCGGGACAAGGCCCCGTTGACCATGGCTGTGACCATGAGATCAGTCTGGTCGGCGCGCCACACCTTAATTACCTCGCCATCAGGATCCCACCCATGGTTTCCGGCCACGGACAAAGACTCACTGTATATCATTGCAATCGTTTCAGGACCGGCGGCTGGATCGAGAGCAACTTGGTCAAACCCCGACGAAAGACGAGCCGTTGTGGCGTCGTCGTTGGCCACAATGCGCTCGCCCATGGTGAACTTGAACCCGGTCTCATACTCAGAGTCACTCGCCTCCGCGACCCAGTTACTAAACACATCTCTCACAGCAGGGTTGGTGGTCTCACTCTCAAGCTGGCTTGCGAGATCCGCGATGCTCTGGCTTCTATCACCCTCGGCGTTTACAGCAGCCTGACCCCTGAGTTGATAGAAGCCGGGGGACTCTCCATCCCCGTAGTTAATTTCAAGAAGCTGTGTACGCCAGCTAGCCTCGAGACCCTTTAGCTCACGATCATTGTCGTCGTTCTGTATCTTCAGAGCGAGATCGGAAAGGGTGTCCCCAGCCCCTTGAAGCTGAACCCCGCTAGAGATGAGGCTATCAGCTTGGGTTCCTCCGAAAGATGCGAGGCCAGCGTTGGATGTCTGGAAAACAGCAGGGAGCGCTGTGGGCGCTACTGACGGACCTGTTACTACGGGTACTCTAGCCATCTATCCGACCACCCTGTGTGGTTTTGTCTTGGTTTTGGTTTTTGAACCAAACGCACCAGCTTGATCGAAATTATACCACTTGGTGGCGACATTTCCCGCGCCAGACAGAGCAGTCCCAAAAGCAGCAGTTGTTCCTGCACTTTTCGCGTACTGCCCTTCTTGGTAAGCAACATTTCCTTCAGATTCGAAGTTTGCTCCACGGACCCGGTTGCCAAACGCCTCACGCTGCGCGTTGTTAAGGATGGTCAACCGATCAAGCTCACCGTATCGAGCCGTATCGCTCGTGAGATCGACAATGCTGCCAGTGTTGACGTCAACACCATTACCCGCTGCAGCCACCGTCTGCTGGGCGATCTCCTGCGCTGTTCGCTCACGCTGTCTTGAAGCAGTGAGGTCACCGCGTTGCAGAGCGTCCTGAGCCATGGCCTCTGAGTACTTGGCATTGTTGGCCGCAACCTGCTGATTGTACTCGCCAAGCTCGGCAGCAGCTTCTCCAGCCTGTTTCTGGCCGTATGCCTGTGTACCGGCACCTATAGCCGTAATAGCCAGCGAAGCCATAGCGATTGTTGTGGGTTCACACATTGCGCATCTCGAAGCGGTGAAAAGGTTGCTGAAAAGGGCCAGTGGGTACTGCAGGATACACCTCAAACCCTAACCACTTCAACCAGCGTATGGATTTGGTGTTCCTTGCGTCTACGAAGTTAATGAGGATGTCGTACTCCTTCGCCTGTTCTTGGATCCAATTCCGAGACATGCGAAGGAAAACAGGTGCATGCTCATCCATAGCGTTGGTTCCAAGAAGCCAAGGTACGGCCACAGGGCTGAGGGCGCTGAGAGGCTGCACCCCGAAGAGGCACAGCAGGGTGTCGTCCTGCAGACCTGCGTAAACGGTGTGACGTCCCACCACTGCCACCTCTCGCATGACGTCGCTGGGTGTGCGACCCGAGTAGGCCCAGATCTCGTCCACGTCAGCTTCCCTGATATTCTCCACCAGCTCCTTGCGGTGCTTCGCCGTCATTCGAGTAATCTCATACTTCATCAGTAGTCCCCCGCGTCTGTGTCAGCGGTGATGCCTAGGATCGTCATAGGCAGAGGATCCTTCTGTCGGATGGCCACCCGTCCATTGTCGTCCCATTCAGGATCCAGCGTTATCCTCTTCTTGCCAGTAAGCATGTTAGTAGGCTCGCCCCAATCTTCATATTCTCGCTGCTTCATCTCAACGAGACTATCAAAGTTGGGTCCTATAAGAAGCCCGCGAGAATCCATAAACCGCATGGTGACATCAGACACCGTTAGCATCTTCCCGGTAATAGGGTTCTGCGTCTGATCGAAGTCTAGGGTCTCCACATCGCTTATGAATCGTAGACCAACATGGATGCGGCTGTATTTACGGTCCATCGTGAGAGACCCGTCTGAGGCCACGGTCAATCCCGATACAACTCCCCCGTCTGCAAGAGCGATAACAGCATGACCGGCGAGATGCTGTAGCCCCTTGATAGAACTGACGGCGCGTCGAACCTTTCCCCCGCTAACGTATGCAGAGAATGCGGTGCCGTTTATAGCGCCTCCGCTGGAGTCATTTAGCGCGAAGGTATTAGTTGCAGAACTGGCTACAGTGAAGCGCGTGTTATTAAGTTGATCAGGCTGCACCTCGTTAAATATATCGTCAAACGTGGAGGCCCACACCACGTCGGAGATGTCTACCTCATCGCCGTTGGAGAACCCGTGCGCTGCTGATGTTACGACGACAGGGTTTGCAGCAGTGGTATTAGTAATAGTCTTGGGGTCGTCGTAGCTAATGCCGCAATCCAGAAACTTAGCGTCCCTGACATCGTCAAAGATGCGGGTCTGAAACCTCTCTACATTACGTACTGTCTGGCCATTGATCGTGCGCTTCACAACGAAGTAAGGGGTGTCTTCGATAAAGCTCGACGAAGGCCTTAGACAAGCTACGGACTCGAAGTGGCCATCAGTGTCGAGAGTTGTCCATGCGATAACTTCCTGATCTTTATAGAAGGTCAGGCACGATGCTGTCCCATCCGACCGCACCACATAGATCCTCGGATCGGGGTATTTGGAATACGACCAATCCACGATCTGGTAGGTCTTGAACAGGTGGCTTGCCAGTAGGGTCATGTCAGTGCTGGAGTACGAATCAGCAGTCAGGGAGTAGCTCACCGCCCGCACCACGGCGTTGTTTTCCTGCACATACAGAGCCGTGTCACCCACCGCGATGGGCTGACGCACAGAAGATCCCCACAAGCTCTGTGGCTTCTGCTTTATGTTGGAAGCTGAGAACCCGCTGTCTGCCCCCGAGTACACGCGCCACACACCCTCGGAAGAAAAGAGGAGAAGGTCGTTTAACGTAAGCATCTGCCTGATGACGTGAACTTCGTCGGCCACCAGTGTTGCAGTAATAGCGTCAGTTGCCCGTGAAGTGGGAGACTTGCTGAAGTTGCTCCTCTGCCCCGTAACCGAATGCTCAGTAGTGTTAGGGCTGTTATCCCATCCCGCGAAAACCCTACGCTGCTCGTGGTAACCAGAGCAGCTAGGATAGTTTCCTGTACCAAGAAATGGGTTGCGCTGTTTAGGTGGGTTCAGGTCTAGGTCTGGCGTCAGATTACTATCTAAGAAAGTAGCTGTCTCAGTCTCTCCAAGCAGCCCGTAGATGCCATTGTCTCGCCGATATACAGAGTACTTCAAGGCTCCTGCTACAGCCGTCCATGCTATCGTATTGTCTTCTGAGGACGCACTGTTTGCCACACCTACTGAAGTTTCGTTGGAAGTGCCCCCACTAGAGTACGCTGCATACCCCGTGCTGTCTTCATCAGACAAACTGAAGGTAGTTCCAGACAGCACCGTTATTTCGAAGCGTCGCTGATTGATCTCGACCATTCCGACTACAGAATTTATTTCCACTTCATCGCCCGTGGCGTAGCTATGGGAGCTCGACGTTGTTACTACCGCTGGGTTGGCCTGAGTAACACTAGTCACTGTAGCTGTCGTATTTCCTATAGCAGGCAGACTCTCTTCAAAAGTGTCTAATGCTATAGCCGTTACCTGATACGAACGTGCCTCCGATCCGGTAGTATTAACCGTCACTGTTTGCCCTGTAGGGTGGTCCTGAGTAGGGCCAAAAGTGGGCGACGTTAATGTCCATGAATTATGGTCCGACCTAGCGAGCTCCCTTATCTCGTAGCTGGGGTGTGTAATAGTAATGACGTCAGCAGATTGCTTGAACACGAGGTTAAACACGTCCGCAATAACGTAAGGTGTCGCAAGCTCGAAAACCACCGACACCGTCCCACCAGAGGAATACGCATCAAATGCACTACTGTTGATGTTTGCTCCGGTTACTTGGTGAGTTAGCTGCATAGACCCAGACGACACACCCGCAGCCCTGTAGTACCCGCCATTTAACTCATCCATACCCACGACACCGGATATGAATACATCGCTTCCATTTACCGCTGAGTGTCCAGAAGCAGACACAACAGCCGGATTAGCCTGCGTTACGCCTGAGATAGCAGTGCTGGCATTAAGAACCCCGCCGTCCTCCCTGATAACACGCATATACTGGTTGCCAAAGATCAGGCAGTAAGTGTCCGTTGTATTGAACTGGAACTTGATGATGCGAGGGGCTTCTGTGTGCGTCTTCACTGGGGCGCTATAAAGCAATCCGGGTCGATTACTAAGGCCTCCCTCAGAGTGAATTAGGACGTTGTGCGCCTTACGCAGGGCCACCTGATACATAGCCGTATCCACGCGACCATACAGTTCAGGGGACACTTCCCCTTTTGCAAATGACGGGTGAAGTATTTCTGGCATCAGTTCCTCGCTTCAATCCACGATGCCTGTCTGCGAGGTTCGTACTTCTGCTCATTTGCATCGTGTGCAGCCGCAGCCCTCATCGATATATTGAACCCTCTCTCTGCACGATCCTGAAGTTCTCCTTTTCCTGTCAATGGCCACGCCAGATTATAAGACAGCAGCCAGCTAAGTGCGTCTACAAATGAAGGGCTAAACAAAGACGTAGTGGAGAGGTCGTAAGTGTATATCAAGACAGCGTCTTCTGCGTTCGTTACGAGGGTGGACTCTGTTCCAGCGTCGTTCATCTCGATTTGGTAGGGTACAGGATCTGCCGTCGTACCAAGTGGGTTCTGGATGTAGCGCGCCACAATACACCCGCTAGGCATGGCATACCTGAAAGCCCAACGTGCGGTGGGAGCAGCATCACCATGAACGGCTAGAGTTTCCGTACGCCGAGCGAACCCCCAGTCAAAAGACTCTAGAAGTTGCTTTCGACTTTCATCGTACCAGATGCTGGAGTACTTACCCGCAGGAGAGTTCTCCCCCATGGACGAAATAGTTCCAGCCCTCAAACGTGATAGGGCTAGATTGGCGATTGTGACGTCACTGGCAGCCATAATTTAACCCCCGTCCGTGTGTGGTGTATCAGGATCCCTTGCGGGGACGTCCTCGCTTCTTAGGTGCTTCTTCTGCCTCAAGCTCGGCCTTAAACGCAGCCCGCTTGGCTTCGATCTCATCAGGTTCAGGAATGGCTTCTGCAGCGGCCCGCTCTTCGTCATAGTCTGCGAGGGTTTCCTCGTCGTCTTCAACTTCAGGAGCAGCCGGTGTTTCTGCGTCGAGTACCTGCGCATCAGAAGGCAGGAACTCCATGAACTCTTCGGGGATATCATGTTCCCCGCGTCGGTAGCGTCGGCCCGCCATGGTGCGAAGGCGGTCAACCTTGACGTGCTCGGTCGGTGCGAACCATGTACGTCGAAAAATAACTCGGGGCATATAAGCCTCCCTAGTTTAGAGAAAAGAAACCCTGCCGAAGCAGGATTTCCCTAACATATTACTTCTTAGACATCTTCTTTGAAGATGGTTTCGACTTAGGGGGCCTACCCACTTTTGACCCGTATGTACCCTTACCTTTTGGCATTACTTAAACTCCTTGTTTTAGAGAAAAGGGAGCCCGCCGAAGCAGGCTCCCCTCTCCATTGACGGTGTGATGTCACACCATCACTCAGTTAGCTCCATCCGCATAGGCAACCCAGCCATGCGGGTCGAGCGTCAGGAACGCATTGATCGCGCCCGCAGTCGTGGTTGTCGAAGCAGTGACAGCCTGAACAGCGAGGAAGCGTTCATACTCCTGACCCTCCATAGGAAGAGCAACGATAACCGGGAATTGACCAGCTTTCATCTTGGCACCGTTTGCATCCGTACCGTCGGTAACAAAAGTACCGGAGTCAAAATGCTGCGTGGCCGAGCCGTCAGTGGCAATCGTGCTTGTCGCGTCAGATACTAGAAGGAACTTCAGAGTACCTGCAGAACCTCCTGTGATGATCTCAGTATCAACACCGATAACGAGATAAACGGGTTCACCCATACCAATGTCACGAGCGACAGACATGTCGATAATGTCACCGATATTGGCAGTCCCAGCAGCGGCTGCTACTGATACTGCGTCAGCGAACTCCAACCGTTCGTCGATAATCATGAGCTTGTCTCCTTTTTCGAGCTCAAAGTTTCAAAGAGTCGATCAGGACACAAGAGCTTCGTCGGCAGCCAGAGCGTCGCAACGCTTGATCGGGATACCGTGGAAGTTCATGACCTTACGTCCACCGACCTCATCATAGGACAGTGTCGAACCGGATCGCAGGTTGGCGTTCTGACGTCTCAGGAACGTACGCATGTCACGAGCCATATAGAAGCAGGCCTTGCCCGCATTCAGGTTCGGTACACGCTCGGAAGCCTGAAACATAAGATCGTTCAGATCCGCACCCGTTGCCGCGTCCTTAACAAGGGCCGACTTATCGATATTCGGGACACGAACGATGTAACGCCAGTCACGTACTGTCAGACCCGCGTCGAAGCGATAGTGAGTACGATACGCCTGCATGCGTCCCGAGTTGGTCCCATCACTGGCGTCTTCGATAGTAACTTCCCCCATGTCACGATGCTGGAGACCAGCAGAAGATCCTTTGGGGATTACGCCGTGGCAAGTGGACTCGCCCCAGACGATGAGCCAGATAGAACCATTATCTGTTCCTGAACCACCTCCGACAACAATATTGTCGGCGTTCTCGGCACTAAGGCTATTGTATCGGGGACTGAAACCGGTAAAGGCTTCAGGCTCCGTGCCTTCGTTACCATAGAACAGGGTGTCGGCAATTTCCTGCGCGATACCCTCAATGTGGGGACGGTCTTCGGAAAGACGGAACGAAGCCGTATTGTTGTTCAAGTCAGCCAAAGCCTTGTCAATCTCGGCATAGGCTTCGAGCATGCCACAGTTGTCTGTGACCTGCACGTTAGTCGACTTGGTTGGTTGAACACCACCGTAAAGCTTGCGCCACGTAGGTGTAGGGATACCAGAGCGAATCGTAGTACGGTGGCCGGTAGGAAGGTTTCCCTCCATCCAGACCATATCTTCGAGTACCTCGTTAGTTTCGTTGAGGATCTCGACAATTGTCGCAATACGGCCATCAGGATCAGTAGCTTTCGCCAGATCAAGAAGGGTCGGATTACGAACCGAAAGTACAGCCATGAGTCAGACTCCTTGTCAGTTCATGTTGGGATACAGAGTTTTCGCCGGATCCCTCGACGTCTCGGGCGTGGGGTTGCCCTTGCCGAAATCAAGCCGACCTTCCGCAACTTCTCTCCCAATCTTAGAGAAGACACGGATGAACTCCGGGTGGTCCCCGGTGCCGGTGAGTTCCAGAGCGTTGTACAACTCTGGAGTCCCAACAGCTTTAAGAGCTTGGCGGGCGAACGCCAAGCTCTCATCGTATTTGGCCCCACCGATTTCCCGGTCATTATGAGCCTGCTCACTCCACTGGGCGCGCATTTCGACGATAGAATCGCCTTTGCCTTCCTGAAGTTTCGCCATACGCTCGGACTCAAAATTGATGAGACGTTGCGCATGTTCTTGAGTGAGATTGAGTTCACGAGCAATCTCACCAAACTGTGTCATTTCTTCGGAGTCTGCTTCATAGCCTTCGGGGAAGGTGAAATCCTCGTAGGCCTCCGGTGCTCCTTGGGGAGCAGCATCTTCGCCCTCTTTCTCAGGGGTAGTGACGCCCTCTTCGGCGGTGCCGAGGGCAGTCCCTTTAGGGTCTTCAACGCCCTCTGAGAGAGCAGTCTGGTCACCCGTATTTTCAACCATCTTGATTCATTCCTTTTTCCAGTGCTCTGGCTCTGGTGCGAGCCTCGGCTTCTGAGCGCATCAATGTATAGGCATTAGGGTCTACTGTAAACATGCGCTCCATTGTCCACAAACCCATTTTTCGTTTTCCTTCAAGAAACGAGGTTTCATGCGTTAGCTCCCCACGGTGCGTTGAGCCATACACCCCGCACTCCGAAAGCAGATCCCAGAAGAAGCTGCGCCCTCCGTAGGCGGTAAGTATCTTCCGTAAGTCCTCACCGGCCTGTAGAGCCAGCTTGTTCTGTTCTTCCCTGAAGCGCTTAACATCTTCAGGATTACCGTGGTCGAAAACCTCAGCCATTGCTTGCTGCAGCCATATCAGTCAGGAGGTTCTTGTCGCCTGTCTTGGCGTCCGAAGCCATCTTGGCCGTGTTGGCTCCACTCTGGGCCATCTCCATCGCCTGCTGCATCTGCTGCTGCTTCTGACGCTCTTCACGTCGTGCAGCCACGATGTCATCAGGCACGATGATCCTAGGAGGGGTGCCAATGGCTTTGGCGTATTCATCGACACTCTGATCAGGATCGATCTTGTCGAGCGCTCCTGTCCATCCAGCGCCAGCGAGAGCGCCAGCGAAAGCCACCGTCTTGTCGATAGACTCAGTCGCTACAGCCCTTTGAGCCATGGCCAGAGACGAGATGAACTTGATGTTGAGTTCGACTCCCTCCAGTTCTGGCGGCGGGGGCGGCAGGATGCCCGCTCGCGCCATCTGATTGAACGTGCGATCAATCAGCTTGGACAGGAACTCGTTGTGCATGGACTCCAGCACAGGGCCGATCTGCAGCAGCCTCTCTTCGTGGCGCTGCATGATGTCAAGCTGGTTGCGTGGCTGGATGCCCTTCATGTTGGAGATCGCAAGAAACAGGTCCACGAAGAATACTTCGTTGATCCTGCGCTCCACCGCATCGATGTCGAGACGTAGTTCGTTGAATGGCAGGTTCACGTTGTAGACGGGGGTGAGTCCTTCTGAACTCTGACCCGGCTCATAGATGTTGAGGCCACCGGGCAGGGATGTAACCTCTGACGAATTGCGCAGGGACGGAGGCCCTTTGAGCGGAGGGTTGACCTGAAGATCAAGACCCTGAGCCTTTCGCTTTTCCTCGACCTGAAGACCCTTGATATCACCCAGAGATGTCATGCCGGGGCAGTCTGTAGCGTACACATCCTCCCCCGTTACATCCCAACGAGGGAAATACCCCGGAAATTCGTTGAACCCCTCGACCTTCAAGGTGCCATCGAGTGTGTCATCCCCCGGCTCATAATAGATGGACGCGAACGGCTTCCCATCAGCAAATGGACTGGAGGGCTTCATCATCTCATTAGGCAGCAGGAAGTGGTGTACGTCGAACCATGCATCGTAGTTCGACTTGTCATACGCACATCGCACTTGGTAGCTGCACTTGTCATACCCAAACCGCTCGACCATCTGCGATGTCGTCATCTGAAACTCGCGAGCAAAGGTGTCTACCTCGTACTCGTCATTCTGCGAGATGACGTAGGATCCCACCGTCTGTGTGTAGAACCTCGAAACATCTTTGAAATTGTCTACATGCAACATGGCTCCCGTACCAAATGTAAGCATCTCTCCGATCATACGGGGTGCCATTCGATACAGGTTGCTCTGGCTGAATATCTCTCGCTGTACAAGCACGACATCGTTTAGCCACGTTCTCACGGCAGCGGACTCCATGAGATCGGGGTTCGATGTCTCCAGTGTATGCCATGGTCGGGTCGGAGACATGATACCCGCGAAGATACCAGCGCGGGCGATACGATGAGCCAGCGTGGCCCTGCTATTGATGATCTCCTGCCATCGTTTGTCACCCTTGTTGCGATCAGTTACCAGAAACCGACCACGTCTAGGCTGGATGAACTGCGATAGCTCTTTCCAATGCGTGATAAACGACTCACGCTCGGTGCGAAGGGCACCGAAGCGTTTTGTCAGTTTCTGACGGGTCGTCTCACCCTTATAGAAATCTTCAACCATCTGTGTCTCTCCGGTGTGACGTCACACCGCTCAGGATCCAAGAGCGGTTTTAGTCGCCGTGTTACCAGTGCTCGTCAAACCGAATCCACTCGTCAGTACCGTGCTGTTGTTGCCAGCGGCGAGCGCTGCCTTCTTCCTGTTCTTGGTGCCAGCATACGTCACTTCTGGATCCGCCTGCGTGGGGGCGGAAGGCGGGAGTTCCACAGGCTTCACAGGAGGTGGAGGACTAGGTTTACTGAACATGCACATTATTTCCTACTCCAAGGGATTACGCAGCTTCAAGAGGATCGTATTCAGATTTTACAAAACGGTGTGACGTAACACCGAATGGTACTTCCAGAGGAGCAAGCTCCTGAGCATATGTAAGGGCCAGAGCATCGATGATGTCTGGGGATGAGATCCCACGGGCCTTCATATCCTTCTTCGTCTCCAGATTTATCTGATCCTTTAGAGTAAAGCCAAACTCCCTCTGGGTCAATTGGGTCTTAATCTCTTCGGATATACGTCCCTCGCTGGGCAGGGCTAGGCCAAGTCTAAGGGCTTCCTTCATGCGCCCCCACATCTCATCGACCTTGAACCTGTACTTGCGAGGGTCGCCCGGTCGGCTACCAAACTGGATTTCAATGGGGTTATACCCTGTGTGCCTCAACTGATCGACGACACCAGCACCAATACCGCCGCCGTCAACGAATACCCCGCCAATTGGAACCCCCATGGCCCTAAACTCATTGATGCATTCGATGACTTTAGATGCCATCTGGACGGTATCAAGGCCACTAAATCTTCGGGGTTCGAATGTCCTAGCATCATTTCCAAGACGTGGGTAGATGACGCTGTCGTCGTCACCCTGACGGGCCACATCGACTCCAATCGCCAGAGCCTGTGTTCTGTCTGGGTGAGCCTGCCTGCGCATAGCTGCTTCGACATCCTCCGTGGGGATGAACTGGAGCGAACCTGCCGAAGGGAAGACACCTTTGACACGAACCTTGACGAAATCACTGTCCTCGCCATAATCCTCGATCCATTCCGCGATCCTTGGTTTGTTGGTGATCTGTACAGACCGGCTGTCGATCTCACGGTAGCTCCAGCGTCTCTTGAACTTGCCAATGCACTCCTCATAGAACCGCCCACTGTTTCGCGTCGGGTTACCGAAGTCGAAGACCATGGGTTCACCGTCAGTCGTGCCGCCTTCGCGTACCTCGAAGATCTTTTCAGGAATGCCTGACGCTTCATCGAAGATGTAGAACGGTGTCGAGTTGGCGGCATGGAGACCGGCGAAGGCTTCAGAGTTCTCTTCCCTCGACGTCTGGGCGTTGACCTTCCACTCCTTGGGGTGCTCCTTGTGATAGAGAGACATGGCCCCCCGACCTGACGTGTATTCAAACCAGTGACCCGCGACACACCTCTTGTGCCACTTACCTACCTCTGCCCACGTCTTCGTCCTCAACTGCTCTGCCGTGTTGGCTGTCACAACACCATTGCACAGCTTCCTCGTACACATGATAAACAGGATCAGCCAAGCCACTAGGGCCGACTTGCCAATACCATGCCCCGACGATGTGGCCATCTGTATGGGCATGACAGCAGACTCACCATCGAACGCCCTGTCCCTGATGTGCTCACCCAACTCATCAAGGTACTCGCAAGCCCACAGATCAGGGCCGTATTCCGTATTGAACCGGTCCCTGTATTTCTCTGGCAGCTTGACCTGCTGAATAGATTTGTCTGTATCCCAAGGAAACGCGAAGATCACGAACCCCAATGGGTCTCCGGTAAACTGGGATATAGCCTCAGCGAGCGCCAGATTGGGGTCTTTCTTCCCTTTAGTGCCATTATAACCAACGGTGTTGCGCTCTGAGAAACCTGCCATTTAATTCTGCAGCGAATAGGGTGTGACGTCTTTGGCCAGCGCCAATCGCTTACGACCGGCATCTAGAGCATCCATGATGTTTACGTTCACGTTGACATCAATCCTGTCATTGAACATTCCCAGCGTCCTTGCCAACATCTGCAAAGCATCCAGCTTGCTGTAGAACTTTACCTTCGTCTTGAGCACGGTAGCACCATCTTTGGTCCTGTCTTCCTTGTACTCTTCCGTCGTGATCTCGGATATGGCCCTCTTGTGCTCATCTGTCATCTTCGTCAGATCGACATAGGCCGTGCCATCTTCAGCGATTTCCATGATGTCGCCGTAATTCGTGAAGGCAATCGCTGCCATCTCCTCGAGGATCCGTTCCTCGGAGATGTCATACCGCTTCTTTAGCTGCTCTCGACGCCAAGCGATCTCAGCTACCACGTCTTTCCTTCGAAAAGTACGGGCAGCATTGGCCGTAGCCGTCGCTTCCTTGTAACCGACTGACAGCATGCACTGTTTCATGGAGAGGCCATCCATGTAGTAGTCAACGAGATCCATGTGGCGCTCGCTCATGGGGTGCTGGATGATTTCGCCACTCTCAGAACGCGGTACGTTTCGTAGCAGACGCTCAAAGACCGGTGTGCTCGCTGTTCTCGACTGTAGCTTCACTTCGCGCTCCCTTGGCCACCCCTTTGACATTCAAAAAGGGTCCGGGGGTATTTATAGTTCGCGCCCCCGGAACGCGAAGGCGGGCGGCAAATGGGCAGGGGAACCCCCATGCAGCCTTCCTTGGTAGCGAATGTAGGGTTTTTCCCCGGCGTATGTCAAATACACTCTTTGGGATATAGCAGGACGCATTTTTTCTATTTTTTCTATTTTTT
>TARA_R110000851_G_scaffold239714_3_pt1 | contig 13256 bp, 10 predicted proteins | sample TARA_R110000851 | Tara Oceans TARA_R110000851 (sample SAMEA4397627) | marine metagenome | biome: Polar Biome; feature: [DCM] deep chlorophyll maximum layer (ENVO:01000326); material: water (ENVO:00002006), including particulate matter (ENVO:01000060) such as... | depth 17 m | reverse complement strand
TCTTTAGTGGATCGAAATCAATGAAATCGTCTACCTTATACATATCAACGGGCTTATTCAAAATCGTATGTGCTTCCATAATTGTATTTTATTTGTAACTTTTTATTTTTAAAAACTTCTAATATTTCTTCTATAACTTTTTTCTCTGTCTTATCTACATCTAATAGAAAAGAATCAAAAGTATAAAGTATTAACTTGGTGTTTTTACCTTTCAATACCTTAAACATTTCCCATAATATACAAACATTCATTGCGGTCTCCAAATTTTGAAGAACATAATTTAACAACTTTTGGGGTTTCATGTCTTCCAATTCATCCTTTTTATATATGTGTTTTGAAATAGGACATTCAATTGAGCCCTCATTTTGGAAGCGAGCCCACAAATCGTCAGTATATACCTTCATTTTTTTAAAGAACTCCAGATCTTTATATTGATCGAATACTCCCCCATACATTTGTTTAAATGTTAATTCTTTTGATTTTTTATAATCCACCCCATACATTTCCGAAAAGGCCATGTGGATATCTCCACTACCAAAATCATAATCCACCAACTTACCCAAAAGAGTAGGATGATAAGCGCTAATGTCAAGCTCAAACAAAAAATCATTACGAGGGATAAAACACTTTCGGTCTCCGTTTTCTTTATTAAGTGCGGCATAATTTACTCCCCCGAATTTACTACTTGGTCTTCCTGTAAGGGTTTTGAAGTTAAATTGCGTGTGGACGTATTCTCCATCGTTATCATGAAAACGCGATTGGAATTCATCTCGATTAATTCGTATACCACTTCTCTCAATGGCGTTGAATACCACTGAGGTTTTTGTGTTGTAAAAGTCGTTGATTGGCTCATTTATTCTTGGTTTTAAATCGTTAAATATATTTTCACAATACTCATAGTGTTTTACAATCGGAATAATGCGGTTTACATCTTTTTTCTTGGGGTATTTGCTATTAAAAAAGTTATGAGTTTGCGTATGTTCTTGTATATACGGAGGCGAGTTGAGTGTTATGTCATAAAGCTCTTTTAAAATGAAATAATGTAAGAATTCTTTTTTATCTCTAACATATATCTTTTTGAATGCGTTTAATACCGATTTTACGTCGTTAATATTAAGCGGTAATGCCTCATTGTGGTCAATCGATGTGATAAATCCTTTTGTTGAATTTAACGGTCGAATATAAACAGCACATATTTGATTTTTAGTGGGGTGGATTAAATTTGAATATGGAATTAGCTCTACGAATGCTTCTTCATAACCAAATTTAGATAATTCTAATAACTGTTTTTCTGTCTCAATTAGCCAGTACATAACTTTTATTTTGATCAATATACGAAAGTATATTTAATCATCCAAGTTAAATTAGTACTTTTTAGAATTATTTACAGTAGGGTTATTAGATGGTCTTGGTGGAACTGCTATTTTTGACTCTTTGGAGGGAGTTTGATAAAATTTTAAATAATTATATTTTAAAAATCTTTGAAATCCTCTTCTTTTTAGATTTTTTTGAATGTTGTTAGTTGAGTTAGAATTTGCCTTTTCTACTTCATTTTGATCTCCAACTAAAACCCAATCTAAGATAAAAGGAATATATAAATCCCATCTCCATTTTTTGTTTTTTGTTTTTAATGCCTTATAAGTTTTATCATTGATTTCTAACCAAATATCTTCATTTGCTTTAACACAAAAATATCTCCTAAATGATCCTAATTTATAATTTTGTGAGGAGGGATTTGGGTAGCATTGGGTAGGAAGGTTTTTATTTAAAGGTTCTTGGATTGAATTTGGGTTTAAAATATTAATATATTCTTGAGGCATTGAAGGAACCCATAAAGTTGTTTCTTCTTCTCCGGGAAATGGGTAATTTGAAGGGGAGTTGTTTAAAGTAGTTTCAAATCTTGGTGAAGTGTCTTCATTAATGGGGTCGGATTTAAGAAATACTAATTCTTGGGTGGGTTTATCATTTGGGTTTTTACCAGTATAATATTTACCTTTATAATCTTTCCAATAGTACCCCTTATAGATATTATTTGTATCTTTAATATAAAGGGGTGAGCGGATAAAATCATTATCTGAACCATCAGGGTCACCTATGCCTTCCCCGTTGGTGTATAAATTGGTTATTATTTTATTTTTAGGTATATACATAATTTAATAAGTATATGTTGTTATATTATTTTTCCTCTTGTTGGCTATTTCAAGTTGGTCTTGACCTGCTCCATCTCCCCTGCTTCTCACCATTACGTGGAAATGGTCACCAGTACCGTTTTTAGTCTTTCTAGCATATTCATTAATCCACCATACTCTCCCTGCACCTTTATTTTGAGTTCCTAATGTAAACCCATCTAATATATCTATAATTTTTTGCTTATTACTTCTTTTAGTTTGCCAAACCATATCAATTCCTTGACCAGTCTTATGAGCACTATTTGAACTAAGGTTTTGATGGAATAAATCATTTCCCCCTGTTATTTGAACAGCACCACTCCCACACTGTTTATAAATTTCTTTTAGAATTGCCTGTAATGCTGTTGCTGTATCAGCTTTGATATCCCCTCCATTTGAAAGTTGGGGGCCCGGTTGGGGTGATTTTCTTGGAGCAGGTTGACCCACTGGTTTTTCTGAGAAACCATAGGATGTCATAGTTGCCCTTAACTTATCAGCATTAGGAGTAGGTCCTGAGAAGTTTTGAAGGGATTTGTTTGATGATTTTCTAGAAGAACGTGCTTTTCCTGCCACTACTGCTGAAGAAGCTCCAGCTGAAGAAGATGTTGTTGAACGAGGGATTAAAGTGATTGCATTATCGGGCATTGATAGAGTAGAAATTGTTGTCTTCCACCCATCTAAAGAAATTGAATGTGATAATGATTTTATTATTAATTTTATATCATCGGGGTTATAACCTAAAGGTAAAACTTTTCCATCAATTTTAAAAGCATCATATATTCTTATACCCCCCAAACCATGCATAGTTATACTCATATTAAAGGGTAAAAATGAAGGTGCAGGTGCTGTCTTAGTATTAAAATATCGCTCCATTATTTTTGGAGAAACACTACTGTTTATTTGCTTTAAAGTACTTATATAACCATCTTCACTAAAATCTCTGGCATTATATATAGCTAAAAATGCTTCTGCATATTCTCCATCTTTAAAGATTTTACTTAGTTTATCTATAAACGTTGGTGATTTAGCTCCAGTTTCTTCATCCAAAGTTTGAACTTTATCTACAAACATTGTATCTTTTAAACCTTTACTATATGAAGAAAATATTGCTCCATCCCCATCTAAATTACCTCCATTAGCTGCGGTGCCAATAGTTATCTGGGTTGCCATTTTATCAGATAATTCAGAATTTAAATCCAAACTAGTTACAAAGGATCCTTGACTTATTCCTGAAGGGGTTTGATCAAATCCATAAGTATTTATTTCTGTTAATACTTCTCCTTCTTTCTTTTTAACAGATAAGCAAGGTGCTTCTGAAAGAATTTGAATTTCGGATGTATCTTCATTAAAAATAACTCTAAAATTATTAATACCCCCACAAGCTTCATTTATCCCTGTAAGTATACCTTGAACTAAATCTAATAAAGGGACAGTTTGTTTTTCATCTTCATCTTTTTCTCTAAGATCTTTTAGAAGAGTGGTGACAAAATTAAGATTAACCCAAACCTGACTTAAACGATATGCTAAATCGGGATTTGCTAATTGCTTATTTCCATCTACCTTAAGAGCATTTCCTCTTTTAAGTATATTATTAAGAGTTGTAAACTCTGGAAAATAAACTGTTAACCCTCCAATAACATTTGAATCTGCAGGCCCCATTGCCTTTAAACAAATATTGGGGTCTGATGAAAAGTTACCTGGGTAGGTGGCCATATAAGTTTCATCTTCTTGAAAAACATTTCCGGTATTTGGATCGTAGTTATTTTGATTTGGATCTTTACTTATTTCTTTGGCAAAAATATTTCTAACCATCTCAAACTGGATTAGACTATTACTTTTCCCATCACTGACATTACATATTTTTTGAATCATGGATAGGAGAGCACCAAATTTTACAAGAGTAATTGGTGAATATTCAGTACCCCCGGCATCAGATACATCATATTTAACTACACCATAGTAAATTGTTTTAGTATATTTTCTCCCCAAAATAGGGATATCATGGACTATTATTTTGGATCCTTTTGCATCAAAATTTGAATCAGCTATATTTAGAGCATTACCTTGGAATGCTTTATTATCATTAAATATTTGATATAATTCAAAGTTTAGTTGAGATTCAAAAGCATCTGAGATTATAAAATCCCCTTCTTCTTCAGCTTCATCAATATCATAATCCAACCCACTGGGTGCTTCAAGTAATCCTTCACTTTGTTTTAAGTTTCCTTTTTGAGTACCTTTAGGTGCTCCAGTACCTGACTTATAATCCTTAGCACCTTTCCCAGTTAATATTGAGATAGCTGAGGTGGATGATTTTGAAAGGTTTACATTTAATGAATTTATAACATCTCCGGTTCCTGTTAATTTTACAGTAATGTTATAACTTCCATCAGGATTGAATTTCCAATTAAATTTTGTTATTCTACCAAAGAATCCTTCATAATTTCCATCCTTGTCTTTTTTTTCTGTGCGAATCTTCCTAGCCATCTCCGAATAAGTAGGTTTAATCTTTGAATCTCCAGATGCATTATCAAATAAATACTCAAAAGGGGAGGTAAAAGATGTATTTAAATATTCAATCTCACCCTCATTATTTAAATATACAGAATGGCCAAATTCTAATAAAACTGTAAAGCCGGGCCTCATATAAAGAATATCAATTATTGCAAATTGTTCAGGACTAAAAGCTTTAATATTTACTGTCGCCTGGGCTAGAGCACCATCATTTTTATATTCAAAATCTACACTAGTTATACCTGGGGGTGGGACATATCCTCTACCCGCATTTAACCCATTTGCATTATAACCCCAACCATAAGCTGCACTTAGTTGGTCTGGTTTGCTACCAAAAGGAGCACCTGACACATTTAAAGCACCTGCTATAGTAGTAGATGTAAAATCTCCGTTACTATCACGTTTATATGATGTTGGAACTCCATTTAAAATACAATTTTGAGATAAACCACTCCCAACCCATTTTCCTTCATCTAAACCCTCAAATAACCCATTTTCTTTTATTTGTTTATAAACACTTTTTCCGGAGGATTCTTTTGTTATATCGTCTTCTTTTGTTATTGAAACTGAGCTGGCTAAGCGAATAAAAGGGGCGGCTGTCATAAAAGCCTCTCGGGTTTTTAGGTCAATTGGGTTTGAAGAAGTTAAACCTTCTCCTAATGCTGTTTGACGTGATTTTACTTGCTTGTTTATAAAATCTTCAAAGGGTCTTCCAATAATTCCCATTTATTCTTTGTTTAATTTTTTATAACTTCTTAATATACCATTCACATCGACTGGTATTCTAATTTGAGTACCTTCTTTAATATAAAGTGAATCAAATTTTATGTAATTTGGGTTGGCTATTGCAATAATCCAATACATAGTAACATCACTATAAAAGGTATCTGCTAATATATCTAATCTATCTCCCCATTCTGTAATTACCCAAACATCACTAGGACTTTCAGGTATTTCAGGATATCTTACATTTCTATAATATCGAGCACGTAGGGGACCTGCAATTGGGTTTGTATTTCTTAGTTCTTTTATACCTTGGTATCTATTCATTATTATTTATTTTGAGATGCCATTGATGTTATTATTGATGTTATTAGGCATTATAATGGGGCTTACAACTCTAGTATTATCTGCCTGCACTATGTTAGGAACTATGGATGGATTATACAAATTGGGGGTGGATGGAGTGAGTTGGTTCATGAAGCCAGCCAGTTCATTAGCACCTTTGGATGCTGCTTTTTCTTTCTCTTTAATTTGTTTTGTTTTTGATTTAGGGGCAACACCATTACTAGGCATCTGCATTCCTCTACTCCAATTAGTACCTTTAATAGCTTGCAATTGTATAAATTTAGTTAAACCTTTTTGGGCTACATCATATTGTATTGGTATAAATTCAAATCCTGTTACTTTAATCATATGTGGTAATTCTTTAACATCATTATCAAATCCCGCATCTCCTTCTATTCCTATTTCCCATGGGGATTCTGATGGTATAGTATACGTAATAGATTTGATGATTCCAAGTTGGTTGTAAAGATAACCACCAACTGTTAAACGAGCTAAATTACCTCTCATAAATCCTCCCGAAGAATAATCAGGAGCTAAACCTGATGCTAAATAATTTAATTTTTTATACATAGGGATTAACTCACCCCTTGAAGAAGCATGAACTGTCCAACCCATACTAATACTTCTATTAAATCCTTTATAATTGTAAAATTTATCTCCTCTACCTACATATTGAACCTCACCCCAATCAGCACCATAAGTATCTGAAAAATCATCAATATAAGCTCTAAATTGAATAAAGTTTGAATTTCCACTTCCATCATTATTTAATAAACCAATTGTAAATTTACACAAATCATTACCAAAAGTTTTAGGTTTTTTAAATGTGCTATGGATTGGTGAAGTACTAGTGTAAAATTCTCTAGCGTTAATCTTATCCATTCCTGGTTCATCTATGCTATACTTTAAAACATTTCTAGATGAACCTGGATTTCCTATACCTACTCTATTGTCAATAATAACATTAGGATCAGTATAGTCAGGAGCTAAAGACATAATGGTTGAATTTTTTACCGTAGGGGATGCTTGGGTGCCTATTAAAGGAGCTCTAAAATCTTGAATTGAAGGGGCACCACTAAACTTACCTTCATTGGTTGTTTGGGATATTAACATATCCTGAGTCCATGTTCTAGAGCGATTCGTTACTTGACCACCTGATTGTAGGTTAGTTATAGTAGGCCAAGTATTTCCTTCAGTTGCAGGATCATATACACTAAAACCATTTGCACCAAAACTATAAAGACTAAAGTCCATAGACTCATTCATCCCTGATGCCCCATTTACATCTTTAGTGAGGGATTTATATAATTCAGTTGCGCTATTCTTTTTAGTATATTTATCTAAACTATCATAAATGTTTGGGATTGGTTTTTCATGGATATACCATTGCCCAAGTCCGTCCATTGTTGATACATTTGTTATTAAATTATTATTTAAAACGTAAGGACTAATTCCACCCTTTTCCAAAATATCTTTATCATTTCCATCATTTATGAAGCTTGAAGTTGGAAAATGGGTTTGAAACTCTTGAAGATTAGTAAAATAAGGGTTTGGTAAATAATCACTTGTTGTATCTAAAGCTAGTTTATTCCCCAACTTAGAATCATCAATTTCACTAGGTTTTCTTAATAAAACATCAGAATCATTAGAATTTCTAATTACTTTATATCCTGCATCTCCGTTAGGGTCAAGAGTATCAGTTAATTCACTAAGATTAAGAAGAGATGATTTTGCTGCTAGTTGAGTTGCCCTATAAAGTTTAAGATTATCTTCGGTTTTGAATGTATCCTTAAGGGTTTGATTTTCTCTACCAGGAAGACCATAGAAAAAAGTTGGGTTGGAAACTGCTAGTGGGTTGTTTTCTCCTGTTCTTTGTCCTGAAGCAAATGGTATTTTTGTTTTACCTATCCCTAATACAGAGCCTGGACCTCCACCATAATCTAAAATTATAGTATCATCATTCTTTTTTAGTTGTTTATTATACCAAATATCTAATAACCTATTTTCAAATTTACCTTCTATTGAAGTTTGGGTTGGTAGGGAATCATATTTAGGGTAGGGGTTAGTCCCAACACTTGCTTCACTTCCTAATATTAAGGGTTGGGTATTAAAGAGTTCATAGAGTGGGTTTAATATTCCGGGGGTTGAACCAACTTCATAAAATTGATTTCTGTTTGCTTCATTGTTATACTTTGCAACAGTTTCATACTTCATTAACCCCCCCGTAATTCGTTGTGATTGATAGCTATCATTATCAAGACCTGGAGAAAATGGATTTAACCCTAATAAATTTAAATGTGTTCCAGTAAACCCAATCCCAGCTTGGAGTATAGTTGATGTAGGGAGATATAATCCTTGATTAACAGTACCTCCTGCGGTACCTAATCCTTTAGAAGCTTCAGTTTTTACTGAATTTCTAGATAGTACATTTTGTTTTGCTGTAAATAGTAAACCATTGGGTGATTTTAAGTCAAAAAACATTTGAGTTAATCGACTTACATCATCTATGGCTTTAAGGGGAGCCATTAACCCCCCACGAAGTAAAGAATCTGGACCTCCAGTATTAAATATATTAGAGGCATCTTCATTATAGTCTGGTATAGGCTTAACAATATAGGGTTGATTGCTATATCCCCCTCCAGGTTTATCTGATGCTTGTCCTAAACCAAACTTTAATGACCTGAAATTTGTTTTTAAGTCAATTAAAGCCATATGTTATTTTTTTAAAATGTCATTCCCTCAGGTGCATTGTCTCTATAGTTATATGCAGGGACTGCTCCGTTTAGGTCTAAGTCTGATGGTGAGGGTTTTGCAGGGATGAATGGGATATTATTAATAGAATAAGTATCGTGAAGCTTTGATAATGCAAAGTCTGGAATTGATGGGGTTGTTCCATCTAAACTTGATAGAGTTGAACCACCTACTGTTAATTTGTTTAATAATGATGTTGCCATAATTTTATATTTTAATTGTGTTTGATTATAAATATTAACCCATTGTGGAAGATGACAATTGTAGTGTCTTTCCTACTTTTGCCCCATCAATAAATACATCTCCTCCTGCTTCTACTAAAGATATTAGTTTTTCTAAATTTGCATTTACTTTTTCCATTCCACTTTCTTTTTTACTTTCACCTCCACCTGATCCTCCTCCTCCTCCAAGTAAACCTACACCCATTAATGTTGATAACACGGGTAGTGCTAAAATACCTGCTAGTCCTACAGCTGCTAAACCTCCTGCTAAATCGTATAAACCTGAAGCTGCTATTGATAAACTTGGGGCCATAGATGCTAATTGAGAAAAACCTGCCATTGTACCTGCTACATCTGTATCTCCTAATTGACCAAACGCCGTTGCTAGTGGAATTATTGCAGCTCCCAATGATACTAATCCTAAAATACCAGCTCCAAATAGAAACATAGTAATTGGGTTTGTAAATATTAAACCTAAGGCCATTACTGAAAGTCCTAAAATAGGTATAGCTATGGAAAATGCTAAAATTGAATTTGCGTCTACACCCGCTAATAAACTAAAGGCATAGGCTGCTGGGATTAATGCTACAGCCATAATACCCATTGCAAGTGCTCCTTTTATTATATCTGTACCTACTTTACCCATTAAGGCTACTGTAAGACCAATTGCAGATATACTTCCGGCAAATGCTAACATTAATACTGGATCTGAGCCTGCTATGAGAGGCATAGCTAAAGCGAGTCCACCACCCATTGCAAGTAAAGATAACCCAATTGCTATTCCACCTTTAACAACATCTGGAGCTTGTCTACCAATAGAAGCTAAACCATCTCCTAATCCTTCTAAGAATTTTTTAATACCCGAACCTTGTTTAGGATCTATACCTTTTGTTTTGTCTGCTGAACCTGCTATTGCTTTAGCTCCTTTATCTAATCCTTTAGGTGCTGAAAAGGCACCTTTTATTTTACCCATTAACCCTCCTGCTCTTTGACCACCTGCTGCAGCTCTACCACCTCCGGGCATAAATTGTCCTCCTTTATACATTTTACCCATTATAGAACCTGAGCTACCTAAATTTTTAAGAAGTGTCATTGAAGATCTTACTGAGTCACCCATACTACTAGCAAATGAAACTGCACTTTTTGCCATTTTAACAGCCATTACAGTTCCTATAGCAGCTATTAATGGGTATAATACAATACTTTTGCTCAATATACTGGCAAAAAATCCTACAACCGGAAGTAGTGCTTCTTGAAGTTTTCCTATTGCGGTATTAAATTGTTCTTGAACTTCTAAACTTTTTACTTCATCATATAGTTGTTTGTCAGCTGCATCTAAAGATTCTCTATCAAGACCAGCTTTCATCTCCTGCATCATCAGTGATTTAGCCATCTCCTGCCTAGTCATTCCTACAGCTTTTGCTTGTGCTTCTTGTTGAATACGATTCATTCTACCAAAGCTAGCCATAGTAATACCCTGATTAGCTAATTCATTTGCTACTCCTGCTAAATCATTATCTAATGCTAATTGTCTTGCTTTTTCTAAGTTAAGACTTTTACCCGTTAATAGTTCAGCTTCCATTTCAGCTTGGATTGATGATTCAAAATTTAATAATGAACCTGCAATTTTATCAACTTGGGATAAATTCATTCCTAAACCTGCTGCTGCTGTTGCTGCTGCTGCTAACTCCCCAGGATACCCAGCATAACTAATTGCAATTTCTTCAGAAACATTAGCTACATCATCTAAAACTTTTCTACCATTTATTGCAGAACCGTTTTGCTTATTCATAGCATTAACTCCATCAAAAACAGCTTTGTTATTGTCTTCAATGGACATCCCATGCATTTTAGATTGCATCGCTAATGAATTAGCTTCTTTAGTCGATAATCCTATTTGCTTAGTCATTAAAGCTACTTCTGTAATGTCTTCTGTTGAGAAAACTGCAGAAGCATTCATCCCAAGTTCTTTGGTTAATTCAGTAGATGCCGCAATATATTCAGAACTTAAGAGGAGTTCTGAATTCATGGTATCTATCATGTCTACCGTTTGCCCTGTTTGCCTTTTAAATGCTGTTTGGGCTTTATCTACAGATAAAAATCCTTTAACTAGAGCCCCAATAACAACCGTTGGATCTGTTAAAGTACTAAAAAGATTTTCAAATGCACTTTTAGCCCCAACAGCTAATGTTTTAAGTTTTGATACTTTACCTCCGGCTTCAGCTGTTTCATCTGCAAAAGTTTGCATATCGTTTGCAACTTCATCAACTTTAAGTGCTTTTGCAAATTGAGGAGAAAGATCAGTAAGTCCTTTAAGTAAACCACCAGCCACACCCATGGCATCATTAGCTCTTTTTCTTGCTTTAACTTGCTTATCTACTTGCTCTAAAATCCCTTCCTCTCTAGTGAACTCATCTTCAAGAGTAGCTAATAATTCTGATTCAAGGTTGGATAGGTTGGTCTTTTTGGTAATACTTTCAGCAAGTATTTTTACTTCTGCAATAGCTATCCTAGCTTTTTCAGCTTCTTTATCAAGTTGCTTGTCTGTAAGACGAGTCATACCTTCTTGTTGTTGGTATAACTTAGTTGTTGCTGAAGTTAATTTATTTAATTGAGATTGAACTTCAGTATCTAGGGTTATTTTTTTTCCTGTTAACCTATTGACATCTTTCATCATGTCAGTATAGGATCTCAGACCATCAGCCATTTCTTCTTCTAAAGAAACTGTTTCTTTAAGATTTTCATTAAGTTCCTTCTGGTTATTTATGTCTTGTTTACTAGCCACTAGTTGATTTTATTATAAATATAGGAAGGCATCATTTTTTTGATGCCTTCGCTGTATAAGTTGGAGTAGTTTTTCTATGTTTTAAATGTTCAGGAGCTTTAACCTTTCCCTCAGAATCTATTACAGTATCTCCACCAGTAGATTTACCTTGAGCTTTTTTCATCTCTGCTGCCTCTTTATCATAATGTTCCCTTATTTTATTAAAGGTAAAATTACGAAGCCAAATAGGCATGTTGTATACGGTATGCCAATCATACCCTCCATTTCCATGAAACACTATCTCATGGATCTGGGCGAATAGTGAAATTCTATAGGTTTGCGTCAGGCCAAAAAAATCGCACAGTAATGGGAATTTCGACGTCCTCCTCACCATCGTTTAATTCCACTTGTGTTAATAAATTCACGTCAGGTTGGTGTCCTGCTATGTGTTTTCTAAATGCCCTAGCATCCATCGCTAAAAAGTATGTGTCTACAAACTCACGCACGGTTTTACGTTCAGAATCTCCATTTACAGAAAGAATCATCTGTTTCATACGTGTAGAAATACTTGGGTCTGCCTTTTTATTAATCTTTTTTAGACCTTTAAGTTCAGCATCAATTGCCATTTCATCTTTATGGGATAGGAGCTTGTAAGTTATTTCTGTTCCGGCATTTGGGAGGGTGTATTTAAATTCATTTACTCCCCTAGTAATAGAATTTTCATCAAATTCTTTATTTTCTAAGGTAGTTAAATCAACTTCTACTTCCTCTCCTTTATACTCAAATTTATAATCTTTACCATATCCTAAAATACGAGCAGCAATCATAACAGCATTTTTGTCACCTACAATAAGATCACTGTAATTACATTTTGTTACAATTAAAGCTTTCATTAATTTATCTAAAACTGTACCATTTTCAATATATGATTGGTTTGAAAGAATATCTTCTTCTTTCGCAGTCATATACTTCATTTCAATCTTACCACTTGATAAGGGGTTGTCTTCGGGGTAAATTAAACCCTTAGAGGGCAATTCAATAGTTTCCGTTGGGAATTTGTGATTTTCTTCACTCATAGTTTTTATTTATTATAACTTTATTACGTTAATACATACTAACGATACAAAAGAGCTTGACATAAGCCAAGCTCTCTTTGAAAATATTTAACAGTTTTTTTTAGAAATTTAATACTGCGTAATCTATTGATAGGTTTAAATTAACGGTTTGTGCTTGAGCATCTGTATCCCAATTATATCCATCAAATGTAGCATCTAGTATAAATGCACCTTTTAAGACCCACTCTGAAACTATATCTCCAACTGGACCTAACACGTTTACAGTAATATCTTTTTTATAGAAATCACTATACCCATCTCTACCTGTTACGGATTCATGATGTAATCTTACCCATTCCATTACTGCTTGAGCTCCGGACGGTGTTATTGGATCGTAAAGTTTCATTGATACGTCTGCCCATTTAGATTTACCTTTAACTTTACGTTCTACGTTAATGTGGTTTAAAGTAACTTTTTCTTGGGTAATTTTCACTTCTCCAAACTCTTTAATCATATAGGATGGGATTCCATCTACATACATGATAAACCTATTTGCTTGTTTTGGTTCAAATGCTGTGAAAAATATTTCGTTTGGATCTAATACTGCCATTTTATTTTTTGTTTATTTTTTTTTATTCAATTATAAATATTATACCTTTCAATTCTTACGATGGGAAAGTTGCTCCTGTTGGAAGAATGTTAAAATCTAAGTAAA
>TARA_R110000851_G_scaffold168764_3_pt1 | contig 13257 bp, 14 predicted proteins | sample TARA_R110000851 | Tara Oceans TARA_R110000851 (sample SAMEA4397627) | marine metagenome | biome: Polar Biome; feature: [DCM] deep chlorophyll maximum layer (ENVO:01000326); material: water (ENVO:00002006), including particulate matter (ENVO:01000060) such as... | depth 17 m | reverse complement strand
CCTGTGATCGCGACATTTACTACGTCCTGTAGCTCACATGCTGCAAGCAATAAATACCAATGAAGCTATGGTTTGAGTCAAACTTAACCAGTACGAAATATTCAAGACTAATCAATCATTACTAATAAGTGTCCGCTCGGACACTTTCTCAATGAACGGACAGTTTTAAAGCTGTCCGCGGACACTTTTAGAGTGTTCGATTATCAGTTTCAATCTTTATCATTATGAAAAATAACAATAAATAACTATTGGCATGGCTTGTGCTTTATCTTGGTATATACGTGAAGTGGTGTGTGTTGTCAGCACCGACTGGGGAACTGAGATGATTAAAGACACAAGTAGCCAAGATACCGTTATCGAGCCGAAATTAGGCAATAAGTTGCGCTTACCCTTGATAATAGGCTGCGGTGCTATTTTGATGAGTGCATTGGTGTGGGCAAGTTTAGGCCATGACAGCTCAGTGCGTTCAGTTGATGGTGCTGACTTACGCTTAGCAACGCTAACCCGTGGCACCTTAGTTCGTGATATCGCCACCACAGGTAAAATTGTGGCGGCCAACGCGCCGATTTTATATAGCACTGAAGAAGGTGTGGTGACGTTACTCAGTCTGCCCGGCGACGAAGTTGAGCAGGGGCAAGTGCTGGCCAAGATTGAAAGCCCGCGTTTGCAAAGCGAGCTGCAACAACAGCAGTCATTGCTTGAAGGTATGCAAGGTAATTTAGAGCGGTCTAAGTTGGATGCCCGCCGTGAGCAGCTTAGGGTGAGCCAGATATTAGACATGGCGACAGTGGATTTAGAAGCCGCTGATCGTGAAAGCCGTCGTGGCGATCAATTGATTGAATCGAGTTTGATCAGCAAAATCGATTTTGAAAAAAGCAAAGATGACTTACACAAAGCAAAATTACTGCATAAGCACGCCCAGCAAGAAGTCGAGTTGATGCGCGACACCCTTAGTTTTGAAATTAAAAACCGCACCCTTGAAGTACAACGCCAAGCACTGGTGGTGAGTGAGTTAACCCGCCAAGCCAATGCCCTCAATATTATTGCGCCTGTTAGCGGCATTATTGGTAATTGGCTGGTGGAGCAAAAGGCCCGTATTGGCGCAAGCCAGCCGATGTTAACCGTAGTCGATTTAACGGCCTTTGAAGCAGAACTGGCTGTGCCAGAGTCTTATGCTGATGAGCTGGGCTTAGGGATGGATGTTGAGCTGAGCTTTGGTAACGTCAATGTGGTGGGGCAATTGTCGTCAATATCACCTGAAGTGCGTAACCGCGAGGTGACTGCCAGAGTCCGTTTTGCCGACAGTAACACCTTATCGTTGCGTCAAAACCAACGTTTATCTGCCCGAGTATTACTGGAACATCGCCCTAATGTATTGATGGTTAAACGGGGTGATTTTCTCAATCTTGGCGGTGAAATAGCCTATCAAGTGAGTAACTCTGTGGCCATGCAAAAAACCGTTAAGCTTGGCGCTCGCAGTATGAGCCAAGTTGAAGTGATTGAAGGCGGTGAAGAAGGTGACGAGTGGGTAATATCGGGCACCGAAACCTTTAAAAATGAACCCAAGATTCAAATCCGATAACTAATTTGATAAACAGGTCGATAAGCAGGTCGAGAACTTAAGCTGACAGCGTAAGTCGATAACCAAAAATACTAATCGAGTAAGGATATCCCATGACATTCACTCAACGTAGACAATTTATTGCTTTAGCCGCGCTGGTTCTTTTGGCCATAGCCGTTATTTATCGTATTGATAATCATACTGACTGGTTATCTGTCAGTTTGCAGTTAATTGATATGAGCAGCCAAGTATCGACTCGTCTGTGGGATAACAACCCTATAGTCAGTTTACATATTGATATCAGCTCAATTGCACACATTAAGCTACAGTTTTAGCCCTTTTATTAACATAACAGCATTTGGTTTAGCAGCACTTGCATTAGCAGCCATAGCCGCTGGGATGTTACCCCAAATTCACCAAGGAAAGTCACTATGTTATCCATGAAAAACATCAGCAAAGTGTTCAAAACTGATTTAGTTGAAACCCATGCCCTGCGCGATTTTAATCTTGAAGTTAACGAAGGCGAGTTTGTCGCGGTTACCGGTCCGTCTGGTTCGGGTAAAACCACCTTTTTGAATATTGCTGGTCTGCTAGAAGGGTTTACTGCTGGCGAGTATCGTCTTGATGGCGTTAATGTGTCTAATTTAAGCGATAACAAAAGTGCCAAAGTGCGCAATGAAAAAATCGGCTTTATTTTTCAAGGTTTTAATTTAATCACCGATCTTAATTTAGCCGAAAACGTCGAAGTACCATTACGTTATCGCGGTATGAATGCCAGCGAGCGTAAGCGCCGAGTTGAATCGGCTCTTGAACAAGTGGGCTTAGGTGCGCGGATGAAGCATTTACCGACCCAATTGTCTGGCGGGCAACAACAGCGCGTCGCGATAGCGCGTGCATTAGCAGGTGAGCCACGGTTTTTACTCGCCGACGAACCCACAGGGAACCTAGACAGCTTAATGGCACGCCAAGTGATGGAATTACTGGAAAATATCAATCAAAACGGCACCACCATTATCATGGTGACCCATGACCCAGAATTGGCCCGCCGCGCTCAGCGCAATATTCAGATTGTTGATGGTCAAGTATGTGATTTTTCGATGTATCAACACGCTGCCACCGGCACTCGTTAACCGCTAAGGGGAATACTGATGTTTTTTTATTATTGCGATTTAGCGTGGCGAAGCATTAGACAAACGCCAATGTTATCAATGTTAATGGTGTTAGCGATTTCGATTGGTATTGGTACTACTATCACGACCTTAAACGTATATAAAATGATGTCGTTTAACCCCGCGGGAGAGCGTTCGGCAGAGCTTAATGCTGTGCAGCTTTGGAGTCAGGGACCGGATTCTTGGGATGAATTTCATTCATTAGTCACTTATCAAGACGTGATGAATCTGCGTCACAACACTATTCCAAAGCGCCAAGCGGCAATGTTTCGTACTGGGTTGGCGGTGCAAACTGACGATGTTAATTTTGTGCCGATCCTGCAGGGCGTTCGTGTTACCGACAGTGATTTTTTTAAGATGTTTGATGTGCCATTTTTATACGGCAATACGTGGGATAAATCTGTCGACACTGAGCCAGCATATCATGTGGTGATCAACGAGACGCTTAATCAAAAGCTATTTGGTGGCGAAAACAGTGTTGGCAAAACCATGTATCTTAACCGTAAACCTTATCAAGTGGTTGGGGTGATTAAAACCTGGAGCCCTGCGCCTAAATACTACGATCCGACCAATGGCGCCTTTAATGAGTCTGAGCAAATTTTTGTACCGTTTTCGCTCACACCTATCGAAGAGTTTGATGTGTGGGGGAACTCGTCGGGCTGGAAGTTTGAGCCGATGAATTCCTATAGCGATCGCATTAACTCTGAAAAAGTCTGGTTGCTGTATTGGGTGGATTTACCGGATGCAGACACGATTGCCAGTTACCGCACTTGGCTGAATAATTATGTCGATGAGCAGAAAACCTTGGGCCGTTTTACAGACAATAAATCCGCTGCTGACTCAGTGAAACTATCCGATGTGGCCACTTGGCTTGAATACAACAATGTGGTGCCTGAAGACAATAAAATCTTAGTCGGTTTGAGTGTGCTGTTTTTAAGTGTGTGTTTAGTCAATATCTTAGGCTTGATGCTGACTAAGTTCCTCAAGCGCGCACCCGAAGTGGGAGTACGCCGTGCAATCGGTGCTAGCCGTGCGCAAATCTTCGCTCAGTATATGGTTGAAGTCGGCATGATTGGTTTATTAGGCGGGGTGCTAGGGTTAGTGTGGGCATGGGCGGCGCTTTATGGCTTATCGGCTAAGTTTGAGGTAGCCGAAGGCTTAACGCATCTGTCTGCCAGTATGTGGATTATTACTCCAAGTATTGCTGTTGGCACAGCGTTGCTGGCTGGGTTATATCCGGCGTGGATCGTGTGCCGCACTAAGCCTAGTGTTTATTTGAAAAGCCAGTAAGGGATTCATTATGTTGCATATCAAACCTATTTTTAACAGTTTATTACGCAGTAAAAGCGGTCCAATCTTACTGCTTATCCAGATTATTTTATCAGTGGCAATAGTGGCGAACGCGAGCTTTATTATTCAAGAGCGTTTAGCCCTGATGCAGCGTGATTCAGGGATCAAAGAGTCAGAAGTGTTGACCTTTAGCCTGTACAACTTTGATCCCATGATTGATAAAACCGCACAAAATAAAATCGATCAGCAAATTTTGCGGGGTTTACCCAATGTGATTGATGCGACCTCAACCAACATGCTGCCTTTGAGTGGCGGTGGCTGGTCGAGTACCTTAAATTTAGGACCCGATCCTGATACCGCTAAAAAAACACCACAATTTGCCATGTATTTAGGGACAGAGCATACCATTGATACTTTAGGTATTAAGTTGATTGAGGGGCGCAATTTTTACCCCCATGAAATTAAAGACAGCCTTAATAGCAGTGGTAAGTTGGCAATAATCTCTAAAGCGCTTGCTAAGCAGACCTGGCCTGATGAATCGCCACTAGGCAAAGTGCTTTATGAAGGCGAAGATACCCAAATTACGATTATTGGGGTGGTAGACAAGTTGCAAGGCGCATGGATTGATAGTTCGGATTTAGATTACAGCATTATTCAAAATGTGGATTATGGCGGCAGTTCATACATGGTACGCGCTAAACCTGAGCATCATACTGAGCTGCAAGCCGCGATAACAACTGCACTGCTGACTGAAAATCCAAATCGGGTGATCGATAGATTTAAGTCAATAGAGAACTTAAAAGAGGGTTCATACCGCGACCATCAATTGATGATCACAGTACTGACTATGATGGTCGTATTGCTGCTACTGATCACGTCGCTGGGATTAACGGGCATGGTGATGTTTAATATTCAACGTCGCACTAAACAAATCGGTACTCGTCGTGCGCTAGGGGCTAATAAGCGTGACATCATTCAATACTTTATGGTTGAAAACTACCTGATTTGTATTGTTGGTGGAGTGATTGGTGGCATGTTGGCATTAGTACTTGGTCAGCAATTAATGTCACTCTATAGCTTGCCTATGGTGCCAGTGATTTATCCTATTGTGTCTGTTATTGCTTTGCTGGTTGTGACAACGCTAGCGGTCATCGTGCCGGCCACCAAAGCTGCCAATATTTCACCGGCTATGGCGACCCGCAGTGTGTAAAGAGATTAACATGGCGATATTTTTCATTTAAATTATTTACGATAGCGTGACGATTTGTTATTACGTCATGCTACTGTTGTTTAAACATAATGCTGTTTAAACATACTGTTGTTTAGAGATAACCTAATTGGACGCAAGCATACCGCAATGGACACTATTTTAATTGTTGATGACAATCACCCAATTTGCCAAGCACTTGCGCTAATGATTGAGCTGCATGGCTACCAGGCTGTTTTTTGTCACACACCAGAGGCGGCCATTGAGATTGTCACCAAGCAAGAGATCTGCTTGGCTATTCAAGATATGAATTTTAGCCGCGACACCACCTCGGGTGAAGAGGGCAAACAGCTGTTTTATGCTTTGCGTCAGTTGCAGCCTAATTTACCGATTATTTTAATGACCGCCTGGACTCAATTAGAAACCGCTGTTGAGTTAGTCAAAGCGGGTGCGGCCGATTACATGGGTAAACCGTGGGATGACGCTAAGCTTTTAAATAGCATGAGTAACTTATTATCTATTTATCGATTGTCACAGCAAAATAGCCAACTAAGTCGAATTCACAGCGAACGGATGTCGGCCATTAATGGTGCCGACTTATGTGGCTTGATTTTTGGTAGTGGTGCAATGCAGCGTTGTGTTGACTTGGCGTTGCAAGTTGCCCGCTCCGATGTATCAGTGATGATCACCGGCCCTAATGGTGCCGGAAAAGACAAAATAGCCGATATTTTACAGGCTAACTCGCCATTAAAAGACCAGCCGTTTATTAAGGTTAACATTGGCGCTTTACCAATGGATTTATTAGAGGCCGAACTGTTTGGCGCAGAAGCCGGTGCGTTTACGGGCGCTAATAAAACCCGCATGGGGCGTTTTGAAGCCGCTGACGGCGGTACGTTGTTTTTAGATGAAATTGGCAACTTGCCTTTGTCTGGCCAAGTGAAATTACTGCGGGTGCTGCAAACCGGTGAGTTTGAACGTTTAGGCAGCCACCAAACCCGCAAAGTGAATGTGCGGGTGATTAGTGCGACCAATGCCGATTTGGCCGATGACATTGCCCATGGCCGCTTTCGTGAAGATTTATTTTACCGCTTAAATGTGATTGAACTGAGTGTGCCGCCATTGCATCAACGCCAAGATGATATTTTACCGCTAGTGAAACACTTTATTGGTGCTAATTTTAGCCTTGATAAGTCGACCCAGCAGGCGTTAATTAATCATAGTTGGTCGGGTAATGTGCGCGAATTAGAAAATGCCTGCAAAAGGGCGGCGCTGTTAGCCAAGTCACCACAATTAACGATTGATGACTTTGGCTTGATGGCGATAGCTAATGGCGGCGCGGCTACCCAGCATGCGCTTGTCGTTGAACATCATTTTGGCCAACGAGAGCAGGGTATGGATGATACTCAGTCGATTTGCGAACCAGATAAGCAACAGATAGAAGATGCCTTAGTGCAATATAATGGCGTTATCGCCAGAGTGGCAAAATCCTTTGGCTTAAGCAGGCAAGCCTTGTATCGCCGGATGGAGAAATACGGCCTTAGGGTGACTAAATAATGATGTTATCGTTACGCACTAAATTGCTGCTCAGTAACATGTTGAGCTGCCTTTTGGGTTCAGTTTCAGGGGCTTTAGTGTGGCTTACATTGGGTGACGACACCTTATGGCTGGCCATTATTGTGATGCTGGCAGTGTGTTATTTTTGCAGCATGTGGCTTACCCGCAGATTGAGTGACAGTCTACGAGCATTAGAAATCGGTCTACTTAACTTTAAAGATAATGACTTTAGTGTGTCGCTTCATCCTTACGGCGAGCCACAGTTAGATGCGTTAGTGAGCTTATATAACCAAGCGTCGGCAAAATTGCGCAGTGAGCGACAGTTTATTTATCAGCGCGAGTTAATGCTCGATAAGGTGATTCAAAACTCGCCTAATGTCATGCTGTTAATTGATGATAATCAACGGGTTATTTATGCTAATGGCGCCGCGAGGCACTTGTTTAATCAGGGTGTCAAAGTAGAAGGCATGTTGTTACCCGAACTTGTCGTTACGTTGCCTGATGCGCTTAAAACGGCGTTAAACAGTGAGCAAGAAGGCTTGTTTTCGATGGGCAGCAGCGATAGCACTTCAGATGATGTTGATAATAACGCTGATAGTAACGCTGATAGTAGCGATGTTGAAACCTGGCATATTTCTCGGGGGCGTTTTACCCAAAACAATCAGCAGCACCATTTAATTCTACTTAAGCAGCTGACTAAAGAGCTTAACCGCCAAGAAGTGGCTGTGTGGAAAAAGGTCATTCGAATTATCAGCCATGAGCTCAATAATTCGGTCGCGCCCATTGCCTCCATGGTCAATTCGGGTAAGTTTTTAACCCAACATTTAGATAATGATAAGCTGCAATTAATTTTTGATACTATTGAAAATCGCACTACTCATTTAAGTCAGTTTATTTCCCATTATGCCCAGTTTTCCAAACTGCCACTGCCACAAAAAGAGTTGATTGATTGGACTAAGATGACCCAGCAGCTGGCGCAGCAATATCCGTTTCGTCTGTTATCAGCCCTACCGAAAACCGCGATTAAGCTCGATGCAGTGCAATTAGAACAAGTACTGATTAATTTACTTAAAAATGCCCATGAGTCCGGCTCTAGTGCCGATAATGTGGCGCTGAGCTTTGACGAAACGATTCATCCGCTTGCGGGTTTATTGATAAAAGTGGATGATCAAGGCAGCGGGATGTCGAGCGAAGTATTATCGCAGGCGTTATTGCCTTTTTATTCGACCAAACAGTCTGGCACTGGCATTGGCTTGCCATTATGCCGCGAAATTATTGAGGCCCACGGCGGACGGATTAGCATGCAAAACCGCCCACAAGGCGGCTTAAGCGTCAAAGTCTGGTTACCTGCTCAACAAAGCTGACACGTCATTAGCGACTCACTATTGGTTCACTGTTAGCTCATCACTTCTAACGAATCAACTTTAACAATTCACGATTAGCGACTCACTACCGCTCGAATTAACCCTTGTTGAAACCAAGCTTGTAAGGTTTGTAATACCATCAGTGGCGCTGACTGCTCGTCATGCCATTCAAGCATGTGTTCACACTGGTTGGCAAAGTTGTTTCCCTGAATAAAACCGAGCAATAATCCATGTTGTTCAGCAGACAATGACACAAACTCGGTTAAGCGAGATCCACCGCGCCATAGTAACCAAGCACGAGGGGACAAATAGTCTGGCTCAGGTGGCGGGGTGTCTATTTTTAAGGCTTGCCAAGCTTCAACGGCATTACTATGACAAGTAAACACTTGCACGCTGGGATGAAAACGTAAACAGCAATTAGGCCATTGTTGTGGCGGTAATGCTTGTAAGTCATTAAAGCTAGCGCGTGGGCTATCGGCTGCGTCAAACGCATTAAGCAACCGGCGTTCAAATCGTGCTAAATCAGCAATGATTGGGTGCTGTTTAAAAAAATTATCTTGTTGTAAAAAATCGGGCAGTGCATCGCAAAATTGGCGCAATGACTTATTACTTGAAGGATAAGCGCGGGTATAATCTGCGGCCATTTTGTCGAACAAATCATCGCCTAAATACAGCCCGAGGATCTGATGATCGGTTTCGATGGTTTCTTTTAAACGGATGCGATAAGCGTTGGCATAAATGGCTAGACGGATCTCGGCACTGATCCCAGCTTGATCAGACACATTTTTTTGCATCACCGACTGAATTTGGCCATGGTTATCATTTGCTTTATCAGAAAGTAAAAATTGCATAAATTGCTGTTGTATTTCAGCTAAACGGCTCATGTCTATCCCCTGATTTTTTGCGGTGAATCATGATGGGGGCTTGCTGAGGCGAGCTTGCTCGTCTCGCTAAGTGTGCGAGTGCCAAAGTGTGAGCGGGCTAATGCTGGGTGGTCCGGTAAGGTTAACTGAGCAAGATTCTTAGCTTCAAGTAATTCATTATATAACGCGGGGAATTGTGGAATATTAGCATCGCGCTCAATCATGGTGCTGACGGCACCAAAGCGTTCAAGTGCGGCTTGGTATAGGGTCCACACTGATGGCGTAATATCGTGGTCATGAGTATCAATAACGTAATCACCATAATCACTGTGACCCGCTAAATGGAATTGCTGTACTCGACGTGGATCGATTTTGTTAAGATAATCGAGCGGATTAAAATGATGATTGCGGGCGCTGACATAAATATTATTGATGTCGAGTAAAATCAGGCAATCTGCCGCTTCAGCTACTTGGCTTAAAAAGTCCCATTCATCCATGGTCGAGTCTTGGTAAGACAAATAGCTAGATACGTTTTCCAGTAAAATACGACGACCTAGAACATCTTGTACTTGTCTAACTCGCTGTGCCACATGGTTAACGGTTTCTTCGGTATAAGGTAAGGGCAGTAAATCGTGACTGTTGACACCGTGAATTGATGTCCAGCAAATGTGATCGGATATCCATTTAGGCTGAATGTCGTTACTGAGCTTTTTTAGTGCTTTAAGATAGTCCATATCTAATGGATCGGTACTGCCTATCGACATCGATACGCCATGCATCACCAGCGGATACTGTTCGGCAATCGCTTCAAGATAATAACGGGGTTTACCACCGGCCACTAAGTAGTTTTCAGACAGGACTTCAAACCAGTCAATGTCTGGCTGGTGTTGTAAAATATATTCGAAGTGGTCAGTACGCAAACCTAAGCCAAATCCAAGAAAGTCTTCTGTAATACGCGTATCTGGCATGGGGTATCCTATTTCTGCGGACCTAGTAACGGACCTAGTAACGGAGCTAGTTACTTGCTTAATTATTTGCTTAGTTATTTGCTTAGTTATTTGCTTAGTTACTGGCATTCGCGCTGCAAAGATGTGCTCGCGCTAAGATCAAAATACGTTAATGGCACTAAGGTATAAATAAGTTTATGACGCGGTAATATAAATAATTTGATGACTCTGAATAGAGATTAGAGACAGAGTCAACAAATTTAAGCTGAATTAGCTGGCTTTACCACCAATGTCAGCACATGATTTTGCTGTGGTGTTAACAAAACCAGAGCCTTTACAGCTTGCCATTCCACCACAAGCGTTATCTGCGCCTTTACAGTCGTTATGACCTTTACATACGTTAACGCCATAGCAATGGACTAAATCTGCTTTGGTCACTTTGCCAACCCAGTCATCTTTTTGAGTGCCGCCAACATCAGCGCAGGCTTTTGATGGCATACCAACAAACCCGCTACCTTTACAGCTTGCTTTACCGTTACAGGCATTGTCTGCGGTTTTACAATCGTTATGGCCTTTGCAGGCGTTAACGCCGTAACAATGTACTAAATCGGTTTGACCCGCAGCCATAGGTGCAGAGCTTGTTTCAGCGGCCATAGCCTGACCTGACAAGCTTGCCATTGCGAGTGCTAATGCTGCGCCAGTTAAGCTGCTTTGTGCTTTAATATTCATGATGTGTTCCTTGCATTGGTGGTTATTATATTTACTGCTATTCATGTTTACCCATGACAAGGCTGATGGATACTATCGTGGATGAACCCCATCATTCTCGTTAGGCGTTATTAGTATTGACCGTGGTGCGATCAAAAATCTTTCAACGTAAAGTGTAGACTAGTGACTGAAATGTTGTAGATGTGTTAACTTGTGGTTGATTTGTAAAGGGAAAGAAAGTTTACGATTTACTGGATACTATTTGCTCAATAAGTGCTTAAGCATGATATGACTTGGCTTATTATTGATGCGGTGTTGAGCGGCGAATGTGATCACATTGTATTGATCACGCTGTATTGCCCACATTGTGATCAATACAATGTCGACAGCCAACAGGAGCGGGTTCAATCTCAGTTAAAAAACACATAACAAACACATAATAAAAAATTGATAACTAAGGACAGATTATATGCAGACGATACTTATTTGTTTATTAATAGCCGTTTTATTGCCTTATGCCGCAAAAGTACCGTTAGCAATGGCAATGACTAAATTGGGCCGATATGACAATAACCATCCGCGGGAGCAGCAAGCTCAATTAACCGGTTTTGGTGCTAGAGCATTAGCGGGGCATCAAAATGCATTTGAATCGCTGATCATTTTTGGTATTGCAGTATTAACTGCGTTAGTAACCAATAATGTTACCGATTTGGTCGCGCTTTTAGCGATTGTGCATGTGGTGGCGCGGTTGGTTTACCATGTTCTGTATTTATTGAACTTCGGTACATTACGCTCGTTGTCTTGGTTTGTAGGCATAGGTGCATCGATAGGGATATTGTGCCAAGGGTTTTAAGATCGATTAGCGCAACTAAAAAAACGCCTTAACGGCGTTTTTTTATCGGGTTAGCCGATACTATTAATCTAGACTAGCAACGCGTTCGTAGCCCATTTCAGTTAATTGGTCATTCACGCAATCAAGCAAAAATGTCGCGACTTCGTTTTCTGGGAGTTGATCTTCAAGTGCAATTTGCTGGCAGGCCCCTTTTAAAGACAACACATCTTCCATTGGCGCTTGGGGAAGGGCGACAGCGTTAAAACTTATCGCTGTACTGCTTATTAACATTGCGACTAAAGTGATATGGGTGAGACGTGATGATTGCATGGTTGTTCCTTCTTGGGAGAACTTTGTTATTAGACCAATATTACTGCAGCTTAGTTCCGGTGGATATAACAATTTACGGGCTTTTTATGATTTTATATGCAAACAGTAAGGCAGTAGTGGACATGGCTTCGTTACTGACTCAAGTCAAAAATTGTCTGCTTTGTGCATCAAGTTTAGTCGATGGCGTGCGCCCCGTGGTGCAAATTGATCCGCAAGCAAAAATACTGATCATTGGTCAAGCCCCCGGACGTAAAGTGCATCAGTCAGGTATTTTGTTTAATGATGCCAGTGGCGACCGATTACGACAATGGTTAGGTGTAACGACAGAGGTTTTCTACGATGCCAAGCAAATCGCCATTATGCCGATGGGCTTTTGTTTCCCCGGCAGTTATGCCGGCTCTGGTAAGGGCAAGTCTGGCGACTTACCTCCTAGGCCAGAATGTGCACCCAAATGGCACGGTTTAGTGCTGCCGCACTTAGTCAACGTGCAGTTGATATTGCTGGTGGGGCAATATGCACAGCAGTATTATTTAACCCATAAACCGAAAACATTAACCGAAACTGTTCAGCAATGGCGCACGTTTGGACCTCGTTATATTCCCTTACCGCATCCTAGTCCGCGTAATAATATTTGGCTTAGCCGTAATCCATGGTTTGAGGCTGAATTACTCACCGATATTCGTCAGCGCGTCGCCATGGCGTTAGCGTAACGATAGCGAAACGATATTATGAATCGTTTTTTCTAATGATTGTTTCTAATGATTGTTTCTGATTATTGTTTCTGATTAATAAAATCGATAGCGTTTTCATCTAAGCAACGTTTAGATAAATAAGTGGTCGTTTTTTGTAGTTTAATTAAAAAGCCGACATCGGTTTCAATGATCCGATACATATCGGTCCACAAAATCTGTTGATTAACATGGGCAGACTGACTGTTGATACCATGATCATCGATAGTAAGATTAACATGTTCACCCGCCGCTTTACTCATCATTTGACGCCATAACCACCAGGTTTTATTAAAGCGAATACTCAAAAATTCTACCACGGCCAATCCAATGAAAAAGTAGCCCAAATAGTAGGTTTCTTTCGTACTCATTGCTGCTGAGCTTAGTGAGTCGAGCATTAAAATAGCCAAGCCAACCAGTGCAAATAGGGTGGTTTTAATAAAGCGTTTTGGTGATGGGTTGGGATTAATTGATTGCTGATAGCATTCTTCAAAGTAGGTTTTATCCAGTACATACTCGGTAGTGTAACTAAAGGCTTGTGGCATGATGACCTAATTAACGGCAGTTGATTAGCATAAGTATCGCACAGTCATCAATTTGCTCATAGTATGGCGAATGCTGGCACAAACGGTGTCGCAAAAGATCGTCGTTAATAAGTGATACCCAAACGACCTCAAAATACAGGCCCAGCTTGTCGAGATACC
>TARA_R110000851_G_scaffold13368_5_pt1 | contig 13325 bp, 13 predicted proteins | sample TARA_R110000851 | Tara Oceans TARA_R110000851 (sample SAMEA4397627) | marine metagenome | biome: Polar Biome; feature: [DCM] deep chlorophyll maximum layer (ENVO:01000326); material: water (ENVO:00002006), including particulate matter (ENVO:01000060) such as... | depth 17 m | reverse complement strand
CGCTGACCAGCAGGACAGGAATATTCATTGCTTTCAGGGAAGTATTGAAATGCGCCTCTTGGAAAAAAGCCCTTTGCCTGGTTGGGCGATGTCATCGGCTTGGGGAGATAGGTAGTTATCCCTTCCTTATGGCAGTCGAGAATTTCCTCACCTTTAAAGTAGCCTCTGTCAGCCACGACCTTCAGCTCATTGATGCCAGTGGCTTCACGAGCTTGCTTCGCCATATTGAAGAGCTGCCCCCGATCATGCCCGACGTTGGTCACCTCATGGGCCACAATCAGATGGTGCTGGCTATCAACAGCTGTCTGCACGTTGTAGCCTACTGTCCCGGTGCCTCTGCCACTGGTGGCCATCGCCCTGGCATCTGGATCCGTCAAAGATACTTGCTGATCGGGAGATTGTAGCCGCTGTTCCTCAACTGATTGTAATCGTGTCGTTTCTTCCCTTAGCTTTATAATTTTCTCCTTTAGATGTTTCGTCTTAGCCTCGGCCAGGGCGGGCTCCGAGCGATCGGCTGCATCTAGCTGACCGAGGTACCGGTTGAAGCTTTCTTCGATCTGCTCAAGGCGACGCTTCATCTTGGTCGCTGTGAAATTGCGATTACGGTTGTTGACGGCTTTGAACTTGCTGCCATCGATGGCCACGATGGCTTGAGAGAACAGTTCCAGTCGCCGACAAAGCACGATGAACTCTCGACACACACAGCGGATGGCATCGCCATTGTCCTTTCTGAAGTCTGCAATCGTCTTGAAATCCGGTGTCAGACGCTCTGTCAGCCACATCAGCTCGACATTGCGCTGCGTCTCGCGCTCTAGGCGGCGACTCGACTGGATGCGATTGAGGTAGCCGTAGATATAGAGCTTCAGGAGTACAGCGGGATGATAGGCGGGCCTACCTGTTGCATGCGGATCGACGCCCTTGAAACCAAGTCCTCTAAGATCGAGACCTTCTATGAACGCCTCTATGGCACGGACAGGGTTATCGTCTGCGATGAAATCGTCTAAAAGCGCAGGGAATAACGTACTTTGATTTCGGGCCTCGCCTACCACGAATCGCTTCATCACTATTTCCTCAGCGAACCTCGTCAAAGTATAGCGACCATCACGTTTTCACACAGCCTCGGTCGTTAACTGCCATATCATTTTCACTACTACAGCACATAAAAATTACAGATATTTTTATATAATAACGATTTAAACAGATTGCTCATACGGGAACCTTTGTGCAAACATAATAGCTATCATTATCAAAGCTAACTCTTCCAGCTCTTCATACCCACTTTTGTGTATGGTTTTTTCAATTATTGGCATAGCAATTATTGAATCAGCAACATAGAAATAATGGACATCATTTTTAATTTCTAGGACTGCTAACTCCTTGTCAAGTGGCCATTCTTTTCCTTCCTTTTCTCTCAAAACACTACAAACCACATCTTTGTCAAATGAATAAGTAGCGCCTGCTGGGATACGATATTCAGTTTGAGGCTTAAGTTGCTGAGGTGGATTTTCTCTTTTATCGCTAATCAGTGAAGCTGACTCAAAAATCTCACAGAAATTCTTAGCTGCCCTAACTTCTTTTCTATTCGAGCGTTCATTAAATTTATGGAATGAAGAGAATCTTGTAGCTACTGATGGTGGATGAGCAACTAACGAGGGAATATGAATTTGAAACCAATAATTAAAAATCCTTTTCTTTGTACCAAAGTCCGGCTTAGCCTCCAAGTGGCTAACCACATCTTGCAAATCCTTTTGTATTGTATCTCTTGCATGATCACTAGTAACTGCAAATGTTAAGCCATTATGCTGATATGCAACTTTAGTTACATCTGCAGCAACGCAGCCAAAAACTTTTTTCCCATCATGTTTTAAGGGCATTCGTTTTTGCAGTTGGACCTCAGCATCTCTTATCCTTTTGGCTAATTGCTTTCTACTGGAGACTCTCTTGCATTCAATATAAAAGACTTCTTTGTTGGAAATGGCAATAACATCAGTTTCGGTAGTAAGATCGACATGGCAGCCACATTGCAAAAAATAACTAGCAATCCTAAGTTCAAATTGAGCGTTTCTAGAGCTTGAGTCTTTATCTAGTGCAGCAAAATCACTTCCTCCTATCATAAGCTCTAGTTTCTCAACACCACCTAAAGGTTCCTTACACTTCATGCCTCTTAATATCCACATAAGTTCATGAACTTCCCGTAATATGTAAAGCTCCCAATCTAATGGACTTTCAAAAGGCCCTTTCAAAGAATTTTTAAAGACCTTCCATGGATCTTCATTTTTTTCCAAAACCAAAGAAAAATATTCTATATATCTCTCAATCCTTGTATTTCTTGACCTTAGCCCCTTGGAAGAGAGGTATTCATTAAGCTCAATTAAATCCTGAAGGTGATAGGAGTACTCTAATGATGGAAGAGCTTTCAATGGTAAGCTGTACGATCTTTCTTCTTCCATACTTATTTAATCCTTAGTTATCTTAATAAATTAAACTAACAGCTTCAGGAAAGAATGCGGCGGATATGATAAGTTTTTTGTGTCCGCTTTGGGTCCAAAAGGCGTCATTTGCTAATTTGCTCATAAAACGCCACCTTACCCGTTATAGCTTCCATCCCTTCAATCGGCTGTTCGTAGCTCCAGGCAATATCTTTATTTTCGCCTAACGAGAAATACACCGTGCTGCCTTTAAACGGGCAGTGGGTCGTCGTTTCTGAGGTGGTAAGCAAATCCATCCGCACGTCTTCACGTGGGAAGTAGTGGCGTGGTGGGTAGCCAGATTCGCGGAGTTCGAAGGCTTGGCTGGAGTCGGCAAGCAACTTGCCACCCACATGCACATGCACCTGCACGCGTTGGCTAACGGGGTGAAGCTCGATGCGAGGTGCCTGTGGCATTAGATTGTTCCCTGCGGCTTTTTTAGCTCTAGTAAAATGAGCCTAGCAGCAAAGTTCGTTGAATCCCATGCTCGACTCATCACACTTTAGGCTACGGTCATGACCTGTATCATATTTTTGCCACTGCTCTCTAATTCACTACGACTGTCCTAACGCTGCGGTGCTCTCGCCCTTGCCTGGGTGGTCATGAGCAGGCCGATGACAATCAGCCCAGCCCCAATAAAATCCGCCATGCGCAACGGCTCCCCTAGTATTAGATAAGCGAGTAGTACGCCGAAGAACGGATTAAGAAGGTGATAGCTCGATGCTGTCGAAGCGCCGCTGATGCGGATCAGCACAAGCCAGAGGCTCATTCCGCCGATGGTGACGACAAGTACCAGATGTGCAATCGCTATCATCGTAGCGGTAGAAGGCACGGTAAGCGGCTGCCCGAACACCATTGCCATGGGAAGAAGAGCGACAGCGCCAGCAATGGATTGCCAGAAATTGGCCTGCAAGACGGGAAGGCCTGCGCCTTGGCCGCGGAAGAACACGGTGCCACTGGCAAAGGCAAGCATGCCGCCGGTTGCCATAAGTACTCCCCAAATATCGACCTGCACCCCACTAGCAACGCCTGAGATGACCACCACTCCCACTAATCCCAGCGCCGCGCCGAGTAATTTCATTGGGGAAAGAGGTTCTACGCCCCACCATGCTGATAGCAAACTGGTGGCCAGCGGTGCGCAGCTAACAATAACAATAACGACCTGGGGGCGAACCGTCTGCAATGCGGCAAAGCTCAGCCCCAGGTATAGGGCGTTGTTAAGCACGCCGAGTAGCAATCCGCGCCTGATAGCGATGCGATCACCATGAGTTGATAACCGGAAACTGCCGTAGGTAAGGCAAATGGGCAGCATCAGTAACGCACTCAATAAAAACCGGATGGTGAGCAGCGTAAAGGGGTCGAAATCAGTCAGTGCAATGGCACCGGCTATAAATGCCGAACTCCAAACGATACTGAAAATGACCACCAAACCAGTTAATACGAAATTATTCATGCAGCCCCCTAAAAGCGCCATCCTGCTTTTGCACCATCACCATGAAACTGATGGTGCATGGGAGTTACATGCAGTGGAAATTAATTATTAACCATTCATAATTAGATAAATTAATGTTCAATGCGGAGATGCAGTGTGTTTAATTGCCAACCTTCCCCCTTGGGCGATAGGCGAGTCACGCTGGAACACCTGCGCGCTTTCGTACTGTTGGCCGAAGGCAATGGTTTTCAGCAGGCAGGTCTTCAGCTGTACCGTAGCCAGTCTGCGGTCACGCAAAGTCTGAAGCGGCTGGAGGAAATACTCGGCTGTAAGTTGCTTGAGCGTCGCCAAGGTCACATCCTTGGCTTAACGGCAGACGGTGAGCGTTTTCTTCCCGCCGTCAATGAGATACTTGCCCGTACGTCTGAAGCGGTGAGTGCCATACAACAACCCGAAATCGCCGGACGCCTGCTGATTGGTGTTCCCGATGATTTCAAGGTGGTGGATCTACATGGCGCTATTTCTCGGTGCGCCGAGCTAAACCGCAATCTGCGCCTGGAAGTTGTCTCTGCGCTCTCCTCGCAACTGCTCCACCAACTCGATAACAGCGGCCTTGATCTCGCCATCTTTAAGTGCGTAGGAGACTTCACGCCAAGTGACCCGCGCTGGCAGTGTCATCTGCTGCGGCGAGAACCTCTCCATTGGGTGGCCACGCAACGGCATGATTTTGACCGTATGTCTGATATACCACTTGTTATCTTTCCTGATGGCTGTTGCTACCGAAGCGCAGCGCTCGCCGCATTGGATCAGCCCGGGAAGCACGGCTATAGCGCCTATGTCAGTGCCTCTTATGACAATATTCGTGCCGCTGTGTCAGCAGGTCTCGGCATTGGCGTGCTTCCCGCCAGTGCGCTTGCTGAAGACCACATTATTCTAAGCAAGCGGGAGGGATTTCCGGAGCTGCCGATGGTTGAACTCGTGATGGTTCAGGCGTCACAGAAGCGTGCCACCCAGCAACTGGCGGACTTCCTCACGCTTTCGTCGGCAATGAAATCGCAGCATATTAGCGCCACTCAGGCCGATGTCACCCAGCCCTAGTACCGGTATCAGTTGATGCCAATCAGTCAGTGCTTAGCCCAGCTGGCGTATTTCCTCCATCGTTTTGGGCAATGGCCGTGAGGCTTAACTGATGTTGCTACTGGAGTTTTCTTACTATCGCGTCATCCGGGGCCAGTACATCGCCATCTCCGGTCTGAGGGACCATATAGGGCACCGGCTGCCCTGTTGACTTGTCGATAAGCTGGGAGTGCTGCTCGCTGTGTGAAAACAAGTTGCGTTCTCCCCACTGACGCAGAGCCACCACCACAGGAAATAGACTCTCGCCCTTGGCTGTCAGTACGTATTCCTGATAGGCCGTGCCATCAGATGCAGGCCGAGTTTCCAGGATATCCGCTTCAACTAACCGACGCAGACGTTCGGCCAGAATATTGCGAGCCATGCCCAGGCTGCGCTGAAAGTCACCGAATCGCCTCATGCCGTCAAAAGCATCTCGTACAATAAGCAGCGACCATCGGTCTCCGATAACGTCGACAGAGCGTGCCACCGGGCAGGTTTCAGTATGTGTGGATTTGCGGCGGGGCATGATATTTGCCTTCCCTGTGTTTATGGCAACCTATGCAGTTGCATTTTAAAACTAGGTTACCTACCATCCAACTAGTTTTTATTTGAAACCAATTGAATGAGAGATGGCTATGAAGGCGTCTTCGGTACTGCCTGTATCGCTTCGTGATGACAGTAAACCGGTCGTCCAAACGGACATGCCGCGCGGCTTAGTGCTACTTTTCGCCGCGGCCAGCGGCTTAAGTGTCGCCAACGTCTATTACGCACAGCCACTGTTAGATGCTCTGGCCTTGGATTTCGGCATCAGTCATGCAGCCGTTGGCGGTGTGATCACGGCCACTCAGGTCGGCTGCGCCTTGGCCTTGCTACTGCTCGTTCCACTAGGGGATCGGGTGAATCGTCGTCGCCTAATGGCGCTGCAATTGTTGGCGTTGGTGGCCTCTTTAGTGGTGGTAGCATTGTCGCAATCCACCTTAATGCTGCTGGCAGGAATGCTCGGTGTTGGCTTGCTCGGCACAGCGATGACGCAAGGGTTAATCGCCTACGCGGCTAGCGCTGCCGCCCCTCATGAACGGGGTCGTGTCGTCGGTGTAGCGCAAGGAGGTGTTTTTATTGGCTTGTTGCTTGCCCGCGTATTCGCTGGTGGTGTAAGCGATCTGGCCGGCTGGCGAGGCGTCTATTTGTGTTCTGCGGTCATAATGCTGGTAGTGGCACTACCGCTGTGGCGTCGGCTGCCGACGCTAAAAGCTGCATCAGGTTCCCTAAGCTATCCACACCTGATTGTCTCTATGTTGGTGTTATTGCGGGAAAACCGGGTGCTACAAATTCGCGGCGTGCTGGCGATGCTAATGTTTGCTGCCTTCAACGTTTGCTGGAGTGCCTTGGTATTGCCACTTAGCGCACCACCCTATGAGTTTTCTCATACGGCCATTGGCGCATTTGGCTTGGCTGGCGTAGTGGGAGCCCTCGCAGCCGCTCGCGCCGGAAAATGGGCAGATCGAGGACTCGGCCAGCGCACCAGTGCAGCTGCGCTGGTGTTGCTGCTGCTAGCGTGGGGGCCACTATCATTAATGGAGTGGTCGCTATGGGCGCTGATCATCGGGATTGTGCTGCTTGATATGGGTGGGCAGGCTCTTCACGTCACTAATCAGAGCATGATTTTTCACACACGTCCTGAGGCACATAGCCGCTTACTTAGGCTTGTATATGCTGTTCTATTCGGTCGGCAGTGGCCTGGGCGCCATCAGCACGACAACCGCCTATGCTCATGCAGGTTGGCAGGGTGTGTGCATTTTAGGCGCTTCGCTAAGCCTATTGGCGCTAGCGTTCTGGGCCACGACCCGGCGTTATATGCCGAATGAGGCTTCATGAAACAGAGATAATAACCAGGAGGCCAAGATGAATGAACTAGACTTGCAAGCTGATGCGGATACACGCGGGCGACGCTATCTCTCAAAGAATGCTACTCAACGAGTCTTCCCTTCGAAAGCAGCCATCTCGGCACTGGAAGCATTTGATGAGCCGCTGCCGATGCAGGGATTTCCCACTGAGAACACGTTAGCGCTCCTAGACGATAGATGCCGACAAGATCCATGCTGCCCTTACCGAAGCCGGCCTGTCCACAATGATCCCGCTTGAAGACCATCCGTGGGACGGCAGGGGCTTTGGCATCCCTGGTCCTTCCGGTGAAGTGCATTTCACGACTTATTTGCGCCTGATTGGCCAGTGCATCGACCTCTCTAACCAAGCTCACGACGATGGGCCCAAAATGGATGATCCGACCACCGCCGCTCCAAGCTATATTGGTCTTGCCACTCCTTGATAAAGCGGTTAATTCCCCTGTTTGCGCGAAGTGCGTACTGTTCTGCCGCTTGCAGGTCATGCCTGTTCAGCCAATCGGTGATTACCGGTGCCGCTGCCAAACCGTCGCCCAGTGCGTTGGAAATTCCCGAAGAGGTCAAAGGATCAAAGGTAGCCAGGGCATCGCCCACTGCGATCCAGCCCGGCCCAGCTGCTTGGGTCACAAAACCGCTGTATGCAGCAAAGCAGGTAAGCGAGAGTGCGTGCTGGCGAGAAGGTTGCAGCCACTGTTGTAGCTCTTCTGTCTGGCCCCAGAGCGCATAGAATGCTTCGCTATTTCGCAGCCCCTTCTGGCGCACAACGGATGCATCCGACATCAACGCCAACAGTGCTGAACCATCTGGCAAACCGGTAGCGTACCACCAGCCGTCAGCAACCGATTCCACCAGGGTTATGCCCTCCAGCCTGCCGGCATTGGGCCATTTACACGCCACCGCCACCAAATCGTCGAGACGCTTTCGCTCTACCCCCAGTCGCCTGCAGAGGGTAGCTCCGCGCCCGGAAGCATCAACGAGGTAACGACAACTCAGTAGGTGCTGTTTGTCTTGATACGTTATTTGCAGTTGCCACTCGCTACTATCCCAGCGTAGAGCTTCCAACACCGCAGGCGTTAGTAGCTGCGCGCCTTTTTCACCACTGGCTTGACGCAGATCCTCGTCAAAGCGCTCCCGATCTAGATGCCAGCCATCCCCTGTCGAGCGATGGAGAAAATCGTCGAACCTGCGCTCTCCTGCCCATAGGGAGAGATTGGTGTAGTAGGGTCGATGCCCTCTCGCCCCAAGGTCATTCGATATACCCAGTAGCCTCAATTTAGCGACTACGTCAGGCGCCGCGGATTCCCCCACTTTAAAGGCCTGCCGGGCGGGCTTGTCCAGTATCGCCACCCGCTCAACCCCCTCCGCTATCGCGGCGAGAGCCGTGGCGCAACCGGCAGGGCCAGCGCCGAGGATAACGAGATCGAAGTCAGTTCCCATTCGGTGTGAAAGGTCGGGGTAAGGTGCGTGCAACCTCCACAAAGCGGCGCTCTCCTTGAACCTCTTTTTCCATCACGAACCCCAGCCGCGACCAGTACTGCACCATCTGTACGTCGTCGGCAAAGGAGATGAAATCTCCCCGCATCTGATCGAAATCGGTGCCGATCCAGGCAACCTGCCCTCCCGTCTGCTCATCCGGTATCGGCATAGTCGCCTGGCGTACTCCCTGGGGTTTCGGCTCCAGGTAGACGAATTCAGGCCGCTGTGCGGGCCACCACCACAAGACTCGTTCACCGATGGGTTGTGAGGAGCACTCATTGAAGTCTGCCTGCCAGGGTATGGCCATGTAGCGAGTGAGATCCCCGGGCTCCATCGCAGTAGGCGTAAAGCCCAGGTTGAGTGGCCCTTCGGTGGGCGGTGCGGTATTGATACGGAAAGGGTCGTCACGATTGTAGATGGCTCGATTGCGGGTGATCCAGGTGAGCTCGATACCGGGAGAAAACGCACCTCCTACACAGTTTTCCAGAACATTGCGTGTCAGTGATTGAGGGCCATTATCGGCAACAGGCTCGTTGACAAAGTGCCCCGCCGCCCACTGTTGAACAAAGAAGAACTGGGTATCTGTCAAACGTAGATAAGTGGATGTAAACGTCCCACCGATAAGACAGTTGTCCCCCGCTAGGTAGGGCATCATGGTGGCTCCCCGCCCGGAGATAATGGAGTTCTCAGCTGCCGGTGGTCGTAGAACATCCAGAATCCAATTGCGCAGGCCACGGTAGTGATCCTCATGATCCGGTACCGCTCCCAGCATCTCCATGTCGAAGCTGTGGGGCTTGGGAGGGATTGCCGCAACCCAGGCGTAGGTGGTGGCCCGTTCCAGTAGTGGTTTTATCTCGCTCTGGAAGTTGGGCTTGTAGCCATCGGATCCGCTTTGCCACATGCCCTGATTATTTATCTGTGGGTTGTGTCCAGCACGCACAGCGCTGTCGAAGATGGTGTCCCAGAGCGTTACCAGGTTGGCGATCTCTGGCGCATAGGAAGGTGGCGCCACAGACACCCAGGCCGGATCAGCCGGATTGCTGCTGCCATTGTCCCATTCGATTACCGCGCTGACTGGGCCGTCACCGGTGTCGTCCCACCAGCCATCATTATTAGCGTACTGTTTGATCACGGCGCTTTCATCTTCGGTTCCGGAAACACCCAAACCGCCCAACACCAGCAGGCGGCCGGCTGCGTCGGTACGCAGCTCTCCTAGGGTGTCGATACACTCCCGATTGGGATACAGAATGCCCTTAGGGAAGTTTGCGCCCTTATAACCCTCGGGAATTGTATTGCGGTCCATGGGGACGGGACCGGCATCGGCGCCGCTTATCTGGCGTGGCCCTGGGTCGATAATCAAGCTGTGTCGGTCCTCCACATCGGCGTTGCGCAAGGGATGATTGCTGGCGTAGCCCTGCTCTCCCTCGTTGGTGGCGAACTCATACCAACTGGCTTTCTTGTTCGCCATGTGCACAGTCCAGGTGATCGTCTTTACTCCGGGCGTATCCAGGGTGATCTCTTCGTCGCCGTGAAAAATATGAAAGCGCGCAGCCTGGCGGCACATGCGTCCCTGTTCATCCCGGAAGTCATCCTGGGTGAAGTCTCTTCCGTCGAGGTTAATGGGCAGACCGCGATATGTCTCGGGGCCGATATAGCATTTTTCCGGCGCGTTCCCCACACGGGCAATGCCAATAGGCGGGTAAATTTTATAGTCAGTCATGATGATTTCCTTTCAACGTTAGCCCATTACAAGCCCAGCGCTTTGGCTGACGTCACTATCTCTTTGTCGCCTGCCAAGGCTGTCTTAAGGTGCGTGCGCAATGCGTTTTCCCTGGGTGATGTCGACAGCTGATCGAGCTCGTCTTCAAGCTCCTGCGTCAGTTCCCCAAAGGTGCGATTGGTATCGCTTCTGTAGCGCCATGCCGGTGCGGCATTGGGGCCAACGGAGCTGTCGCCGTCGGCAAAGGCCGGGGTAGACATCAACGCTCGGGCAAGATGCGGCAGCACCCGGTGCATGATTGAAAGGACGACACTGAAATAAGGGTCGGAGTCGCCAGCCTTGAATGTGGCTTCGAAGGCGTGCAGCATCAGGCTGTAGTGATCATCGAAGCTGTCAGACAGCCGCTTGGCCTGCGGGTTGGTGTAGTCGCTGCTATCGGGATTGGAGATGATGGGGAGCGTCGCCGGGAAATTGGCGCTGTCGAGTGAAACTTCGCGGAACTTGAGGAAATGACTCAGCTCGTACGGGGTGCCGAGGATGGGCCCGTAGGTGCCATCGGTACGCTTGCCATAGTGGTTGTAAGTACCGAAGCTCTCAACCGGAACCAGAGGCTTTTCAGGGGGAACGGTTCCCTCTCCTTGCTCGACGATTTCGTTAACCGCCGCGTGGAAGCTCTCCTTGTCCATCACTTCGTTGACATTACCGCCAAATTTGCCGAGATAGATATTGGTTCTTTGCCGACCAGGAACACCGGTTGTACTGAAGGGGTTTCCGGGATAGGCATCCACCGCCGCAACCAAGGCGCCGTACAGCTGCGCGATGCTGTCGTAGTTGTCGCCCTGAGGAGGCGCGCCGTACTGCGACGGGCTTTCGATGGCGGCAAAGACATTAGCGAATACATCGGGGGATGCACGAAACAGGCCGACCATAGGGGTCGTCTTCGGGTTGGCCTGTGGCATATAGCCGGGGAAAGTAGGAACCGCATCGCCAGTAAATTTGGGCAGCGCGCCCAAGGCAACGATGATGTTGGCCGCCTGGTTGACATGGAACATCTCCTCCATCGCAACGCTGCGCAGGGTCTGGTAGACATGGCTCCCGGCGTCTGAAATGGAATAGAGTGCCGAGAGGTAGACAGGTATAGTGGTAAATTCCACCTGTAAAGCGAGCTGCGCTGCCTCCTGGAGATCCTGCAATACGGGTACACTGGTGCTTGTAAGCCTGTCGAACAGGCCTGGAGAAACGTTCTCTCTCGCTGTTTCTGATGGCGCCATGGTTTTCATCTCCTTATGTTTCGTTACCCCGATTAGCCTGTTTCCGCGGCAGGTGGTGGGAATCCGACGCCTGCCGTCATTAACGGCGTCGAGGCCCCGTGCGGCCAGGCGTACTCTTACGCTTTTTTGCGTAAAGTGTTGATCTGAATGTGTGGCCAGCGGGTCGTGCCGCCATCAGTGCCGAATTGAAATTCAAAATACTGAATCTGCTCGTACTGCAACTGCAGAACTTCCTGGCCGTTTTCAAAGACAGTCTCAATCCACATCCGCAAGTTCATCTCGGTTACGCGAGCAAATCGCTCTACGAATGGGGTGTTCAATAGTCCACCCTCGGATCCGCCAGCCTCCCGGGTGCGCATCTCAATCAGTACGAAGCTTTTGATCTCCTGATCCTGAATGGCATCGCGCAAGCGAAGATCGGGACGCACCGAATAGGGGTAGTGATCGTCGGCCAAAATGCGCTGTGTGTAGGTTCTGTTGCCGCTTGGATCTCTCTCCGCAAGACTGGGGTCGTGAACCCAGGGCGGCGCCGGTTCATCGAGATTGATGGGGGTGTCAGCGGTGGTGCCTGCCAGCCCCATACTTGGTGAGATGGCCAGGTGATTGGGATCCCAGGCGGCTGTGCCATGGGGAAATTCCGGTTTCCCCTTCTTTTCGGAGTCTGTACCCAACAGCAACACAGTGCTGCCATGGGGAATCGTGCCGCTGCGGGAGACCGTATAAGGAGGCACATACACCGGGCCGTCGGAGCCGGCGCCCGCCGATAATTCGGGATAACCGATATCGGTCATGATGGATTCGTCGTCGGCGGGATGGTTGTAAAGAGTACTCAACCAGAGGTACATACCGTTTTCGTCATGAAGCAGGTTGCCATCGAGATCATGAATACTCTGTTCGTACTTTACCGCTCCGCTGAACTGCTCGTTGGCGCCACCGCGGTTGCGTACTCCGCCGGGGACTAACGTAAAGGTAAGCTCCTCCTTATAGTCTTGGCAGAGAAAATGAAACTTGCCGGGAATGGTTTCGGAGTTGGTTCCTGGGGAAGGCAGGCAAGTGGTATGTAATCCCCACCCGGTCGTTTTGTTGTCTGGGTTGTAGTTAACCCAGGTTCCCGCCAGCTGTTCAAGAACGCCGTAATTTGCAGGTTCTTTGAGTACAGCAGGGGTATATCTCGGTTGTTGGGTAGGCATGATTTCAACTCCCCCTTGTTATTCTTGATCTGCTATTTTTGTCGCTGTTTCCTAAGGTAAGAAACGTAGCCGTACGCCATTCATTCGAATCTGGTCAACTCTAGGGAGATGGCTACTCACTCACTCTCGACGGTCATGCGGGAGTATGGTGAGGTGGAATTCAGCAGAGTGCGTGCCGTGTGGGCACTCTGCGTATGAGCCGTGTCATTATGGTGTTATTAATATTTTAGTATTCAGACTAGCACCGAAGAATGATTTGTCCATGTGACTTGTTCTTTAATGCTTGGGAACGAAAGGCGGCTTCGAATGAGCGGTGTGCCCAGGTAGGCGTCACCCAGCGAGTATTTCTATACATTCTCCTGGAGTTTCAATCCTTGGTGGATCGCACCATGCACATGAGGTGGATCTGGAGCAGATCAATAGTTTGGCGGAGGATAAAGATATGTTGTCAGAAAACCTGGAAAATCTGGTGCAAAAAGAGCGTCAGGAGGGACGTCAAGAAGAGCGTCGAGAAGCTGAGCAGCGCGCTTTGGAAAGCGGCTCACTAAGCGAGGCTCAACTTTATCAGCCGACACTATAAGTTCGCACCGAAGCAGATGATCAGATGATCAGATGATCAGATGATCACGGATATTGAAGAACTGCCCGTCGAAGAGGTGGAAAGGTTACGGGCAGAGACTCAGCATTAAGGCCTAACTAAATTAGCGCGACCTCCGCCACTGGGCCAGCGCTTGAATATCCTCCGGTGTCG
>TARA_R110000851_G_scaffold158710_4_pt1 | contig 13334 bp, 11 predicted proteins | sample TARA_R110000851 | Tara Oceans TARA_R110000851 (sample SAMEA4397627) | marine metagenome | biome: Polar Biome; feature: [DCM] deep chlorophyll maximum layer (ENVO:01000326); material: water (ENVO:00002006), including particulate matter (ENVO:01000060) such as... | depth 17 m | reverse complement strand
ATTCCATGATTTAGGCAAGATGGGTCAACAAGAAGGCGAGTATTATCAGCCAAATGATTCACAATGGCATATTGAAAAATTAGGCCAAATGTATAAATTCAACACTGCGATCCCAGCAATGAAAACACCTGAACGTTCACTATTTATACTACAGGAAATTGGTTGTAAAGTAACTCAAAACGAGTTTATTACAATTAAGATTCATGATGGTTTATATGACGAGTCAAATAAATTTTACTTTATGTCTGGTCAAAAGGAAACTAGATTAAGAACCCACCTACCATTATTAATGCATCAAGCAGATCATATGGCAGCTCAAATTGAATTTGAGTTATGGGATAATTCAACAAATCCAAAATCTACATCTAAACCAGCAAACGCTACTAAGGGCGATAAAACACTTAGAACAGCCAAAAAAATAAACACAGAAAATAACCCGAATCTAAAAAAGGCAACAATGGATGTTATAGATTCATTTTTTAAAGATTAATTATGTTAACCCTTAGTATAATATTAACAATTGTAGTTACTGCTTCTTTTTTCATTATTAGAAATTTAATAACTAAAAATGAACAGTTAGAAGATTTTGTTTCAAAACAAAGCGAAGCTATAAATATTTGTGGTAAGAGATTACAAGAAGTAGATGATAAAGGCATGTTTTATGCTGATGATCAGGTAGGTTTCTTCTTTAAAGAAATCCAAAAAATACAAGAAGCTCTAAACGAGTTTACCCTTAAATAAAAACTTAGTAAAAACCACATGTCAAAACTTAAGTATGCCCCTAAACCTCCCCCAGAACCAGTAATAGTTGAATCTCTTGAACCAGAAAAGAAAAAAAGAGGAAGAAAAAGAACAAAAAAACAATACTTTACACCAGACACAGACGCAGCTATAAAAGAATATTTAGCTTCATCTAACCAAGATGATAGAGATGAAATATTTGCAACAAGAATACATTACCCCTTCTATAAATTAGCCGAAAACCTTATACACACATTCAAATTCTACTATACAGAAGTAGATGATTTAGAAGATTTAAAACATGAAGTAATTTGCTTTCTTTTAGAAAAATTAGATTATTTTAAACCAGAAAAGGGTACTAAAGCATTTAGTTATTTTTCCATTGTAGGAAAAAATTATTTAATTCTTTATAATAATACTAATTACCAGAAGAAAAAACAAAAAGTAGACGTTTTAAAAGCAGATGAAGATGATGGTGTTTTACATCAACTAGGAAGAGATGGTCGTAAACAAGAAATCAAAGATTTCATAGATTATATGACGGAATATATAGATAAAAACTTATATACTTTATTTAAAAAAACTAATGATAGAAAGGTAGCTGATGCTATTAATGTATTATTCAAACGTAGAGAAAATTTAGAAATTTTTAATAAAAAAGCACTATATATTTATATAAGAGAAATAACAGACGTAGACACCCCTGTAATTACTAAAGTAACTAAGGTATTAAAAAAATTACACAAAGGACTCTATCAGGAATTTATTGAAACAGGTTATGTAAAAATCTAAAAATTCCATATTTATAACAAAACAATATGGATTCATTAAACCAAATAATATTTGACGATAAATCTTTCGGAGATTTATTAAAAGAAATTCACGGTAACCAAAAGAAAAAAGCAACCCAACTTGCATCTTTAATAGCTGAATTGCGCCCCCTAGTTCAATCCTTAGGAGACGCTACAGTTGTAGTCCCCCTAATTAAAGAATACATGGAAATAAGCGTTAAAAATGACGATCAACTAATTAAGATGGCGGCCATTGTACAACGTTTATCTACAGGAGGGGCTAGTTCAGGAGATGGTGGTTTATTAACTACTGAAGAAATGGATCAATTAATGGACGTAGCTGAAGAAATAGCAAAAACAGTTGAAAAACCTAAACAAATAGAATCTCCAGATGGCAATAATAAATAGTTCAGGATTACCTAAAGCCTTTTTAAAAGGCAAAGATGATATCATATATGGTAGGGTAATGGATATTATTTTAGATCGTAATCATCCCCAATTCCAATCATATGATGATGTGGGAACTATTTTTTTTCAAAAAAGTACTGGAAAAGTACATAAAAGAAAACTACCATCTGAGAACTCAGGTATCTATTCTTTACCAACTGCTAGACCCCTCCACCCAAATTCAAGATATATTCCATTAAAAAATGAAATAGTATCTTTATATGTGGGAATAGGGGCTTCAGAAAACCCAACAGTATATTATTCTTCTGTTATAAACATATGGAATCACCCCCACCATAATGCTTTACCTACTAGAGGGGAACTGTCAAAATTACAAGCGGGGGGGAATGAGGATTATGATTCAACGGGGGGTAATGTTCAAAGAAGATCAGAAGATGGAGATACTGGAATAGAGTTAGGAATGTATTATTCTGAGAGCTTAGCTATAAAACCCCTACTACCTTTCGAAGGAGATTTTTTATTAGAAGGGAGATTTGGAAATTCAATAAGATTTGGTTCTACTAATAATAGCGAAAAATTAACAGTAAAAAACCACTGGTCTAATGGGGAATCAAAAACAGGAGATCCTATAACCATAATTCGTAATGGCCAAAAAGGAATAAGAGTACCTGCAAATGAACAAGAGGAAATAAAAGGATGGGAACCAACATTAGAAGATCCAAATAATGATGATTCTATTATCTTTATGACTTCAAACCAAGTAATAACAGACATAAAAGTAGCAGGTCTTACAGATTCAGAAGACCCTTGGATAACATCATGGCCTAGTTTTGGTTCAGAAGATATTACAGGAGTAATAAACCAAAACCAAACAGAAGCTAATCAGGATGAAGATTTAACTGAAGAAATGACAGATGAAGAATTAAACCAACAAGCAGCAGGGGAAGATGAAATAGCACAATCCCCAACGGATGTTGATAATCCCGAAGAAGATGATATTATCTATTTTGATAAATTACCTAACACAGAGGATGAAGGTGAAAACGCAAAACTAAGACAATTTTGTGATTATTTGTTTGGGACCGAATGTTTTTTACCCCTATCAACGGGAAAACAAATCTATGAAATATTTGAAAATATGTCAGGGGGGAGTAAATATTATTACCCAGATGAAAAAAATAGTGCTACACACTGGATAACTAAGGACAAATTATATGAAATTTTAGCTTATTATGACGTAAAAATATCCCATAGATATAATCCTCATATGAAATTAGCTAAAAGATCAATAAATCCAGGATGGTTAAATTCCCCTAAATATTTTGATTCTCATTATAGTCCTAATACTAATACTATTCATATCCCAACAGTAGAATCTATTAAGTTTATATTCAATAAACCTGTAGGTACCTTAGGAGGACCAGGAGAACAAAACGATGCACAATTAATGGAAACTTCTAGAATAATGGCTTTAAATAAGGTCTGGACAGAATTAGCTTATGCAGCTGATGCAGATTTAAATACATTTATGGGTTACTCTAAAGACGACTGGAAAGATTTACCAGGAGGTATAGCTGAATTATTTGGAAAAAGAGCAAAAAATATACCTGAAAAGGATATGAGGTTAATCCCAAAAAACACTATATATGTGAGTCAAGACATGAAAGGTATAGAAATATTTATAACTACAAAAACCACAAACGCAGGATCACTTTGGACTATAGAAATAAAAAATATACCTGGTGCATTTGGAAGTAAAAAAGTAGAAGTAGATTTTGGTTTCGAATCTGGTATAACAACAATACAAAATAGACTAGCAGAGGTAGCTTCAGATTTCTTACGTCAAGATTATAAGATTAACTTGAACCTAGTATATCAAGATATTTCAATAGTGAACCAATCTAATTATGATGATATATCTCACCATACAGATGGACAACAACAGACAGTATTAACTCAACTAGCAAATGAGTGGTTAACAGAACATGATGGACGAACTGAATGTCAACAAGCAAGAGTTATTCATGTATCTTCTATGGAATTAGAAGTAGTAGAAAAAGCATATGAAAAAGAAGTAGAAACCCAAGGAGAAACAGCATCTAGTAAACCTCCTATAAAACACCAAAATACAGAAACTGGAGTATTTACATTTAGATCAGAAGATTGGCCAGACATAATAGAATCTGTACAAGATAATACAGCTGTTGGTAATAATGCAGGTTTTGGAGGATTATAAAAAATAAAATATGGCACTAACTAAATACATACCAGTACAACCTAATATTTATCAGGGAAAACAAGTAATAATAAATTCAGATAGATTATTATTTAATGCAAAGGATGATTCTATCCTTTTATTTGCTAATAAAGCTATAGGATTTAACACAAAAGGAACAATAAATTTCGATACAGGACAAAGTGAAGATAACAATTCATTTATTGTTAATGCACCTAATATTCATTTAGGTTTAAAAGGGGGAAAAGACTCACCAACAGAACCTGCACTATTGGGGGATAAAACGGAAGAATGGTTAGGAAGATTAATTGGTTTTTTAGATAAAAAACTATTAAATTTCTTAAAAACAGGATATACAAGTAATTGTGTATATGCAGGCCCAGGGGCCAAAACCCCCACAGGTTTTTCTTCATTAAAAAAAGAATTAGAAATGTTAGAAAAAGATATAAAAAATATAAAAAGTAAAAACGTAAAACTAGTATAATATGGGAGCAGAATCAATAGATAACTTTACACCGGAAATGTTTATGCCCGGGGGGATTATGGGAAAAATTTTAGCTAATTTACCAAGAAAACCAGACCCAGCAGCAATTTTTGCAATGTTAGTGGCAATGGCTCAGGAAAAATTACTTGAATTTGAACAACAAGTAAGAGAAATGGCTATGGCAAAAATTGAGGAAATAAAGGCCGAAATAATGAGTAGAATTCCAACAAAGGAAGAATTAATAAGAAGATTTAAAGCAGCAGCATGTAGTATTGCCGCCCAAAAAGCTATGGAAAAGGCCTATAATTTATTACATGGCCTATTAAGTAAGGGGGATAATATAATAGGTAGTGTAAGAGAAAAGTTTGCTGGGGTAATGAAGATAGGAAATGCTTTTAAAGAAACAATATTAAAAGTAGGAAATATCTTAAAAAAGATACTAATGGCAACAGTTTTAATAATAGTAGCTATTCTAATCATGGAGGCAATACTCCTTTGGCTTCCTTTACAGTGGATAACAGGGGGGATATTAATGAAAATTGTAAAAGCGGTAGATTGGATGAAGGAGAATTTTGTAGAAAAAATGATAGGTATAGCTAAATCATTACCACAAACTTTAGCAGATATAGGAAATTTTGCAATAAAACTAATAGCTGTAGTAGCAGCAATAGTAGTATCTATTATTGCTATGCATGAATTAATAAAATTCTTAATGCAATTATTAGAAGCTTTATATTTAAAATATCTAAATATATGTAATATACTAGGGGAAGATACATTCCCCAACGAAGATTTACAAACAACAATAGACCCCATATTAAACGATGACCCTAATAAAGACAAAAACCTAACAGATCTTTATACATCAACTTTAGATGGATTAACAGCAGGAGGTAACTTTAAAGTAATCGAAATGCTACAAAGAGCGGATTTCAAACAAATATCATATAAAACATACAAGATTTAAAATTAATTTATATTTATAACAAACACAAACAAACATGAAAGCAAAAACTTTTGAAAATCTAATTAGAAAGGTAGTTAGAGAAGAAATCGATTATTCGTTACGTAGAGAAATTAAATCACTTAAGGAAGATTTACGTAGTGAACTTAAACCAACAATAGTAGAACAAGTACAAGAAACTATTGAAGTTCCCCAAGCAACTAAAAACTCTTTAAGAGAAAAAATAATGGGTAATGCACCAATAAAACAACGTCCTAGACAAAACTACACTCAAAATTCATCATTAAATGATTTATTAAACGAAACAGCTCAAGGAAACACAAATACACAATCAGGAAATGCACCTGTAAATTTATCCCAACCATTTGCATCAGGAGCCCCACTACCAATGGATACAACAGGTATGCCCGCTGGAGTAGCAAATGCAATGACAAGAGATTATAGTGGTTTAATGAAAGCAATAGCTAAGAAAAAAGGAAACTAATAAATGTTAAATATCACTAAAATACATCCTGATGATTTAAATAAAAACACCACTATAGGGGTAGGTTTCCCTTTAATGGAGGGGGGTATATTTAGGGGAACCTTAACTTTTAAGGAACAAGTAAAAAACAACATACTTCATGTATTAATGACTCAAAAAGGAGAATTAATAAACAAACCAGATTTTGGGGTAGGGCTAAAACATTTAATATTTGAAAATAATATAGATACTGAAGGACTAGAAACAGAAATTAAAAATCAATTTGATATTTATATCCCGGAAATAGAATTAAGTGGGGTGAATGCCGAATTTATAGAAGATAATCATCTTATTTATGTTAAAATAGTATATAAGATACTTTTTAATGAGGAGGAGGATTCAATACAAATAAATTTAGGATTACCTGATTGGTTTGGGGGTAATTCAAGAAAAAGAAATCCAACAAAACCAAAAATAATAAAACGTAGTGCTATAATAAACGCTAGTAGTTAAAAAAATATAAAATGTATAATAAAGTATCAAATAAAAACCAAGATAAAGATATTAAATATCTAAATAAAGACTTTAGTGGTTTTAAAAACCAACTACTTGATTTTGCCTCTGTATATTATCCTGAAACCCACAAAGATTTTAGTGATGGTTCACCAGGATTAATGTTCTTGGAAATGGCCGCTTATGTAGGAGATGTTCTATCTTTCTACACAGATACTCAACTTCAAGAGACCTTTTTAGCTTTAGCTCAAGATAGAGAAAATTTATATAATATGGCTTATGCTATGGGGTATAAACCAAAAGTAACTACAGCTGCTAGTGCTTTATTAGATATATTTCATCTAGTCCCATCAAAACTAGATGGGGCAACATACACTCCTGATTTTACTTATGCACTAAAACTACAATCAAATTCCACCTTCAAATCAACAGAAGGCACCTCATTTTACACTTTAGATACTGTAGATTTTAATGTATCAAGTTCATTAAATCCTACTCAAGTAGACATATATCAATACGATAGTTCAAATAACCCAGAATATTACCTATTAAAAAAGAAAGCAAAATCTATATCTGCGGAAAGAAAAACAAAAACATTTACAGCGGGGACTGCTCAGCAATTTTTAACATTTACTTTATTTGACAAAGATATTATAAATATAGAATCTATGGTAGATTCAGAGGGTAATAATTGGCATGAAGTACCTTATTTAGCCCAAGATACTATGTTTGAAGAAAAAGCAAACAATGCGGCTAATGATCCTGATTTACATGCATATAATGGACAAACTCCTTATCTTTTAAAGTTAATAAAAGTACCAAGAAGATATATAACACGTTTTAAAGAAGACAACACTTTACAAATCCAATTTGGGGCGGGTATAAGTGATAAAGCAGATGAAGAAATTATCCCAAACCCAGATAATATTGGTTTAGGAATTAAAGAGGGAAGGTCAAAATTAGATGTAGCATATGACCCTTCCAATTTTTTATATACTAGGGCATACGGGCAGGTACCAATAAACACAACACTAACAGTAACTTACACAGTAGGGGGAGGATTAGGAGCTAATGTAGCTTCAAATACAATTACTGAAAAAGGAACATTAAATATGGTAGCTAACCCAGGAGTAAACGTAGGGCTATCAGATTTTTGTCAACAATCTTTAATATCTAATAATATAGAAGCAGCAGGAGGAGGAGGAGCAGGAGAAACCACAGAAGAAATAAGAATGAACACAATGGCTCATTTCTCAGCTCAACAAAGAACAGTTACAAAAAATGATTATTTAATTAGAACTTTATCTATGCCTCCCAAGTTGGGTTCAGTAGCAAAAGCTTACATAACACAAGATGACCAAATAACCCCATTAACAACAGAACCCAATCGTATTCCAAATCCATTAGCTTTAAATTTATATACATTAGGATATGATCAAAATAAAAAATTAACAAACCTAAATGTAGCTACAAAAACAAACCTATCAACATACCTAGAACAATATAGAATGTTAACAGACGCTATTAATATTAAAAACGCATTCGTTATTAATTTTACCTTAGATTTCGAAATAACAGCTTTTAAAAACTTTAATAATGAAGAAGTATTATTACAATGCATTACAGATATTAAAGATTATTTTACTATTGATAGATGGCAAATAAACCAACCTATTATTATATCGGAAGTAATGAATTTAATTGGGGCTATTAGGGGAGTACAAACAGTAGAATCAGTAAAATTTGAAAATATTTTTGGATTAACACAGGGGTATGGACAATATAAATATGATTTTATACAAGCAACTAAAAAAGATATAATATACCCTTCATTAGACCCAAGTATATTTGAACTAAAATACCCTGATAAAAATATATCAGGTAAAGTAATAACATATTAAAATGGCATACTATTTTCTATTTCCCGAAAAAGACACAACATTATATAGTCACCCAGACCGTATTTCAGCTAACACAGGGCATGATGAAATCCTTGAATTAGCAAAAGAAAAATCAGCAATAACTGGATTATATTACCCCTCAAGAATTCTTTTAAAATTCAAAAACGAAGAAATCAAAGAAGTAATATCTGATACTATAGGACATTCTAATTTTAACGACCCTTTAATTACAAAATCCTCAGTAGGTTTACAATTAATGTCCACTGAACATAGAGGTTTAACAACAGTTCTTAATATAAATTGTTATGCCGTATCTGAATCGTGGCAACAAGGATCTGAAAGGTACCTAGATATTAAACATGGAGTAACAAGCTCTAATGGAGTAAGTTGGACATATAGAGACGATACAAATTATAGAACAGAATGGGAAAAAACAAATTTTGCCCCTTTCACTACAGGATCTATAGTTTCCTCTCAAATAACAGCAGGAGGAGGTAGTTGGTATACAGGTAGTGGATTTTTTGGTACCCAACAATTTTTAGATGGAGATAATTTAGATACTAATATAGAAGTAAAAGAAATAGTACAAAAACATAGTGCTAGTTTATTTGCAAACCAATCATTTCCTCAAGGGGTATATAATAATGGTTTTATAATTAAAAAACCAGACTCAATAGAAACATCTACAGTAACTACTTTTGGTGAAATGAAATATTTTTCATCAGATACTCACACAATTTACCCACCAAGATTAGTTTTTAAATGGGACGATTCAGATTATAGTATCAATGTCCCATATTCCGATACAATACATAGCGGAGAATGTAATGTTTCACTTTATGGAAATAAAGAAAAATATAATCAAAATGAAATTGTAAGATTTAGATTACATGTAAGAGAAAAATACCCAGACAGATCATTTACAACAACATCTAATTATTTAGATAAAAGATATTTTAGAGCAACATCATACTATAGTGTAAGAGATGCATACACAGAAGAAGAAGTCATCCCTTTTGATGATAATTTTACTAAAATAAGTGCTAATAGTACTGAGGGAACTTATTTTAATTTATATATGAAATCTTTTCAACCAGAAAGATACTACAGATTATTATTTAAACACGTTAATAATGATGGAACAACAGTATATGATGACAAATATATGTTTAAAGTTATTAGATAATGGCAAGAGGAAAAACACAAGAGAGGAATTCAAACCAAAGGTACCAAACATCTAGATTAGAAGATTCTCCTTCTTATTGGGAGGGGAAACACTCACGTGCGAACAAACCAACTAACCAAAAAAGATATCCGGGAGGAGAAATAATTTCCCCCTCATTACCTGATTCTTATAAAGATGGTAGAGGATTAGAAAAACAATGTGGTAATTGTTATTTTAATAATAAAGGATATTGTAATAATTTTAACGCAAGTATTAAAGAAGGATATGCTTGTGATAGTTGGGGAGAAAAATCATTAAATGAAAATTTAATAGTACTTGAAAAACAAGCATATGGATCTAAAAGAGTAATAGATTCAGTAGAAACAGAATTTTCAGAACTCACCCAAAATAATAAAAAAGACATAGCTGTATTTTTTAATTTATATAATTCCTTATTTTTTGATATACCAAAAGGGGGAACACAATCACATGAAGATCTAATGAAAAGATCTAGAGAATACTTAAATAATTATATAGACCCTAAAGATTCAACTATAGAGGCATTACAAGATGAAATAGAACATTTAAATGGTACTCTATTAAATAACTCAATGGAAGGGGCAGCAGGGTCAAATACTTTAAATCAATTTAGTAGTATAGATAAAATAACCATACCTAAAATATCTTTAAGAGAAGCAGATGGAACTGATGAGTTAGACCCGGATGATAGAGATAGTTGGCCATCAGTAGGAGAAAGAGTAACCCCAACCCCCGTAGGTTCAGATGCAAATAATGATGGAATAGAGGATTCAAAACAAACATTATCCGCTTATGGGACTGTTATGTTATGGTGTCAAGAAAGTGGAAATGTAACCCAAGCATTAAGTAATCCTAACCATTTTTACTATAAACCAGAATATTATGGTAAACCAATGTATTGTTTTTTAAGAAAACTACCTTGGCCAGGAAAGCCAAGTGGGTTATCAAATCTAGTAGTAATAAATTTAGGAGCTAAAGGAGATAGAAAATATAGACACCTTAAAGAAGTATTAAATTATGGAGAGAAGGAATTTAGAATACAAAAGAAACATTGGACAGATAAAAATGCTTGGCCTTCAGGAAAACTTACAGGAGCAGCAGGATATTTATTAGAACCTATATAAGATATGGCTGAACTAGAAAAAACATACGAAAGTCCCTTTGATTTAGGAGAGACAAAAATACTAAACAGAAAGTTTGGTAGACCTGAGGATAATATAGAATTACACATTTATGATGGTAATGATAATTTAATATCTTCGGATGAAGACTTTAATGGGTGGATTTTCCCCAAAAATATAACAGGCAATCTTTCTTCTGAAATAGTTGTAGACCCTTATACAGTATTATCATCTTATGGTTTTAATAATGGTAATTACAATATAAAACTTAATATACACAGAAGAAAAATAATAACAGGTATAGATTCACTTAAAGGACAGTTTTTAAAAGACTTTAAAATAACAGAAATATCCCCAAGTAGAACAGAAATAAGAGCAACTTCAGGACTTGGGAATGATGGGTTAGAACAAGCAGTAGGTACTTTTATAAGAGACCTTCAAAGCTCTGTATTTTTTAAAGAATTTGGTTTAAATTTTGGTGATGATAAAATACCTGTAGGGGTTAATATATTATTAAATAAAAGAAAAAAGAAATTTGAAGTATTATTTAAATTATTTGAGCCCTTACCTTCTAATATCAAGAAAAATGATAGCTTTAGAGTAATAGAAAGCATATCTGATCCTATTTCTATTAATATAGATATGGGTAAACCTAAAAGGTCCCTTAAAACATATGGAGAATTTTTACAAGGACCTAACTTTAAAATAGATATTAGATTAAATAATAGCGTACCTTCTGAATATAAAAACTTAAACCAATTATTAGATTATAGCGTTACATCTTCTTATGAACATTTACTTAGTAAGTTAGAAAATAGAGAAGTCCCAAATATAGTATATGATCATATAAGACCAGTATCTGGAACCTTAGAGGGATTAGATGTACCTTATCATTTTGAAAACTTCACACACTTCAGTAGTGCAGTAGAAAGATTAAAAAACTTTGAATATAAATTAAAGTTAATTGAATTATATGATAAAGAATTAACGGCATTAAAATCAATTCCCGGAGCCACAGCTAATACTACTTTTGTTTTAGAGGATATAGAAAATAAACACCAAAAAAGAGTAAAACTTATAAAGGGTTTTGATGGTTATGAAAAATTCTTATATTTTGAATCAGGAACTTATTCATGGCCTAAACAAACATCAACCACCCCCCACTTTAATTTTTCTACTACTTCATCTCAAGCTTCAACTTGGTTAGGAAGTGTACAAGATTTTTCTAATTATTATGGAGGACAACTATTATCTGCTTCCTTATATGATAGACAAAATCAAAATATATTAGAGAAGTTACTACCAGAACATATAAAAGACAAAGACGAAGGGGGCGCATCTAAATTATTTGTTAATATGATGGGCCAGCATTTTGACCAAATATGGACCTATATAAAGGCAACAACTGAAATAAATAACACACACCATACACAAGGTATATCAAGAGATTTAGTTTTTTATACTTTAAAAAGTTTAGGATTAGAAACATTCGACCAATTTGAAAATACCAATCTAATAGAATATATTTTAGGAGAGGGAAGCACAGGAAGTGCATTTTATGATACACCAACAAACCATACATTAGTAACAGCTTCAAATGCAGGATCTATTCCTAAAGAAGATATAACAAAAAATATATGGAAGAGATTATATCATAATGCTCCTTATCTTTTAAAAACCAAAGGAACAGAAAGAGGTGTTAAAGCATTAATGAGTTGTTATGGTGTACCTTCATCTCTCTTAAATATAAAAGAATATGGAGGACCCACTAAGAATTTAGATTTACATAAAGACACAACCTATAAAATATACAGTTACGATAAATCAGGATTAGCTTTAAAAGGAGACTCAGGGGGAGCTGGTTATTTTATAAGATTCCCTTGGGCAGGTATGAATGTAGCTTCCACTGCTAAGACAGTAGAATTAAGAATTAAACCATATAGAGACACAGCAAATGATGCTGTAGCATTACAAGTAGGAGCTGCAAAAATAGAACTACAGGCATACACAGGTACAGATATATATGAATTTGGGGATGCACCAAAATTTGGAAGATTACAAGTTGGTTCAACTCAAACAGATTATTTCCCTTTATATGATGGAGATTTTTGGAACATTTATATGAAACAAACAAATGGGGTTGCTACTATGGAGTTTGGAGCATATAAAGCAAACCATACTAAAAATGTATTTAAATATACAAAAACTGTAAATAATAATTTTAATGCTACTTTTGGAATAGCTTCAGGAGCAGGATCAACTTATGTATTTGCGGGATATAATAATTATTCTGGATCAATTCAAGAATTGAAAGCAAATTGGGGAGAAGAACTAACAGATCTTACTCTTACAAAACATGCGCTTGAACCTTTTATGTATGCAGGTAATCATCCTTCATCTTCTTATGATAATGTTTTAATAAGATTACCTTTAGGGAGTAATGATTTAAGAAGTTTTGAAAATTTCCCACCAGATGAATCTATAACTAACAATTCAACAGTAGCAAAT
>TARA_R110000851_G_scaffold44082_3_pt1 | contig 13338 bp, 9 predicted proteins | sample TARA_R110000851 | Tara Oceans TARA_R110000851 (sample SAMEA4397627) | marine metagenome | biome: Polar Biome; feature: [DCM] deep chlorophyll maximum layer (ENVO:01000326); material: water (ENVO:00002006), including particulate matter (ENVO:01000060) such as... | depth 17 m | reverse complement strand
AGTCGCGCAGCGACTCAATCTTAGCAGCGAAGCTGTCCCTAGCAGCGAAGCGAAACTAGCAGTGACGAAGTCACGCCCTAGACCCTAGCAGGACGAAGTAAAAACAGATGCATTTATAAGCCATTGTTGTCACACTGTTGCGCATAAAAAGTTATATAAAATCAGCAATAATAACGAGAAAAGGACGCTTCATGAAAGCTTTTACACTGGTTTGTACCAGTTTAGCTATGGCTATTTCAGGCATAGCTCACGGGGCTGAAATTGATATCAGCCACATTCAGCGCTTAGGCCCAGTCATTCAACTGACTGCGACACCATTATCAAAAAGTGCTCATGCAGATGCTTTGCGTGCCAACTTGATTAGCAACTTAGTTGATAAATTAGCGGTTAACGTAGTAGATAACGTAGTTGATAAATCAGGTCAGAAAAAGTCCAATGCTATACAAGTATTTAACCAACAACTGACCTGGCAAGCGGCTTCATCAACAGCTGAAGGTGAGGGCTGGTTAGCGTATCAACTGCCGGTATCTACCCATCGATTTACCCAAGGTACGTTGACGGTAAAAGGGCTTGATAACCCACAGGTGTATGTGAATGGCCAATTAGTGAAGTCTGCTAATGAGGTCACGCTAAATTTAACCAATGGCGACTATCAAATTTTAGTGTTGGCCGATGGTCAGCAAAAAGAGGTTCCCTTTAGCTTGGATTGGCAGGGAAAAAGCGATGTTGATCAGCTCGATTTTACTCAGCAAAAATCACAACGTGTGTCTGCGCAGCAGCTATTTGATGCCAAAGTAATTAACAGTTTAACCCTGTCACCCAATGGTCAATACCTGCTGCAATCGACGATTGAATACCAGGCTAGCCAAGGTGATACCGCGATTGAAGTGACCGAGTTACGCAAGGTGTCGGACAACAGTGTGATGTATCGCTGGCAAGACAATCGACCAAGCAGCGCCGTGTGGTCGGGTGACAGCAAACAATTGGCGTTTGTGGCCAATAAACAGATTCAATTACTGAATGTGGCGGAGTTAACTATCCAAGTTGTTGCGAGCGATATCGACAATGTGTCTGGTTTGCATTGGTACGGTGACAGCGTGTTATTTAACTGGGAAAAACCCTTTAAAGCCGATGAAAAAGCCACCTCAAAGCGTTTTCGCGCATTGGAAGACCGCTGGAGTGACTGGCGTAACAACAGCCAAATTTATCAATTAGATGTGGCTTCAGGCTTTATTCGTCAGCTAACCGATAACAAGATTAGCAGCTCATTTCTAGATGCTAGTGTCGATAACGGTACCTTGTTACTGACTCGCTCTCCGGTCGATTATGCACAGCCTGCACATGGGTTAACTCAATTAGTTGAATTGGATCTAAAAGCGTTAACTGAAACGGTTATTGGCCAATATCGTAGCTTTAGCAGTGCGTTATATGCCGATGACGGCATGTACATTACCGCTGGGCCACGTTTTATGGATGGTGTAGGGATCCAGGATAAAACCATCGAAGTGAATGACTATGATGGCCAGTTATATTGGCGCGATGGCAAAGGCTATGTGAGCGCGTTAAGTAAAGACTTTACCCCTGCTATTGGTAGCATGACCAAGCTAGAAAATGATGATGTGATATTAACGGTAACCGAAGGTGACCGCTCACCACTGTATTTATTTGATAAAAGCAAAAGCCGTTTTAGTAGAATAGACACGGGCGTTGATATGGTTGACTACTTTAGTGTGGCAATCGAGCCATCTACGCCAACGATTGTGTTTGCGGGGACGTCGGCCACCGCGCCGCAAAAAACCTTCAAAATGACATTGAACTCCAGTGGTAAGCAGCTGTTGTTCGATAGTCAGCAACAAAGCTATGCCAATACCCGTTTCGGTGATATTGAAGATTTTGATTTTACCAATAAGCATGGCCACAATATTGATGGTCGGGTGTATTTACCCGCAGACTTTGATGCCAGTAAAAAGTATCCCGCATTGGTCTATTACTATGGCGGCACCTCCCCTGTAGGGCGTCACTTTACCGGTCGTTGGCCATTTAATTTATGGGCAGCCCAAGGTTATGTTGTGTATGTACTACAACCCAATGGTGCAACCGGTTATGGCCAAGCATTTAGTGGACGGCATGTGAATGCATGGGGTAAATACAGTGCTGAGGACATTATTGAAGGGACTAACGCATTCTTGGATGCACATGATTTTGTTGACCCTAAACGAGTGGGTAACATGGGCGCGTCATATGGCGGCTTTATGACCATGTATTTAGCCACCAAAACCGATATTTTTGCCGCGTCAATGTCCCATGCTGGGATCAGCAATTTATCCTCTTACTGGGGACATGGCTGGTGGGGTTATGGCTATTCTGGTGTGGCCAGTCGAGGCAGTTTTCCGTGGAATAATCCTGAGCTCTACGTTGAACAAAGCCCGCTATATCATGCAGATAAAATCACCACCCCGTTATTGTTAATTCACGGTAATGCCGATACTAATGTGCCAGTGGGTGAAAGCCATTACATGTACACCGCCCTTAAATTATTAGGTAAAGAAGTGGAATTGGTTGAGTTTAACGGCCAAAACCATCATATCAATACTCGCCAAGCACGATTCGACTGGTGGGATACCACTATGGCCTGGTTTGATTTAAAGTTAAAAGACCAGCCTGAGTGGTGGAATAGTCTTTACCCTGAGACAACAGAGCAGCAGTAAATATTAATTTGAACCAGCCTCGCATTGCGGGGCTGTTTTTTACTGAGTGAGCACAAGGTATGCCTGTGGTAGCCAGTAGTAGTCAGTGGTAGCCAATAAAAGTCATCTGGTGATGGGGGAGGCTAACCTCGCACTATCCAGCATTGAGATCTGGTAATAACTTAAGATTATGATCAATGAAGTTTGCCCCAAAGATCCTCTGTGTAATAACAATGAATATTTCCGAGTTAGGGTAAATTAGCTAAAATTTAGCTGCAGATTACTTTTGCTGCCAACATTATTGACTTAATACTGTGATCGACTGCGATGTAACGGCCAGAAAATAGTCGAGCTATTGACTTAACTATATAGTCAACTACAATAAACAAAAACGTAATGATAGGTATTAGCGAATGGGCCGCAAAAGCGATGGCAGAGAACGCCTGCTACAGGCAATATCCGATCTGATGTGGGAGAGCAGTTATGGCACTCTCACGATTGATGTTATTTGTGAGCGCGCCGGCGTGAAGAAGGGCAGTTTCTACTATTTTTTCACCTCTAAGTCCGACCTTGCCGCCGAGTCGATCCGCGAGGGATGGGAGGCAAAGAAACCGAAAATGAATACCTTATTTTCGGCGACTCGACCGCCTTTAGAGCGACTGAAAGCTTATTTTGACGATATACGAAAAACACAGTATGAGGCGCTCGAGAAACACGGTCGTGTCCTTGGTTGTCCCAATTTTAGTGTGGGTGCTGAGATCAGCGGTACCGCGCCTGAACTGGATAAGAAGTTACAGCATACGTTTAGCGATTTGCTCAAATACATTGAATCTGCCATTCGTGATGCCCAGTCTGAGGGGACGATTAACGTCGCCGATCCAGCGATGAGCGCCCGTTGCGTACTCGGTTTTTTTGAAGGGGTGTTGACCCATGCCCAAGTCCGCAACGATCCGACTTTATTAGATGATATTTGGCCAGGAACCCTGCAAATGCTGGGTATTGCGCCGGATGCCGCTTAGAGTGTGATTATTTTTTCGGTTACTAGTTGACCATCTGGCTACTTTTATTGAAACATGGTTTCAAAGCATTATCATCTAGGAACTGCAGCTGATTATTTGTCAATTTGTGTTTATTGTCTTTGTTCGCGGGGCGGGCAGCTTCGACGCTAATCGTTAACCGAGACACTGGCATATTTGCCTTGTTCTTGGCCGATCTATTGCTGTTATCACGCCAGTGTTATTTAGTTGATACCGATAACATACGCAGTTAAGGCTTTCGTGAAGCGCCGGTATGAGTTAGCAAACCTATGGTCAAGCAGCGAAAACTTTTTTAATCACAACAAAACTATTGGCATGCAGTAATAATGAGTTGGACGTGAAAGCTAATAGGTCTTGATAAAACTGAATTTCAACGGCAAGCGTTGTGAACTCGACGTGATAGATCTCACCCCTTTACTCTGAGCCTGGCCTTTTACTCTGAACCCTAGTCTTTTATTCTAATCCCTAGCCTTTTACTCTGAGCCTGGCCTTTTATTCTAATCCCTAGTCTTTACTCTAATCCCTAGTCTTTACTCTGAAGCCTAGCCTTTACTCTGAACCCTAGCCTTTTATTCTAATCCCTAGCCTTTATTCTAATCCATAGCAGTATGTGGATTTTATCGGTGCCAAATTGGAAAGTCTATTACCAGTATGTTAGTGTAGCTAAACAGTCAACTATGATTAGTGTTATTTAACGTAAAGCACCAATAGCGCTTTCGATTCAGCGCTTTTAATAATCTAAGAGCAGTGGCAGAAGAGGGCGGCAAGTAAGATACTTATCCACTTTCGTGCACTCTACGTGATAAAAAATAGCTTACACCGCAGTCCAGGACTTAATATCAGGTCTAACATATTCAAGTTGAGTTATACAAACGATTGGCCTAGTGTTATAGTTGACTATATAGTAAAGAATTGATTTGAGAGTAACGTAAAAATATGAAGCAAGTGAGTACCAGCAGCGTGTTGTATGCCATCCAAGTGATTGCCATCGAGCGGAACTATGGTTACGGACGTTCTGCCAATGACCTTGTGAACGAGCCGTTATGTATGGTCAAGGCCACAAACTTTAGCAGCAAACGTGCCACTCATACCAAAGCGCTGTTTGCGCTTGGCTATTCATATTTTGACAGCGCGATGGACCTGACGGCCAAACCGCTTCCAATCGACACAACTCGACATCACTCGTCATCACCGCCTCGTTAGCAGGGCATGGCCGAAGAAGATGCGGTCGCTAATTAAAGCAACGCATCAGGTCTAGCCCCATATTTGAACGCTAGGCGCAAAAAACATTGATGTACGCCTGCACAGACGTACACCTGTACATTGAAACAGAAGGAAATTTAGAGAATGAAAAATTTTGACTTTCACAACCCGACAAAAATTCTTTTTGGTAAAGGCCGTATTGCGGACCTGAACGATCATGTCCCAGCAGACGCAAAAGTGTTGATTATCTATGGCGGCGGCAGCGCGGAACGAACCGGCGTCCTAGGGCAAGTGCGCGCAGCACTTTCTGATCGCACATTCATTGAGTTTGGCGGTATAGAGCCGAACCCGCGTTATGCCACTACGCTTAATGCTGTCCAAGCGATCAAGGATAACGACATCACTTTCCTACTTGCCGTTGGCGGCGGGTCTGTTATCGATGCGACCAAATTCATTGCAATGGCGGCGTTGTATGAAGGCGACCCTTGGGAGATCCTTACTTCCGGCAGCGAGAGTGTAACGGCAGCGATGCCATTAGGCTCTGTGCTGACGCTACCTGCGACAGGTTCAGAGATGAACAATGGCGGTGTGATCACCAACCCTGAGAAGATAGCGAAGCTTCCTTTTAGAAGCCCACATTGCTACCCCGTCTTTTCTGTGCTCGATCCTGAGCTTACTTATACGCTACCTGCTCGTCAGATTGCCAACGGTGCGGCCGATGCCTTTGTACACATCGTCGAACAGTATCTGACTTACCCAAGTGCCTCACACGTTCAGGACGGTTTTGCCGAATCCCTACTGCGCACGCTGATCGATCTTGGCCCTAAATCGCTTGAGACACCTGAAGATTACGACATCCGCGCCAGTCTGATGTGGACAGCAACGCTGGCCTTGAACGGATTAATTGGTGCTGGTGTGCCGCAAGATTGGGCTACTCACATGATTGGACATGAGATCACTGCGCTCAATGATACCGACCACGCGCGCACCCTTGCGGTTGTGCTGCCGTCTCTGTTGAGCGATCAGCGCGGCCACAAATACGAAAAATTGTTGCAATATGCCACTAATGTTTGGGGTATCAATGAGGGATCTGATGACGAGCGTATTGATGCTGCAATCGACGCAACGCGAGCGTTCTTCGAGAAACTCGGGATCAAGACTCGGTTGAGTGACTATGGCATTGCCGCAGCCGAAATCGAGCTTATCGTTACGGCCTTGCAGGAACACGGTATGACCGCCCTTGGCGAACACAATGACATCACCCCAAGCGATGTACGTCGTATTCTCGAGGCGTCACTTTAGCGGATATTGGGCATGACACAGACAAATATAACGAACCGGTAATGGGTTCTGCCCGCCCGAAGGGCGAACCCAAGAAAGACTCGTTAACTTTGATTGAGGCCGCGATCCCTGTGGCTGGCGACAATCAGAAGGTACTGACTTCGCCCTAGGGCGTTAGCCTTTGCAATACAAGATCGGGGGCCGGTTCTGAAACACCTGTCCCCCGGTTGGTAAATTACCCAACAAAGGTAACTATAATGACTTATGAAACACGCAATCCTTACACTGGCGATCTTCTAGAAACATTCCCAGACGCAACCGACTCCGAGGTTAACCAAGCGATTGAAAAAGCGCACACTGCCTTTTTATCGTGGAAGGAAACCGAGTTTGTTGAGCGCGCACGCGTGATGCACGCTGCGGCTAAAATATTACGCCGTGACGTTGATTATTTCGCCAATCTGCTCACTGTTGAGATGGGCAAACTTGTGCCCGAAGCTAAAGCCGAAGTTGCGCTGTCGGCGGATATCTTCGACTACTATGCAGAGAATGCACAGACGTTGTTGGCACCTCAAAAGCTGCCAGTGGCTGAAGGCGAGGCGGTAATTTACGCTGAGCCACTGGGCGTATTATTGGCGATAGAACCATGGAATTTCCCGTTCTATCAGGTGGTCCGCATTGCCGCACCACAAATGTCGGCAGGTAATACCCTGTTGCTCAAGCATGCATCCAATGTTCCGCAGGCTGCTGCCGCGTTCGAAAAATTGATGCTGGATGCTGGTCTGCCTGAGGGTGTGTTCAAGAATCTTTATGCCACACGGTCGCAGATCGAAACCATTATCAATGATCCGCGCGTCCATGGCGTGGCATTGACTGGATCGGAAGGCGCCGGTGCAATCGTTGCCGCGCAGGCAGGCAAGGCGTTGAAAAAATCGACACTTGAACTTGGCGGTGCAGATGCATTTGTTGTTCTCGCCGATGCTGAGATGGAAAAAACCATTGACTGGGCGGTCTTTGGACGGCACTGGAATGGTGGCCAAGTCTGTGTGTCCTCTAAGCGGATGATCATTGTTGATGATGTGTATGATAAGTTTCTTGAAGGCTATATCGCCGGGGTTGCGAAACTACAAGCGGGTGATCCGTTCGAGCCAACCACAACCCTAGCACCACTTTCTTCCAAGGCGGCCGCAGAAGAAATTAAGGACAATATTCGCCAGGCGGTATCTTTGGGTGCCACAGCAATTGAGGTAGGGCCAAGCGTTCCCCCAGAGGGCAATTTCGTTCAGCCGACCATTCTGACCGATATTTCACAAGACAACCCTGCGCGCTATTGGGAATTCTTCGGTCCGGTCTCTATGTTGTTTCGTGCCAAGGATGAAGATGACGCAGTGCAGATTGCAAATGACTCACCGTTTGGTCTGGGTGGCTCAGTTTTTACCGCCAATCAAAAGCATGGCGCAGAAGTGGCTAAGCGTATAACCACGGGTATGGTGTTCGTTAATCACCCAACCATGGTTAAGGCGGACTTGCCCTTCGGTGGCGTCAAACGTTCAGGCTATGGCCGTGAACTGGTTGGTCTGGGCATCAAGGAGTTTGTTAACCATAAGCTTATCGCAGTGTCTGATATAGACGCCCCGTTCTAGTCAATCGCTTCTAGGCTCTAGCCACGTAGCGGCCTAAACCTCGATGCCTAGAGCGCTTCGCAGCTAGAATTTAGATGACAAGCGATGACAAGCCAACAGACTAGTCGCGCAGCGACTCAATCTTAGCAGCGAAGCTGTCCTTAGCAGGACGAAGTCCGCTCTAGCAGCGAAGCGACACTAGTAGGACGTAGTCCGTCCTAGAATCTAGATGACAGGCGATGACAAGCCAAGAGCCTAGAACGCTACGCTGCTAGGACGCTACGCGGCTAGAGGCTATACAATCAACTGACAAGTCGCGCAGCGACTCAATCTTAGCAGCGAAGCTGTCCCTAGCAGGACGAAGTCCGCTCTAGAATCTAGCAGCGAAGCGACACTAGCAGGACGCAGCACCTTTTAAGCTTGAGCGACAATTTTTTGATGAAGAGTATTCCATTGTTCAGGGAATTTCCCCTCCAGCATGTATACAAATGCAATCAGCTCTGCGATCAATAAATATAACTCTTTAGGCACTTCGTCACCTAATTCTAACAGTTGTAAAAACTCACTTAAGTGTGGATCTTGATGGATATGGATCCCCGCGTCTTTGGCGATTAATATCATCTCTTCGGCAACTAAATCCTTACCTGTAGCAGTAATTTTAGGAGCACTTTTACCATCAAAACTGAGTGCAACAGCTTGCTGAATTTTTTGGGAGTCATCTTTCATCATGTTCTCTATTAGGCTCTAGTTTTGACTAAATAGTGATCGCCAGGTAATAAGGTTGCTGGAATTTGGGCCAACTGAGTAGTGAGTTTACCGGGGGTAAAACCTATTTGAGTGATTTTATCTGATAATGCTTGGTTAAAGCTTTCTACTTTCGCCAGTAGCATTTGGTTATTGCCTTTAAATTGAATATCCAGCACTTCAGCTTGTTTATGCGCACAAATCAATAATGACCCTTGAGCTAAGTTAAATTTGAGTTGCAGTTTCCATCCTGTTTTTTTATCTTTGTCTGGATCATTTTCTTGTTCAAACTTACCTTCAAATTGCTCATCGCGTTGGTTAATTGAGTAGGGCAGGGCAAAGTACCATGTCATGGGCTGATTGGGATCGGTGCTTGCCTGTTGGTAAAGTGCAATACTACTTGCTAATTGTGCCATTGAGTCTGCGCCACCTAGCTTGTCTAATGCCGCTAATAATCCTGAATTAGCGCTGAGTTTACTCAAGGTCCGTTGTTGCAATTGCGCAAAGTGGGCCTGAAGTTTTTCGCTGATCCCCGCCCCTGTTGATTTTGATTTCACCCCTAATAGTAATTGGAATAGGGTTGTGATGGCACTACCAGAAAAGAGTGGTGAGGGGTGTGAGCTCCCTGAATGACTCAGCGAGGTGTGGGCGAGGTTTAGCGCCGCTAAACTGTGCAGTTCACTGCTGAGTAATGCCGGATCGCTTAATGCACTTAATGGATGAGGGCTTATTTGAGGTAAGTGTTTAAACAGTTCGCTGGCGAGATTATGAGGAATTTGTTGAGCTAGTTGCTGTTTTATTGGCATAGCACCTGCTTTTGATAAGGCTTTATTCAATACTTCTATTGGTGCTGGATCGCTGCTTAACGTGTTGGGAAGCTCATTTTTCGCGCTATTTAGGATGGCGGGTGCGGTGTTAGCCTTGGGTGTGTGCTGTTGCGCTAATAATGTTATCGGTAGCGTGACATGTTGTGCCGTGTTGGCGGTAGTGTTGGGTCGATTAGCTTGCTGTGCCGTATTGGCGTTAGTGGTGTTGGTTAGACTGGCTTGCTGTGCCGTATTGGCGGTAGTGGTGTTGGTTAGATTAGTTTGCTGTGCCGTGTTGCTAGTGGTGTTGGCTAGATTAGCCTGCGGTGCCATGTTGCTAGTGTTTTTGGTTAGACTCGCTTGCTGTGCCGATAGTGTGGATTGGCTTTGTTGCTGTGTTACCGTTGCCGCTGTTTTTACTGCGCGACTATCGGGGGCTATTTTTGGCGAAGACGCAGTTAATCCATAGGGAACTTTTTGTTGGCTATCATTTCCTTTAATCGCATTATCAATTTTTGGCAATGGTGTTGATTCTAGTTTTTTTAGAAACTGGCTGAGGATTTGTGCCGGTTCATTTTTAGTGATGATGATGTTTGTCGCTTGAGGCGACAGGGCTGCTTGTGGCGTTGTTGTGAGTTTAGTTAAATTTACGCTTACTTCTGCAATGACGGGTGTTAGAGCAAGTTGTAGTTGCTGCTGTTGTACCACGACTTTGGCTAAATATTGGCCCGGATGTAGAGCGGTATTTGGTGATAGTTTGATACTTGTGCCACCGGCAAACGTTAGTTGATTTTGGTCTTGGTCTATTACGGCTGTAGGCAGTGGATAACCTTGAGGCCTTGTTGCTAACGTTGTAAGTTGTTGTGTTGAAACACCATTTTGTTTTGCTAGTTCCTCAAGCGCTTGTGGTAAGGCAAGCTGAATGGGTTGTGCTAAAAGCACTAATTGAGTCGCGACCGTTTGGGCTGGCGATGTGATGGTTGAACCCGCTGAAGCCGTCAGAGGTGTTGGGGCAGGAACTGGGTTATTGATGACTTCGACTTGGCCCTGGGGCTGATTTACGCTGGACGCGGCGCGTGCCAAAAGTTTAGCTTGATCGCTTGCAATCACGACTTGTGCTGTTTGTTGTAATAATTTTTGCAGTTCAGCGGTTTTGTTTAGTTGATATTGTTGATTTTCAATGGTGATGCTGACTTGTTCGCTTGCTGGTGGTTGCAAAACCTTGACCGCTAGTAATACTGGGGCTAAATCTGATTTTGTGGAAGATGACGTGGATAAAACGGATTTTTCATTTGACGTTTGCACAGGCAAAGAAGTGCTATCAGTTTGAGTTTGTTTACGATCTGACAGCTGTTTCTGACTTGCATCAGCAGGTTTAAATGTGACGGTATTAACCGCTTTTTTGGGAAGCGTTGTTGGCACTGTCATATAAATCCTATCAAACGAATATGTTTATCTATCGAAATCAACCAAGATGTCAGTGAAGAATATCAACTTCATTTACAATTTTTTGATTGATATTGTCAAAAGGCGCACTATCCTTAGCCCCCTGTTACCATTATTGGGGCAACTCATATGGTTTAATTACCATGATAATGAACGATTGCTGGTAACAGATACGTATTAGCAAGGCCTGACTGTTAAATATTGTAAGATATCAGCCTAACACTTGCTTGCTAAATTATATCGACTTGAACAAAAATTGCTTTAATAAAAAGACTGAAATGGCAGTTTGTTGAGTGAGACCTTTTGTTATTTTAAAGAGAGTTATATGAAGTATAAATGGATATTACTTCAGGTGATCGTTGCTGTTAGCATGCCAGTGTATGCCGAAGCCGAAGCACCTCAAGTTGACACATCAAAACTCGCTGCGGTTGAATTCAAATACAATGATCCTCTCGATCCATTTGAAGGGATTAACCGCATAATGTGGGATTTTAACTATCTGCTTTTAGACAGATATATTATCCGCCCAGTCGCTCATAGTTATAAAGATTATGTTCCAAGCCCAGTAAGAACGGGGGTCAATAATTTTGTTTATAACTTAGAAGAGCCTAGCTCTCTAGTGAATAATACCCTCCAAGGTAAGTGGAAGTGGGCAGCTAATGCTGGCGGGCGTTTTACGGTTAATACCACCATAGGCTTACTGGGTTTAGTGGATGTTGCTGACATGATGGGGATGTATCGCAAACAAGACGATTTCAACGAAGTGTTAGGTTATTATGGTACGCCAAATGGTCCTTATTTTATGGCGCCATTTTATGGCCCAATCGTGACAAGAGAAATCGCCTCTGATTGGGTGGATGGTCTATACTTTCCTTTATCGGAATTAACGATGTGGCAGTCAGTACTAAAATGGGGCTTAAAAGGTTTGGATGCCCGCGCTAAAGCTATTGATCAAGAAAGATTATTAGACAATGCTCTTGATCCTTATGCTTTTGTAAAAAATGCCTATTTACAGCATATGGATTACAAAGTTTTTGATGGTGATGTACCATCAAGTCAAGCAGATGATGAGTTACTTGATGAGTATTTAGATGAACTTGAATAGTCGAGGCATACAGGCTCCTCGACAGTTATGTCTGCGGGGTTATTGTATGTCTGTGAGGTTGTTGTATGGCACTAACTGATGTCGAGATCCTCTTTGTTGAAGATGACCCGATATTTCGCCATGTCGTTGCTGATTTTTTGCAGCAGCAAGGTGCTCGGGTTCAACAAGCATGTGATGGAAATGAAGGCATAGCCCTTTTTTCCCATGCTATCTTTGATATTGTTATTGCTGACTTAAGCATGCCAGGCCTTGATGGTTTGTCTATGCTAAAGCAAATGCAAGTTATTAATCCAGCTATACCCGCTATTGTTATTTCTGGTAATGATGCGATGTCTGATGTTGTAGATGCATTGCGCCTCGGTGCCAGTGACTATCTGACTAAGCCTATTGCTGACTTATTCATTATTGAACAAGCAATCGTTCAAGCGATGCATTCAGCTACTACGCCGATGAATGCATCGGGGCAATCGCATTTACAAGAAATGAATGAATTATCTTACCAAGAGCTCACTGATAATTTATACCTCCTTGAGCAAAACTCCCAAGCAGCCAAAAGTGTTCAGCAGCAATTATTTCCTGCGTCGCATATTTATTATCCTAAAGCGGATATTAATTATAGTCTGTTTAAAAATAATGATGTTAGTGCTTACTTTATCGATTCGACTATGGTGGGCGATCATCACTTAGTGATGTATATGGCGCATTTTTCTCCTGAGGATAATAGTGCTGCTTTTGGCTGTGTATTATTGCGCAGCTTTATTAATCAAAAACTTAAGCTGTTTAGAAATGGGTTAAGTAATACCTTAATCGAGCCCAATAGTATGCTGTCTTATCTTAATGATCGTATGGTGAAATCTGGGTTGCACATTAGTACGGATATTATTTATGTGTGCATCGATTTGACTCGCTATTTATTATCAATAGGACAATCAGGTAAAGGGCTAAGGTGTTATTTACGCAATGGTAATAACCTAATGCCTTTGGCATTGCCCGAATCCGCACCTCTTGGTAGTGCGCATTGGAGTAAGCCGAGTATGCAAATTCGTACCTTATTACGGGATGAACAAATTTGTATCGGTACCAATTATTATGAGCATAAACAAAAACTGCTTGAGAACCATTATACTGGCCTAGTTTATCAATCAGATATCAAGGCGGGTGGCTTTATTCAGTTGGCTTGTAAGTAATGTGGGATATACCCAAGCCACTTCCATCCTAGGCCGCTTCGCTGCTAAGATCCTAGGCCGCTTCGCTGCTAAGATCCTAGGCCGCTACGCAGATAGTGCGCTTCGCTTCTAGAACGGACTTCGTCCTGCTAGGGACAGCTTCGCTGTTAAGATTTTATAGCCTCTAGCCGCGTAGCGTCCTAGCAGCGTAGCGCTCTAGGCTGTTGCTATTGATTGTATAGCC
>TARA_R110000851_G_scaffold118237_2_pt1 | contig 13364 bp, 16 predicted proteins | sample TARA_R110000851 | Tara Oceans TARA_R110000851 (sample SAMEA4397627) | marine metagenome | biome: Polar Biome; feature: [DCM] deep chlorophyll maximum layer (ENVO:01000326); material: water (ENVO:00002006), including particulate matter (ENVO:01000060) such as... | depth 17 m | reverse complement strand
GATCAGTTACTTTACACAGATCAAGAACTATCCTGTGCAATCATTTGCTACAGCAGATATTGTACCTGTAGCACTACTATGGATAGAGACTTTATTGAAAGGTAAAAAGTCCTGTATTGTCAACACAGTACATGATAGTATTGTCGTTGATGTACATCCAGAAGAAGAAGATCATGTCTTATGGGCTATTGAAGATTGTAGTATTAATATGAGTTTACATATACATCACCACTTTGGTATACGTATTAATGTACCTCTATTATTAGAATCTAAAATAGGTAATAATTGGCTTGACATTAAGGACGTTGCGTAGTATAACTATGCTCTTTTGAAAAACTATGTGAGGAGAACAACACATGTCGATAACAACTGTAGATACAAACAACTATGATGAAATGGCTAAAGCAATGGGCATCACAGCAGATGCTAGTAGTAAGAATAAATCATCTAGTAACTTAGCTAGACTACGCATTGCTCATTCAGCTATCATGGGTGAGACTGAACTGAAGGGTAAGAAAGTAAACATGGAAGTGGTGTCAGGTGGACACTTCAAGTTAGAAGTACCAGACAGTGCCACTGTATATGCACCAAAGATTAAACTACGTACCTTCTTACAACGCTTCATGTACAAGCGTTTCATTAAAGGTTCAGGTAATGTACCTAATCGTTTTGTAAAGACTACTATGGGTGAGTCCTTGTATGTTGATCTTAAGGACAACGATGGTGGGTTCAACTGTGGTAAGCCTAGTGGTTGGATCAAAGACTTCAAGGCACTGCCTACTGCACAGCAAGATCTGATCAGACAGATTAAACGTACTCGTGTTGTGTTTGGTTTAGCTGATCTAGTAGATCCTGTGGATGAGTCAGGTGCAGAAACTAAGCTAGGTACTACACCTTTCATATGGGAGATAGATAATCGTGATGCCTTTAAGATACTAGGTGACACGTACAATGCTTTCAATAAGCAGAGGCTACTCCCTATCTCTCACGAGATCACTATAGGTACAGAAGAAAAGCCATTACCAAATGGTAGTAGCTTCTACATACCTGAAGTATCTGTTGACATGGACAACTCTATTGCCTTGACATCAGGTGATCAGTCTACCTTTGCTGACTTCATGGAGTGGGTAGATAGTTACAATGAGTACATCTCTAGTGCATGGACTGACAAGTCTAAACGTAAGATGTCAGGAGATGATCTAGATTTAGTGAATGAGTTTGTTGACATTGACGATTCGGCAGTAGCGTAATGAATCATCCTGCTGAACTGGCACTAGCGCAGTACATGACAGATGCAGCCAATGGTAAGGCTGTGTTATCTGAAGATACAATAGAACGTATCGGTAAGGATGTCATGGACGCACTAGCTCGTCAGTTTGGTGGGGGAAACAAACGTGGGAAGTTTGGCTTGAGGATGTCTAATATAGGCAGACCCTCTTGCCAACTCTGGTTTCAAAAGAACCAGCCTGATAAAGCGTTGCCCCTACCCAGTAACTTTGTAATGAACATGATGCTAGGAGATATAGTAGAAGCAATATTTAAAGGGCTACTAACAGAAGCGAAGGTAGAGTATGGTGATGCAGACACAGTAGAACTAGACTTACCTGATCAAGACACTAAGATTAAAGGTACTTATGATATAGAGATTGATGGTGCTGTAGATGATATAAAGTCTGCATCCGATTGGTCATATAGAAATAAGTTTAAAGACTATGCTACATTAAAAGCACATGACTCGTTTGGTTATGTGGGACAACTTGCAGGATATGCCAAGGCATCAGGTCTTAAAGCTGGTGGTTGGTGGGTAGTTAATAAAGCAAATGGTAGCTTTAAATATGTACCTGCTAATGGACTTGACATGATGGAAGAAATGTATCATATTAACAAGACAGTGAAGACTGTCAATAAGAATGAGTTCAAGCGTTGTTTTGATGCAGTAGACGAAACCTTTAATGGTAAGCTGACAGGAAATAAAATACTAGGTAGTGAGTGTGGCTGGTGTTCTTTCCGCAAGACCTGTTGGCCTGAGATGAAAGAACTGCCAGCATTAAAGTCACGGGCAAAGGAACCTAAGATAGTTTCTTACGTGCACATAGAGAAGGAGAGTACAGTATGAAAGATTTTCCTGAAGTGGACTATCTTAATGCTAACCCAGATGTTAAAGAGGCTGTAGATAATGGACAGTTTCGGGATGGGAAGCATCACTACGAGGCATATGGTAAAAACGAAAATAGAAAGGGGCTAGAAGAATGGACACAGACGTAACAGAATTAGAGAATGCAATTAGAGAAGCTGAAGCACAACTATCTGAAATGAAACGCGAGTACAAAGAGAAGCGTACTGCTTCTTTACGTGTGGCATTAGAAGCTAGAAAAGATATTGATTCTACAATACGTCAAGAGTTAAAAACTCTAGGCTATGGTATTAATCAACTAGGCTCTGGTGCATTTTCATTCTGGAATGGCAGAGCGTACTAGCACGTGATGAACTATGCAAGGTTCTCTCATGCGAGAAAGTATGGGTACAGGTCAGGCTTAGAGAAGAAACTCGCTGATGAACTTAAGGCTCTAAAGATAAAGTTTTCTTATGAAAGTCTTAAGATAGAGTGGGAAGATCTAGCCTACCGTACCTATACTCCTGACTTTATATTAGACAATGGTATAATTATAGAGTCTAAAGGTATGTTCACTGCTGCTGATAGGCGTAAGCATCTAGCTATACAGAGACAGCATCCTAAGTTAGACATACGCTTTATCTTTGAGAACAGTAGGAGAAAGTTACGCAAGGGAGCCAAGAGTACGTATGCAGAATGGTGTATCAAATATAACTTTCGGTATGGTACTAGGGTTGTACCTGAAGAATGGCTTAAAGAAAAAGGAAAGAATAAGCATAGTAAGTTTATATCTTTTACAGGTACGAAAAGGAGGATTGCATGACAGACGATATAGATCCTGAGTTTGATCCTAATGATTTTGCAATACGATTGCGTCCTCATATAGTAGATGATACATGGAATGGTGATGTAGATATATGTATTATGTGGGATGACAAACATAAATTAACAGGAGAAGACTTTACAAAGCTAATGCATTTGACTAAAATGATATGTGCATCTGTACCCATGATGGAGTATGACGATGTACTACGAACAGACATAAGTAACTATGTAACAGACTATGACAATGACACGTTACCAAAGACACCTACTACCGAACCTGTAACTGCACAGGTAACAAGTGTAGATGGTAATGTAATACACCTATCTTTTAATACGACAACGAAAGGATCAGCGTAATGCAAACACTGACACTAGGAGACGAAACAATTACCATAACTGAACCTGAACTGCCTTTTACTGACATGGTAAATAGCCCACCACACTACAACAAAAGTGGTATAGAATGTATTGACGCAATAGGTGCAGCTACTGACGTAGGATACAAGTACTACCTACAAGGTACGGTAATAAAATATCTATGGAGATATGAATACAAGAATAAACCTATTGAAGATCTTAAGAAAGCAAGGTGGTATCTTAATAAACTAATAGAAGAGACTGAGAAGATATGAAACTAAAAGTATTTTTAACCTTAGACATAAACAAAGAAGAGTACCATGTACCTTCTGATGGAGATGTCGCGTCTGAAATAGATGACGCTCTACGTGAATACATCCATGATGTAGGTGGGCTAGAAGTGTCATCATTGAAAATAAATATGGAGAGATAGCTATGCGTACAAATAATTATTTAAGTTCCGATTACCAAAACTTTATTGCACTATCGCGTTATGCTAGGTGGAAGGAAGAAGATCAAAGGCGTGAGGGTTGGCTTGAGACAGTTGAAAGATACTTCAACTACCTTGAGAACTATGTGAAAGATAAGTATGGTTACATGATGCCAGATGATACCCATAAGAAACTAATAGATGCAGTACAGGACTTGAATGTTATGCCTAGTATGAGAGCATTGATGACAGCAGGTGCACCACTCGATGTGTGTCACGTGCCTAGCTATAACTGTTCATACCTGACAGTAGATACACCAAGAGCCTTTGATGAATGCATGTATGTACTTATGTGTGGCACAGGTGTTGGTTTCTCTGTTGAAAAAGATTATGTAGAGAAACTGCCCACTGTTAATGAACAACTGTTTAATTCTGACACAGTAATTAAAGTAAGAGACTCTCGTATCGGGTGGGCTAAGTCTCTCAAAGAACTAATTGCTATGCTATACTCTGGTCAGATACCTACATGGGATGTCAGTGAGGTACGTCCTGCTGGTGCTAGATTAAAGACGTTTGGAGGTAGGGCATCTGGAGCAGGGCCACTAGAAAAACTATTCAACTTCTGCATTGAGAAGTTTAAAGGTGCAGTAGGTCGTAAGTTAACACCACTAGAATGCCATGACATTATGTGTAAAGTAGGTGACGTAGTAGTAGTAGGTGGTGTAAGACGTAGTGCATTGATTAGCCTGTCAGACATTGACGATGGTGATATGCGTCACGCTAAATCAGGAGAGTGGTATATCCATAACCCACAAAGAACACTAGCCAACAATAGCGTAGCCTATGAGCGTAAGCCCAACATAGGAACTTTTATTAGAGAGTGGACATCATTGTACGAAAGTTATTCTGGGGAGCGTGGTATATTTAACAGACAAGCTGCTAATAAACAGGTAGCTAAAAATGGTAGAAGGGATGGTGATCATGCCTTTGGTTGTAATCCATGCTCTGAGATTATACTAAGACCATTTCAGTTCTGTAATTTATCAGAGGTAGTAGCACGTAATACAGATACACTTAAGACACTTAAAGAGAAAGTAAAGTTAGCTACTATATTAGGTACATTACAATCTACACTTACAGATTTTAAATACCTACGTAAAATATGGAAGACTAACACAGAAGAAGAAAGACTATTGGGTGTATCTCTTACTGGTATCATGGACTGTCCATTGCTGAATGGTACACAGCAAAGCCTCAGTCTTCCCGATATGCTAGAGGAGCTAAAGCAGGTAGCTGTTGATACTAATAGGGAGATAGCAGAAGCAATAGGCATTAACATGTCAGTAGCTATTACCTGTGTTAAGCCATCAGGTACTGTGTCACAGTTAGTAGACAGTGCCAGTGGCATTCATGCAAGGCATAGCCCATACTACATCAGGACAGTACGTGCTGATAACAAAGACCCTATGACTCAGTTTATGATTGATCAGGGTATACCTAACGAACCAGAAAAAGATAACCCACTGGACACTACAGTCTTTAGCTTTCCTACTGTTGCACCAATGGGTGCTGTTACACGTAATGACATGACAGCTACAGAGCAATTAGATTTATGGCTAACCTATCAAACACACTGGTGTGAACACAAACCATCTGTTACAATATCGGTACGTGATAGTGAATGGATGGAGGTAGGAGCATGGGTGTATAAAAACTTTGATGATGTATCTGGTATTAGCTTCTTACCATACAGCGATCATATATACCCACAAGCTCCTTATGAAGAGGTAGACAAGGCTAAATGCATGGAGATGGTTAAGCGTATGCCAAGTAGAATAGATTGGAGTAAGCTATCCGACTATGAAAAGGAAGATGGCACATCAGGAGGCAGGGAACTAGCCTGTTCAGCAGGGGTGTGTGAAGTTGTTGACTTAACTACATAAGGAGTACAGAACATGATTGCACTAAACATAACAGACGCTATGGTAGTAGAAGCTAGGCACAAGATGTTAGAGATGGGCTTGTTACATCAGTCCATCTTGAATGGTGGAGGTACACTAGCAGGTTTCATAGGGGAGCAGGTAGCTCTGAAAGTGATGGGAGGTAAGTGGCTTAACACTTACGACTATGACATCATGCTTGACAATGGTAAGACAGTAGACGTAAAGACAAAGCAGACAAGTGTACCTCCACTGAATCACTACGAATGTTCTGTAGCTAAGTTAAATACTAAACAGAAGTGTGACATGTACGCCTTTGTACGTGTTAAGAAAGATCTCAGTACTGCATGGTTCTTAGGTAGTAAGGACAAGACAGAGTACTTTGATAATGCTGTGTTTAAAAAGAAAGGCGATAAAGATGGTGACAATAACTTTGTTGTCAGGTCTGATTGTTATAATATGGCGATTACAGAACTGGATCAACCGAATTAACAGGGAGAAGTAATATGCGTAGAGGACTAACTAAACATGATGCACCACTAAAGATACAGTGGCGTAGAGGTTATGATGCTTTTTATAGAGGAGCAAAGTATACTAACCCATACAAAGAAAACTCTATGCAATCTAGAGAGTGGGAACGTGGTTATAACAAGGCCTACTTTGAGACACTAAGAAAGGTTAAGCATGAAGAACAACTTAGAACGGTCAGCAGTTAAATGGTTAAAGGAGAGATATGCAATGTTAGATTTTAATGATTACCAAAAGATAGCACAGACAACAGCTATATATCCAAAGGAATATAAGATTACATATCCAGCATTAGGGTTGGTTGGTGAGGCAGGTGAGGTAGCTAATAAGGTAAAGAAACTTATTAGAGATGGTGAAGATACCATGCCTCACGATTGGAAAGAACAACTAGCATCAGAGATAGGTGACGTACTGTGGTACTGTGCAGCACTGGCATCTGATCTTGACATGTCCCTGAGTGTCATAGCTAAACAGAATAAGGACAAGCTAGAAGCTAGGTTAAATAAAGGTACACTAAAGGGTAGCGGAGATAAGAGGTAGTTTATTAGAAAGATTTATGTAATTCACTTACTAATTCTTCAAACTTTAATGCCTCTTTAAATATATCCTTATTTCTATTTTCTGCCTGTACATCTAATACAGTTTTACCTTTATGCTCGAAAGCAAATAACTGATCTATACCCATGCGTATCTTCTTAGGTAAGTTTATGTATCGTTCCCTATTAAAAGGGTCAGGTTTACGATTAGGAAGTTCTGTTACAATTGAACCTTGTATTTCAGCAAATTGCTTTGCTATTTTTCTCATTGCTTTTAGCTTGTTCATAAAGGAGAGTTCTTTTTCATTATCTTTTAAGGATTTATAGTAGTCAGTTTCAATATGACTAGTAAATTCACCTTCCATAAAGATACCCATATATCTTTTGACAAGTGACTTTGCTCTCTGATCTTTCATCCTAGGCACAAGCTCATAGCTTTTTATACCTAGTCTTACGAGTTCTTTCTCTAGAGCACTAGTTCTTTCTTGTGTACTCATACCAAACAAAGCACGATACAGAGGAGCCTGTTTAATTCTAGTTGCTTCTCTAGTAGGATCTTCTGCTTCAGGTAGGAGTTGTTTAAACAGTGGTAGGGTGTACATGATACCTTGCTGTACCGTTTCTACAAATCTTTCTGTTCCCCCTACACCCTCTAGCTCTTTTCTATTTCTTGCAAGGGCTTCATCTTGATCTATCTGTGACCACATATCACTAAGAAATCTAGCTGGTGCAAGTGGTAAATTAAATACACGTACCATCCATTCCCCTACCATTTCTCCTACACGTTCTCCCGTTAGAGTTTTTCCTTCAGATCCATCTGCTTCTATAACTTCTAATAGATCATCAAATGCAGCAAAGCTAATAGGATTTCTTAGCCTAGTACCAGAAAAATCTGTAATAAAATCTCTAAGATCAAATTTATCAAGAGTTCCTAGTTCATACTTAACTATTACATCTCCTACAGCCATATAAGGAACTATTGGTACGAATTTACGTAGATCAGATAAACGACCACTATTATTTCTTATCATGTGAGGTGGGATGTCTTGATTTTCTAACCTGTATTTATATGACGCTGCTAATAAAGCAGTTCCTATTACAGCTTTAGAGATTTTATCCCTTGCATCATTAAGTAATAAAGTTGCTTCTATTTCTTCCTGATTAACAGTGGGTTTTTTTCCTTTTTTTAATCCTGATAATCTATCTAATCTTTGCTGTGCCTTTACAACATTAGCTGCATGATTTTTAGTTATGCCTCTAACTAAATTTGTAGCACCATCAACTACACTTATAGGAGAGTGTGCTAAATTAAAAGCTAATGCATTTATAAAGAATCTAGGATAGGCATTATCAGCAGTACCAATAACAGGAACTGCTGGACCTACAGCTTCTGCTATTTTAATTATAGCATATCCTGCTGAGTTACCTACGCCAGCTAGAGACTGACTCTCTCCAAATTTAGGCATGTAAGAAAAGGTTGCTTTCATAGAGTCATCTACAGCATTCTTTAACATAGCAACAGAAACACCCTCATTACCTACTAATACATCATCTAATTTTTTACCCTGTCTTCTTAGTTGTTTATCTAATGAATAGGAAAACACAGCCCTTCTAACGTATACATCCTGAATCATATTTAAGGAGTTTAAGTATCTTACACCAGCACTTAAAGTTTCAGCCTGATCACCACTAGCATCAGCTAATGACCTCTCAATTTGATATAGTAGAGATTTATTCATAGACAGCACTCTCTGTGATATTTCAGCAGATTCTATTGGCCTAGCTAACCTATACAATAATCCTAACGAATCTTTAGCAAATTCTTTTAAACCAGTTGCACCAACTCCAGAGTCAAATTCACCCTTGAATGGATTATAGAGTGCTTTTCCTCCATGATATAGTGCAGACTCTACTGTGTTAGTAGCCGCACGTATTGGTGCAGTTAACATTGCAGTAACAATGTTACCCCATGTAGTAGACGGTGCTACAACACCAGCAGCTCTACGTTCTCTATCAGCCCTTCTATATACATCATATATCTTACCTAAATATCCTATAACTTTTTTGTTCTTTGTACTGTTTAATGCTTTTAATCTAGCATCTAAATCAGGATCTATTTTTCTATTTTTTATAAGCCATTTACCAAACTGGCTATAAGCAGCTAGGTCAGCACCTGAATCAGATAGGCTTTTACCTGCTATATTTATAAACTGTTGTTCTGTTAATCCTGCATTAGCAACTGCTCTTTCAAGCACATCACTATCTATCATTACCTGCCCTGTCTGCCTTCCAAAAGAATCTCTACCTAATCGGGTAGTTAATAGTATATTACGAACAACATCACTAGCTTTTTTACCAAGTTCTATATCTAATGGTTTTCCTAATAGCTGTTGTTGTTCTGCTATTTCTAATGCAATAGAGTTCATTCTTTTATGAAGATCTGTTTTTAAAGATCCTTCTAGTAAATCAGGATGTTTAACCTTTGCTAATTCACTTATTAAATGCTCACCCTCTATAGGATCAAAAGTGGGTGCATCTTCAGGCACACCATCTTTACTTTCTTTCTTTACTAAGGACTCTTGTGCTTTCTTTAATCGTTCAGCAGCAGCTTTTTTAGCCATATCATCAACACCTATAACTGTCTTTGATATTGACTTACTACCAAAGTAACCAGAGACTGCCCCTGCCCCTCCACCTAATCCAAAACCTAATGCTGCCATCTGTGCAGCACGTTCATAATCAAAGTCTACTTCACCTTCTGTTTTCTCAGCTTGTGCTATTCTTTGTGCACCTAAATCTTTTGCACCTAATTCAGCACCTATGAGTACACCTGTCGCTACACCCTCTTTAACAGCACTTTTCTTAGCTAATTCTTTAGCCTGTTCCAATGCTGCTTTTCTACCACTAACTTTTAATGTCTGTTTAATTGCTTCCATCCCACCACGTACAGCTAACTTAGAAACTAATGGACTTAGAAGTATTAAAGGATCGGCTATGTTATAAAACAGGTAATCAAAGATAGCTGAAGCAGTGTTTCCACCACCCTCATCCGTAAAGTCAGCCATATTAACTGTAGTTTCAACCCATATATCCGCAAAGTTTTCACGTTCTTCCTGACTAGCAGTACGCAACCAATCTAGTTGTGGAACCATATACAATGAGTTACTTTCAAACTTACGTTTCTCAGTAAGCCATCGTTCCAAATAATCTTTATTAGACTCGTCTTCTTTTTGTTTTCCATTCGAGCCAAAAGCACTAGACATAAAAGTATCTACTTTGGCTATAAACTCAGGACTATCTGCATATGCTTGCAGAGGTATCTTCTCTACTTCAGGTTCTTTTTCTACCTCTATTAAACCACTCATTAAACTACGGCGTTTAGGTGCAATAGCTTGAGGAGGTAGATCTCTACTTGCTCTGGATACTGGTAAGGGTTCCTCTACAACCTCACTACCTGTGTCTGTTTCTTCAACTTCAGCATCACTAGAAAAAGCATTTTCAATAGCAAATTTTTCTTCCTCTGAAAAGCTATCTGCTTGAGAATCAGGACTCTCTGGCTCCTCTGTTAAAGATAAACTATTTTCTATAATAGCTTTCTCTTCAGGAGTTAGATCGGTATCTTGATATGTATCAACCATTATTAATTACTTTGCATAGTGCTAAGTACGTTATCAAGAGCTTCAGTAGCAGTACGTATTGGTACTTTATATTTGTTCTTTATTTTGCTAATAAAAAAATTTCTATTCTCTCCTTGCAAACTACCACCTTTATCTTTTATTATTTTCATAATACTATTATCATTTAATAGTTCGTTAGAAATCCTAGTAACAGGATCTACTATGTAATTATTACTTGTGTCTGTTTTAGGAGGATTGTACCCATCATTTCTAGGCATTTCATCTACAGATGTCATAGAAGTTTTCTCTGGTTGCTGATCTAATATACCAGTTATAGAACCTTCTGGAATACTCTCTATTAACATATTTGATGAATCACCTTTTCCTGATAGTGTCTTTACCCCATCTAAATCCAGAAGATATTGTTCTGCGTTAAGATCTAACTTTAAACGCTTTGTAGCTGTATACACTCTCATTTCCGCTTTATCCATATTTGATTTATGCCAATCCATTATTAATTCAGGAGATGCTTTTTCGCCTACATTAACTAGCGATTGTAAAGCAATAGGTAAATCTCCTCTAGATATTTGACCATTTTGAATTTTACCACGCATCTGCGTAAGCCATTCTATAGGTCCAATATTAGTTTTCCAACCTATACTTCTATTAAAATCTTCTTTTGCAGACTTCACCCATGCCATTGCATTATTAAAACTAAAACTGCTTCCGGGTACACGTGCTGTACTTTTAGCACCTGCTTTCATTTCCATAGCTGCTACAATATTTTTTTGTTTATTTATTAACTTGTTATATTCTTTTGTATCTTCATCATCAAAAGGCCTATCGTTTGCTTGCATGTCAAAGTATGGAAATAACGCAGTTGTAACCTTATCAAATTCTTTATCTATATCAGGCACTGCCGATAATGAAAGTTGCTCCCTAATATTTTTTATATTAGAATCTTCAACAGCAATGAAATCTAATATTTCTTTAATCTGTTTTTTATTTGCAATAGGATCTTTTTGCAAGGTTTCTAATTTTGTTTTAAATCTTATTGTTTTTATATTAGATCTATCTAAAGACTCTTTTAAATCTTTAGGCACTTGACGTACAGAGCCAGCCGATATGCCCTGTAATACAGGTGCTACATCACCCTCTAACTGAGGCATGTTACCTATTCCTGCTACTGATAGATACTCCTGTTTAACTCTTTCAACTTTATCTGAAGCATCTTCACCTTGAAGAATACTAGCCCAACCACTATTACGTATTTTAATTTTACCATCATCTTGAATGGGTTTAGGTACGTATGTTAGTGCTAGTTGTCTGCCTGTAGGACTAACACGATTATCTAATGCACCCTTTAACTTTAACTGTTCGTAAACAGAAGTACCAACTGCTTTTGCGTTTGCTATTAAATCTACAGAGGCAGCTGTTGCTGCTTCAACAGTTCCATACTCTGATATTAAAAATTGGGCTGCATCCATACCCCTACCATCTTTACCACCTAACATACCAGCTAATTCCTTTGCTCCTTTTTCAAACTCTTTTAAGTCTGCATCATATTCATCTCGTTTTTTCAAAGCTCTTTCAGCAGCAAACCCTGCCATCTTTGATACCTTTGCTGAATTAGCCGCTAGGTCAGCTTGTATAACTTTATTTGCACCTGTAGCTATTCCACCGCCTAGTCCAGCTAGAAAATTTTTATCGAACTTAATAGCCATTACTGTCTCCTACTCATTAAACCACCAGAAGGTTCTATATCCTCTGGCATAACACGATTGGGTTCTTCTGTAATCATCTCTACAGGTTCTTCCTCTTTAAATTGTTTCATTTTATTTATCATAGAGTACTTTTCCATAGGTTGTTTTAATGTGTCTTTTTCTAAACCACTATCATAATCTACACCACTAGCCTCTGCTATCATAAGTAACATCTCCATTATAATAGGTAGTGCCAGTATACCTGAATCTACACTGTGTATACCTTGCATTACACTACTCATTTGAATGGTATTCGCTATCGTAGTTAGGGGTATACCTGTATCAGCTACTTCTATTAACTTGTCAGTAAAGTCTTCTCCTGTTAGTTTCTCCATGTAGTAATCCGCTACATCTTGAGTAGAAGTATACTGTGGTGGTTGTTGCCAAGGTCTATTGCCTACCTCTGTAGTCAATGACATACCCGGAATTGGTGCGTCAAATTTAGGTTCATCAAGCATCTGCAAGTCTCCCTCTTTCACCTTGTATTGCGTCTACATAACTACGAACAATATCTATATCTGTTACTGTAGTACTGTTCTTCTTAGAAGTACGTGTAAGCAATCCTTTAGGCTCTGGTGTTGTGTTTTCAGGAGCTTGCATCTTCATAACTCTATTATATATATCTTTTGTATGGTTTGTCTGCATAATATTTAATCCTTAAATAGTTGTTTTTATGTAAGCAGCACCAAGAGTACCTATTAAATTACCTATAGCAGAACCAGCTGCTGAACTGCTTGTTGCATCGGCAGCGTCCCTACGTGCATCGGCACTAAGATTAGCTACCGCTAACACATTTAATCTTTCTAGCTCACTCTCAGCAGAGGTATATGCATACTCAATCATATCTGAATACTGTTGCCATAGATCACTGTAAGCTGTATTAGATATGTCTAGCAAAGCTGAAGCATTTAATTCATTAGTACGATTCTGAGCAGCTGTATCTGCTGTAGCTATCTGCCTACGCCACACTGCATTTGCCTGATCAATGACTAGTCTGTTCTGTGCATTGAACTGATCACGTTGGTTCTCTATCTCTGTATTAAATCTACTGATCGTACCGTCCTGCCCAGCATTAAACTGTGCTATAGCATTCCTTTGTGCGTCATTAAACTGACTAGTCTGTGTAGCTAAGTTAGCAAAGAATTGATTTGACTGATTATCAGATGAAGCATTAAACTGTTTACGTGCATTGTCAGCAGCACTGTCAGTAAACAAAGACTGTATACGTTGCTGTGCATTAAATATGGTAGTTTGT
>TARA_R110000851_G_scaffold86484_2_pt1 | contig 13377 bp, 15 predicted proteins | sample TARA_R110000851 | Tara Oceans TARA_R110000851 (sample SAMEA4397627) | marine metagenome | biome: Polar Biome; feature: [DCM] deep chlorophyll maximum layer (ENVO:01000326); material: water (ENVO:00002006), including particulate matter (ENVO:01000060) such as... | depth 17 m | reverse complement strand
CCAAGATATGCAACTCACGCAGGTGAAGTGCAAAGTATGGAATAATAATAAATATTAATTTAAAAAAATAATTTGACATGAGACAATTATTAATAGGAGATGGAACTACCGCAGCATATACAAATGGCCTAATGGCTGCTGGCGGTGTAGACATCCAAAAAATGGACAGTAATGGAGAAATAGTATCTTTAGTTGCTGGTGATGGAATTGCAGATGCTGCACAAATTAGATTTGTACAAGGTACAGCTGCAGAAAATATTGTAACACCATGGATTTCTGGTAGAAATTTAATGGTATTTGATGGTAAATCTTATAGCGCTCCCGTAGCTTCTACAGGAACAGTAAGTGCATCAAACAATGATTCAACTTCAGCTGGTACAGTAGAAATAAAATTTATAAGAAAAGACAGACAACCACAAGAGTTTTTTAGCTATTCAGTGGATATTGCATCTGGTTTAGATTATGCTGCACAAGATGATTTAATTCACGATCAATTTGAAGCCTTAACAAACATACCAGACTGGTTAAATCCTTTAGCTGTAATTAGTGCTACAGGTACAGTAACTTATACAGGTGCTAAAAATGGTGATGTTGCACAAAGTGGTGCTATTTGGGATGAAGGTTCTGTTGTATTTGATGTAATAATCAATGAAACTGCAGCAATCGGTGGTACAATTTATACTGATGCAAGTGATGTAGTAGATGCTATAATGGGATCAGGTGATGGTTATGATGTAAAGAAATTAGAAGATTCTTTAATGGGATCTACTTATGGATACTACAACAGACTTAAACTTCCTAATACGCCAGCTAATAAAGCGGTAGTAGGAAGTACTTACGACATGTACACTATTGTAGCAACAAAAGATGGGAGCACTTCTCCACAAATCAAAGGTGTAGATAATTTAATGGAAATTTACATAGCTCTTCCAGCTGGTGATGCAGATGGATTAGTATTTGAAGGTAAGTTGAATCCTTATGCGGCTTCTGCTAACTTTAATCAAATTGTACTTTAATTTATAAACTTTATAAAAATATAATAAAATGGCAAGAAATTTAAAAAAAGAGATTCTGCACGCAGAATTCGATGTAACAAAAATGTTACGACAAAGAGGCACAGGCTTAAGTGCTGCAATTGATGGTTACGGCGGAGCAGAAGCTGGACATTTAGATGAAGGTGTTTATTCAGCAACTAACGGAGCTGCAATAATTCCAGAAGGAGCTATCATTACTGATGTATGGATGGTTTGTTCAACTGCATTTGCAGATGATGCAGGTGGATCTGCTGCAACAGTTAGCTTTGGAACTACTAATGGTGCTGCTGAGTTTTTCCCAGCGGTTGCTACAACAGTACTTTCAAACGGAGTATCTGTTGCAGGTATCATTAAATCAAATATTGTAGGAGATCACCCAATTCTTTTGGGGACATCTGAAACTAAAGACTTTGGATCTATCGCTGATGGTGATGAGTTAGAAGAAGATGTAGTTGTTTCAGGAGCTGCTCTCGGAGATGTAGCATTAGCTACTTTAGGAGTTGATACTGTAGATTTACAAGTAACTGCATCAGTAACAGCAGCAGATACTGTAACAGTAGTTGCTTCTTCTTCTGGTAGTACGGTTGATTTAGCTTCAACATCATTAAATGCAATAGTTATTAAAGGTACAGCGGCAACAAGAGAAACTGTTTCCGGAGAAATCATTATGACGACAGCAGCTGATGATATTACAGCAGGTAAAGTAGACATGTACGTTGAGTACATTGCAACTGGCTTAATAGCATAGTAGTCAATTATCAATATTAGATAAAGGGGGCCTACGGGTCCCCTATATCTATTTAACACACATTTAATAATATGGTGAATTTAAGTATGTCTACAACAGATGACTGTAGATTTTTACAAGGACAATACAGCGGTAGTAATCCAGGACCAGCAACATTAGTTATTTCTAATAACGGCTCAGTAGTAGCAACATACAGTATAAGTATTCTATTGTCTGCGGACGGAGAAATACCTATTCCACAAAATTTTGTATACAGCATTCCAGAAATAATTGGAGAAAATCCAGGTGTTATAACAGCAGTTATTACAGATTTTGAAGGACAAATTGTAAATGCAGGAGCATTAAGTTCTTGTTTTTTAGATTGTTGTTTAGCAGATAAAACTTTAGAATTAACAGAGTGTAACTGTGGAGAACCTCAATGTGATAAAACTTTAATGGAAGCTCAAAGATTGTTTTTATTAATACAGTCAGTTAATACTCTTTTAGCTAATATACCATCAGACGCAAGTATAGCATCTGGTGTTATTCAAAAAGCTGTAGATGCTTATAATTCAGCCAAAACCCAATGTACATCTTTTTGTGGGTGTAACTGTTAATTATGGCAAAAACAACTAAGTATACTTCAACTATTGACGACAGATTTTCTAGTTTTGATGGCAAGTCTGTATTTGGTAATGGGTCAACTCCTATAACCGCATACACAAATACTTCTCCTAAATTTGTACAGGGAGTTGCGTATTTGCAATCTAATAATCATTTAAAAATTGATATTAGATCTAATATGCGTTATGAGTATGATCGTGTAGCAACAGTAGTAGATCATGATTATGTTTCTGGTATAGATTTTGATTATGAAAGCGATGGTAAAATACTTATTACTTATAAAAACTGGACAAAAAGACAAGCGTCTAGTAAAACTTTAACATTACAGTTTATTTCTGGATTTAAAAAAACAATTGTTTTAAAAGTACCAGGACTGGCTTCTAAACTAAATGATGATGTAGAAAATACTATTGCATCGTTTACAACTTCACCTTATGAAAATATGATGTCTTTAGATTTTTCTAATGACAAACGAAGTATCAATTCTATTGTAGGAGCAGTATATCCAAAACAAGATCCATACGATGTATACAATTATACAGGAACATATCAACTAAACTTACCTTTTGCATATTATATAAACTCATCTTATTTAAATGAGATTTTTGTAGAACAAGGTGTTACTTCAACTAATAACGATGTAGATAATGGAATATCTAATCGAGGTGTAGGACATTTATATTCTGGTAGAAATGAACAAGAAATACATTTTGTAAATCTACTTACAACAAATACAAATTTAGGTACAAATCAAGATGTTTTAAATAATTTAAATACAGCACCATTTACTTATGGTTTTACATACGCATCTAATTTATATTTTATAGCAGATGATGCACAAGAATATCAAGTATGTATGGAACCAGGTAATCCTTCTTTTTTCCTAACATCTGGAAATGATTGTGATGGAACTACTATAGGAACTCCTTATACAAATAAAAGATTTGTAGATGGGCATTGTTGTAATTCTGGATGTGATGATTTTTCTATAACAGTAGAAAATACAAGTCCTGAACAACGTGATGCTGCAAATACTAACGGTTCTATTTTAGTAACAGTAACTGGAGGTACAGCTAATTATACATATGTATTAACTAAATTTGGAGCCACAGGTGCAGGAACAGAAGTTTCATCTGGAGCTAAATCAGGTACTACACATTCATTTACAAGTTTAATTAGACAAGATTCTAATACTAAACCGTATTTAGTTACAGTAACTGATGCTACTAGTTGTGTAAAAACTGTTCATATAAGTCTTCAAGCTAAAATAAATCAAGAAGAGATAACATCTGGAGTTTGTACAGATAACTCAGCTGCAAATTATGATAATGCTGGTTATATTGTTAATAAAGATGCTACTTGTTTTTTCTGTATGGAAAATGATGCTTATGGTAATCCGTACAATGGTTTAACATATGGAGATGATGATAACGGGCACAATAGAGCAGTAGGTGTAGATTTTGTAGCTAACAGTGGATCTGTAGTTAATCATGCTACAGGTAGCGGTGGTACATCAGGATCTATACAATTTTCGGGAGAGTTATTTCCTCCTTTAGCAGATCATATAGCATCAGATGCTAATGAGGCTTATAAGTTAAAGTTACATACATTAGGAAGTGGGGAAAATGCAAATAATAAAACTAAGGCAGAAATTTTAGCTTTAACAGCTACTTCTACTGTAGCAGTAGATGCAAATTTTCAATATACTTTTGCAGGTTTAGCTAAAGGATGGTATGCTATTGAAGCATATGTAGAAGAGGTTCCTAATGTTGCTAATTGTAAAAGTGTTCATAGATTTCAAATAGGATATGGAGGTTGTACAGATCGTAATGCAAATAATTATGATCCTAATGCTACATATCATGTACAAAATGTTTGTAAATATAATTGCAGTGAAGATAGTGTAAATATTATTTCTAATGATACAAATCAAGCTTGTGTAAAAAGCTTAAGTATCGGTAGAGGTTCTTATGATGTAATTAATTGGGTAATTGGGGGAGAAAGAAAACAAGGGTTTGGTCCGCACTTAGCATCTGAAGGAGATTATGTAGAAGTAATGGTAGAAAATACTCAAACTAAATGTACACAAAGAGGAGCAATGCATATAACAGAAACAGACTGTAATAGAAATATTTCTGCTACATCTAGAATGTTAATAATGCAAGAAACTGCTGCAATGGGTGGATGTACAGATCAAACAGCTGCTAATTATAATTGTGATGCAGAATGGGATAATGGATCATGTATACCTGTACTTTTAGGTTGTACAGATATGTCAGCAGCAAATTATAATCCTGATGCTAATATAGACAATGGTCAATGTGTGTATGGAATTTTAGGATGTACAAATTCTTTAGCTTTAAACTACAATCCACTAGCTACAATTGCAGATAATGAATCTTGTGATACTTGTCCTGTATTTGGGGATACTGGTGGCGGATATTCTAATTTAGGACTTTTAACATTTGACGGGGCATTATCAGGAAGTGATTTAACTTCTGCAATACAAGCAGGAACATTTGATATATATGCAACTGGAGATTTAATTTTTACATGGAGTACCTTTACAATAATTGGGGGTTATGTAAATTATCTTCCTGCAGGAGTAGAAATAAATATATATAAACTTCCAATGGGAGCTGGGACTATTAATGGAAATTCTATAAATGATTACCAATTCCCAATAAAAGAAAAAATGGATATAACACCTGACGGCTATGGAAAAGTTACAGGATTAGATTCACCAAATTATAATAATCCTTTATTTGGAACTTGGAATGCAGATGGCAGTTTAAATCCTGGTACAGTATCAGCTTGGACAATGGTTCAGCCTTTAGAGTATGGAACAGGAGAATATGGATATTATATAGTTGAAATGGTAATTCCTGCTGGAGATGGAAAATTTTGTTATAATTATAATTCACAAGGGCAAATAATTAATGATAATTCAGGAGCTACGAGTGTTTCATTTGGTTACAGTCTAAATAGTAATGACCCGTCTGTACAATATTATGATGTTAATGGAATCTCAAGTTATTTAGCTAATGACGTTATTGGTTGTGTAGATAAATATGCATCTAATTATACAGGAGCTGGAATAGGATCAATAAATTTAGTATATCTTATTCAACAAGGAACAAGTAATACTCCCGCTCAGGCAGGTGATTTTTATGTTAATCAACCTATGTTAGATCAACCTGAAGTGTTTGGTATGTGTACATTTAGTGCAAATCAACCTGAATGTTTACCTTTAAATAAAACACAAAAAGAAAAATATTTAACCGATTGCACATATAATGGAGTAGGTAATTGGTATACAAGATTGTTAGGAGGATCTAAAGATAATTGTGAAGATAGAAATATAATGATAATGTCTTTTATAAAATACTTAGTATCTAAAAATGGATTAGATTGTATACACAATTGTGCAGATTCAGCAACTCCAAATTATCCTGAAAAGAAAACATGTGAAGACATTTGGAAAGAAGGTGGTAGTATAGAATGGACACAAACTAATAATACAGGACAAGGAAATGGATCTTATGGAACTAATGCATATATAAAAATGACAACACAGTTTCCTTGGTTAGGAGATCAAGCTCCTAATACTATTCATAAGGTAAATAATAATTGTGGATCAAATTGTGGTAATCCTTATGGAACAGGATTTAGCAACTTTGATATATGCATAGATCCAAAAATTATAACAGAAAATACAAATTATTTAGATAAATTTTATAAATTTGCAAGTGACTACTGTAAATCATGTAGTCCTTGTTCATATTTAGTAGGAAATAGTAATAGTGTTATTGGAAGTAATGTTAACACAACCGAGCCATATACTTACAATATAGTAGATAATGGCATTCAAGTAGGAGGAATTAATTTAGAAGTAGACGGTGATGATGTAACAATAACTGACGAAGGACCTTAATTAAACAAAATAAAATAAAACAATATGGCAGAAATAACATCATTAACAACGTTAGCAAAAGCAAGTGTAGTATCTACAGATTATGTTTTAGTAGCTAACAGTAGTACAAAAAAAGCAAAAAAATTACAAGCGCAAACTTTATTTCCTTCGTTAACAACTTTAGGAACAAGCAGTGAAGCTTTGTTCGTAAATGTTACAAATAGCAATCAAATAAACTTAAAAGGTTTAAAATCTGCTGACGCTACAAAATTAACTGTTACAACTGCTAGCAATAATTTAGTCTTAACATTAGTAGAATCAGGAATAGATTTAAATAACTGTGATAATACTACATCAGGCTTTTTATCTTCTGTAGATTTAGACGGAACAGTTTCAGGTACATTAACACCATTACGAGGAGGTACTGGTATAGCAGGTATTACAAAAGGCTCTGTATTGTATGGAAGTAATACAAATGCAATTGCAGAAGCGGCTTTAACTGCAAATGGTAATATATTAGTTGGTAATAGTAGTAATGGGTATCCTAGTGTAGGAGCAATTACAAGTACAGGTGGATCTATAACGGTAAATTCATCTGCTACACCAGGTAATATTAATCTAGAAATAGCTTCAACAAATAACTTAACAGGACATTTAGATTGTAATGTATATCATATTAATTTAGATGATGCTGCAGGAAATAGTTTTTTAAGTGGTAATGGATCAGCAGAAGGTGTGCATGTAGATGCAGATGGTAAAGTATATATTGGGGATGATACTCCTACAGTATTTGCAGGAGGTGCGGCACTAAACATAATAACTGAAGGTTTAGCAGATGGTATTCAATTTGGTAACACAAGTGGTACTTATGGTAAAGGTGGAGGATTAAAATGGATGGATAGAACAACTAGTGGAAATGCTATGGATGCAACTTTAAGAGGTGCAAATGGACATACTAATGGAGATGGCGGTGATATAAATTTAACAGCAGGGGCAGGAGCTGGAAGTGGTGATGGAGGAAATATTACATTAACTGCAGGAGATGCAGCGTCAGGTACGCCTGGAAAAATTATATTAAAAACTGAAACAGCAGGAGGAACAGCTACTACAGCTATGTCAATTGATTTGTATCAAAATGCAAGTTTTACAGCAGGTGTAGCAAATCCAACTGGAGTTATGGGTTCAACTATATCTTCTAAATCTCAAATAGCTAATGGAGCTAGTACAGCACTTGTTAAAAATACACATAATTTATCACCTGCAGACGGGAATGCTGTTACATTAACATTACCTACAATTGCAAACTCAGCAGTTGGGGATACTATTATTGTAGAATACCAAGTTGGAATTAATAATGGGCAGACACATAAATATGGAACATCAACAGAAATGTTAATGGGAGGATCTGCATGTTATAGAATGGACGGATCAACAGGATCAGCTGTAGGTTTAATACAAACAGTAGATGTTGCAGATGGAACAGGTGATGATTTTTTAAACTTAATAGGACTAACTAATGCAGGCCCAGGCATTGGTACGTATGTAATATTTACATTTAATGGGTCAAAATGGCGAGCAGAAGCAAGATGCACATCATCAGGAACTGGTGTTGCTGCAAACTTATCTGTATTCGCTACAAGTTAATAATTAAACTAAACTAAACTAAAATTTATATGGCAACAATAGAATTAAAAACAACAAATGGAGAATTAGTAGATCTAATGAATGGTTTATTTTCTTCTCAAGATATTAAAGGTAAAGATTTTGCTTTGACAGTATCAAATAACATTTCTACATTACAAGGGCATTTAGCTCATATTGAAGAGGCAGGGAAACCTACTGAAGAATTTGTAAAATTTGCAAGTGAAATTAGAGCTGCTCAAGAAGCACAAGATACTGATAGTGTAAAAGAAATGGAGAATGCAAATGCTACTCTTATAGCAGAAAGAAAAAATCAACTTGATAAAGTACAAGATATGCTTAAAAAAGATGCAGATCCTATTACTTTAGAAATTGTAAAAAAAGATTCTCTTCCTAATGATGTAACAGCAAGACAAGTTAGTAACTTACAAAAAATAATAATATAATATGGCAAGAACAGAATTAGAACAGTTACTTGAACAAGTAACTAATTCAATAAAAATTGCAGATGCAAAATCTCATGGAGAGAATGGAGCATTTTTAATTACAGATACAGATTCACATACTGCAGCTGGAGGATGGAATGCAATTACTTTTATGGAGAATACAGTATTTAATGCAATTACTGCTTCTAACTGGAGCGGTGATACAATTACTGGTGAAACTTTTGCTGAAGGTTTAACTATATATGGTGACTTTACAGTAATAGATCTTACTAGTGGTGCATGTATTGCATATTTTGCAACTGCTAATAATACTGTAACGTAGTATGGGATTAAGTATCTCTAAACAAGCAAGTAGTACCGCCCCTAAATTTAGAAAAAAATCAATGTCTAAAATGAAGGGCGGTCCTGTGCTATGGATTGATTTTACAGATAGAAGAACTGTTTACAGCGATAGCTCACAAACTTTAGCAAATGATAATGAGGCTATACAAGTTGTTGAAAACAAAGCTTTTGATAGAAGATTTGGAAGAGGCAGTGGTTTATCTTTAGGTGCAAGTTTACAACAAAGTGTTACAATTAGAAAACCTACATTTAGAACTAATGGACAAAATGGTAAAAGCTATGCTTTATTTAATGGTCTTCTTAATAGGTTAGAAGCAACTACAACTGTTGGAAATGTATCTACAGATGTACTTAGTGGTAGTAGATTAGCAGGAGATAATTTAACTGTATTTTTTGTAGCAAAAAATTTAACTTCTACACCAGGAGCAGATGGAATATTAACGATACAGGCTCATGATGGTGCAGTTGGAGGAGATCCTATAATAATAGGTACTCAGTCTAATCATGACTATAGAGCGTTTATAGGAGACCAGACAGATAAAAATGGTACTGTTATTTTAGATAGTGATACTCAAGCAACAACTAATACTGAACTTTGGACAGTAATAATGACAACTGATGGCGCTAGTTCTTTTTATAAAAACGGAGATACCTCAGCTGGTACTACAAGTGGAGCAAGTAAAGATCATACTTATGATCTTAGATTTAACAGTACTAATGGATTTATTTATATTGGTCAGGGCTCTGGTGGTTGGCAAGGGCATATTTATGAAGTTTTAGTATTTGATTTAGCTTTACCCGAGAAAGAAGTAAAAGAAATAGAAAGACAATTAAAACAAAAATATAATTTATAATGAAAAATATATTAATTTTGCTTATCTTTATAAGCAGTGTATGTAACGGTCAAATAAAAGATTTCTTTAAATACTCTACATTCTACACATCTATGAGCATGAATACTTCTTTTACTGAAAGAGAAGATTATGTAGCTATAGATAAAGGTTATCAAGATGTTACAGATATTAATCCTTATGATTATAATTTAACCGTAGGAATTCGTAAAATAGCAAGATTTGATTATGAATATAAAGTTAAAACGTGGTACTATGGTACTGAAAGAGCTGTTTCAGACAACGTTACTATTGGGAATGCTAATGGCTGGGAGTATCTTTTTAATTATTCTTTTATACGGAATCGCGGTGAAAAATTTACTGATCAAAATTTTTGGATTAGATATTTAGGAACTAAATGTGTAACCAAAGCACAATATAAAAACAATCAGCGAGTAAATTTACAATTTACTTCTTTTGATACAAGATATAGAATAAACTCAGGAAACTGGGATTTTACAGTAGGAGCGGTGGTTAGAGCTCATCCTGCTTATGGCTTTGTACCTATTAGGGACTTTTGGGTACCTGGCGAGTCATCCTTTCAACAATTAGCAGAGGACTTTGGATATGCTCCAGAACAATGGATTCAAGGATTTTATGTTAATAATAACTGGTATGATGTATCAGAAGGTGATTCTACTCTTGTAGCAACAAGTAATGATGAGTTCTTTAACCACTATTTTGGAAGTGCAGTTGCACGTTTTAATGAAAGAGAGTTAGATAAATTAGGAATACAAAAAGAATTAAGTGCAGTAATAGGAATTGCATATTACAAATATACACCTAAGTTTTGGTTACATGCTTGGGTTAATTGTTTACCGTATCATTATGGCTTAGATGATTACTCTTTTGAGTACGGTACACAAGATCTAGATTGGTTAGAATGGGATGCAGGAATAGTATTTGGACAAAGGATAACAAAAAATTTAGGATTATTTATAGAGGGGACACATATGAAGTACTGGGAAAAACCAGTATATGAAGTAAAATTTGGGTTTAACTATTTATTCTTTTAATTATGAAAAAATTATTTATAATACTATTTGCGTTTATTGGCTCGTTTGCTAATGCGCAAGATTACGATTTTCAGCAGTTATGTTTAAACTGTGCAGAGCAACAAGGTTATTATTGCGGAGATGATCCAGCTAACTGGACACAGTACTCACCTGATGGGTGTGTACCTAATGGTCCAGATCTATTTTATCTTAATGATGGGTGGGAAGATTGTGTTGATGGATCTGATGAAGCAGAAGCTGTACCAACAACTATAGAAAGTTGTGGACCAATTGGACCACCACCTTGTGATACGGTTTATGTAGATATTCCTGTAATAGAATATATATACGAAACAATATTTGATACTATAGTTAATACAGAATATGTATACAACATTGTAATAGACACTGTAGAAGTAGAAGTGTTTGTTCCAGAATACATTTATATAACAGACACAGTAACCATTTACGAAGACATCTTAGATACTCTTTTTGTAGATGTTATTGAATATGTTGACGTATTTGTTTACGATACAATTGTAGAAATAGAATATGTAGAGTTTATAGAATATGTTACAGAATATATAGATTGTGATACAGGGCAACCTTGTAACTCGTCTATAGATGAATTAATAAATAAATCTAAATCCAACAATATACTATATAATTTAAACGGACAGGCTATAAAAGAGCGTGAAGGTTTATATATAGAAGATGGTAAAATTAAATATAAATTAAATTAAAATTAAAATCATGGGTAAAAATAAAATAAAATATACAATGGATGGTCCTTTAGGTAAATCCACTGTTAAAGTAAAAACAAGAAAGAATCCTTTTACAGGACGTACTACAACTGTTAGTAAAACTAATTTTAAAGCAAATTCAGCAGGAAAAGCAAGTGGTTTAACAAGTGAGAACGTAAAACGTAAAACAAGAAAAGGTAAGGATGGTAAATTACTATCAGAATCAAATAAAACCAACAAAAAAATGATGGGAGGTAAAAAGAAAATGTATAGAGAAGGTGGAGCTAGTGAGGGTAATTACAGTTATCAAGATTTTTTAGATCTTTAAAATATATATATTATGGCAAATAAAAAAAATATTACTCAAGCAGAGAAACAAAAAGAGTCCGAAACAACAAGAAAAGGAAAAAGAATGTTAGATTATCAACCTCAAACACAAAAGAAAAAAAATGGAGGGTATTCTTATCAAGATTTTTTAGATCTATAATATGGCAAGAGCTGTTACCATATCAACTAGACCTTTAGAGTCTAAAACATTGTATACATATACTGTTACAAAAGATAATTTAACAGCTATGTCTAAAAAATTAGGCACTCTTATTAGAACACATAAAAACAGTAGATTGTCTGATGAGTGCCTTGCTAATGAATTGCTTCAAATATTAAGTAAAGCAGAAGATTTAGTAAATGGAGGAGATGATAGAAAAAACTTTGGAAACTGTAAATGTACCCATCCTCCTAGTATGGGATTTTGTGTAGAAGGAATATGTGTAATGGCAAACTTTAATTTTAGTAAACTAGAAGGTAGTATAACATTAACAATAAATTTTTAACATGAATATATTTAAAGACAACAATGATTGGAATGAAAAAGCAATAGTAGGTTTTATTGCTTTTGTAATAATGTGTATTATAATGATGGCTGATCTAATAACAGGATGGGCAGGTTATGATCTTGTAATTAATAAATTTGTATATGATTCATTTGTATGGGTTGTATTAGGATGTTTTGGGATAAGCGGCGTAGAAAAATTTGCAAAAAAATAATATGACTAAACCAGGTAGATATATTGGCATGTATAATATAGCTTCTGCTGACACTCGTTCAACAGGGCAATATTTAAAATGGGATGGATCTAAACCTGTTTGGGATACTGTTGATGTAGGAGACTCATTATCTTTTAGTGGGTCTACATCTAGTGGAGTTTTAACATATGGAGGCGCAAGTCAAATAGATGTTGAATCTGTAGCTCTTGCAAGTGGAACTTTTGCAAACGTGGTTGGAGTTCATAATTTAGGAGGAGATATGAGTATAGTTTCTGGCGGGGTATTATCTCTTTTTGCTAGTCCAGTAAAAATTACTAGTAGTGAATTAGAGATACCTGGTTCTAGTGCTTCAGCAGGTCTTATAAAATTATATGAAGATACTGATAATGGTACTAATAAAGTATCTTTTGTTGGTCCAGCATCTTGTAGTGATCAAACAATAACGTTACCTGATGCAAGTGGAGAGGTAGCGTTAAAAGATGGTAAACAATATCAAGTTTTTCCTTGTAACTTTATAGATGATTTAAATACAAGTCAAGTATTTTTACCTATACACGGTACAACTTTTGAACAATCAACAGTTTATCAAGATGATGTAGCTATAGTAGCACCTTGTGACGGTAGAGTAGTATCATTAGCACTTAGTTGTATGTCTATATCAGGAAGTGGAGATTTTACTGTTAAAATTTATACTAGAGGACCAAATAACTCTGGAACTAGTTTAGCTAATTGGACAGAAGAAGAATCTGAAGTTCTTGCATTTACTGGTACTGATGATAGTCATGTTTTTCATTTTGCTTTTAGTAATGCTAAACATTTTGAAAGTACAGAAAAATTTGTAGTAGCAATACAAGCTAGTGCAGACCCTGGAGCAAATACATATTGGTATGGAACAGTAGTAGTAGAATGGGATTATAGTACCTTATTAGGAACCAGTGCAGAATTTGATGCAGCACCTTAAATAAATAAAATGCC
>TARA_R110000851_G_scaffold75456_2_pt1 | contig 13384 bp, 16 predicted proteins | sample TARA_R110000851 | Tara Oceans TARA_R110000851 (sample SAMEA4397627) | marine metagenome | biome: Polar Biome; feature: [DCM] deep chlorophyll maximum layer (ENVO:01000326); material: water (ENVO:00002006), including particulate matter (ENVO:01000060) such as... | depth 17 m | reverse complement strand
AATTGATGAAAGATAATAACCCAAACAAATATAATCATGTTATATTAGGTGGTTGGTTAGATAAAGCAGAAGGAGTTGTATTTGATAACTGGGAGTTTGGAGATTTTAACCCTGATAACTTACAAACTTCATTCGGTCAAGATTTTGGATTTACAGTTGACCCGACTACATTGGTAGAGGTTGCTATAAATAAGAATAAGAAAATAATTTATGTAAAAGAATATCTTTATAAAAATAGATTGACCACTTCTGAAATTGCTGAAATAAATAAAACACATGCTCAAAGAAAAGTAATTATTGCAGATAGTGCTGAGCCTCGTTTAATAGATGAACTAAAGAAATTAGGTTGTAATGTTATAGGTACAATTAAAGGCGCTGGAAGTATAAACGTAGGTGTTGAATTAATGAAAGATTATAAGATAATAGTTGAAAATAACAGTAGTAACATTGCAAAAGAATTAAATAATTACGTATATTTAGACAAGGGGAGTAAATTATACTTAGACGACTATAACCATATTATAGACGCAATTAGATACAATGTAAGTTATCATTTAAGTAATGGTGGAGTTGGAGAAATAAGATAAAACCTTGTAACAAAATAACATTAATTTAGTTTAAATAATATGAAGATTATACTACCAGAGAATCAAAGCGACATAACACTAGAACAAGAACAAAAATATACTAAACTATTAGAGCGAACTGATTTAGATATTTATTCAGCGAATAGAAGAAAATTAGTTATCTTTACTAATCTAACATTTCAAGAAACTGCAAAGGTAAGTCAAGTAGATTTTGAAGATTGTTTAACTCATATTGACAAAGCATTAAATGAAGAAGTAAGTTTCTTAAATAGGTTTACAATGAACGGTACTGAGTTTGGTTTTATTACTAACTTTGATAAATTAAGTTCAGAAGAGCAGCACGCATTGGATGGCATTTCATTTGGTGAATTTGTAGACACTGAAAAGTATAACTCTAGTTTAGATGATATACATAAGCTAATGTCAATACTATTTAGACCGATTGTAAAGAGTGATTCATTTGGTAAATATGAGATTGCAGAATATAATGGAACTGCTGAATGGTGTGAGTATATGAAGCAGACACCACTTAATATTGTAAAAGGTGCATTGTTTTTTTTTACCAATTTGTCAACAGAATTAGAGAGTTATATCCTGAAATATACGAGTCAGGAACAAGCGAAGGAAACGATAATCTAAGTTACTTTAAGAAATGGAGTTGGTACGCTACGATAGTAGAATTAAGTAACGATGACATGCATAAGATTAAAGATACTTTGAAATTAAACGTACACGAAGTACATTTATTTCTAGCTCATAAAATTGATAAGATGAAAATGATGCACAAGGTACAAACACAACAAAACGGAAATGTAACACAATTATAATTATGAATCAATACACCGAACTATTAAGATACTTAAAGATATTAGCAAACCGCTATGGAGCTAATACAGTAACTGAGGATGCGCCAGACAGCATTGATTTAGAAAAAACTAATATCTATCCATTAATAAATATATCAATTGCTAGCGGTTCTTTTAGCAATGGTTCTACTGTTATTTTTAATGTAGCAATTGAGGCAATAACTAATAGAGACAAAAACAATACAGTAATTAACGATAAATTTTACGGAAATGATAATAAAATTGACAACCATAACGAAACTTTTGCAATCATTAACAAAATGTGGACAGCAATGTTTAGGGATTTTGAAGAGAATAACATCACAGCTAGTGAAAGTCCAAGTTTTGAAAAGATAAGTTTAGAAGGTGTAAACATGTTAGATGGTTGGGAACTTTCATTTGATGTAGAAGTGCCTAACACAACCCTAAATTTATGTGGAGTATGTTAATAACAAAAATATTATTTTATATTTGTTTTTGGTTACCAGCAAACAAAACGCAAAGAGAATTATTAAAGAATATGATTACAAAAGATAATCCTAATTATTATTTTCTAAAAAAGTACTTGAACAAATGAGTGTTAAGAACGCATTAAATATTTTTGCCTTTGATATTGTAGACGATGCAAAAAGAATACTAAAACAAAAGGATAAAAATACAAGCAAAAACCTTTCTAATAGTTTAGATTATAAACTAACGGTAAGCAAGAATAGTTTTAGTCTAGCCTTCTTTATGGAGGATTATGGTAAATTTATTGATAAAGGTGTTAAGGGTATAGGAGGAACTAAAGCAGATGGTTCTAAATGGAAATTAAAAAAAGTAACTAATGATGATTATAAATATAAAAGTAAAGCACCACCAGCTAGAGCATTTGATAAATGGGTAGTGAAAAGAGGATTAGCGCCAAGAGATAGCAAAGGTAAATTTTTAAGCCGTAAAAGCGTTTCTTTTGCTATTGCTAAAAGTGTTTATCATACTGGATTAGAAACAACAAACTTCTTTACTAAGCCATTTGAAAAAGCATTTAATAGATTACCTGATAATATAGTAGAAGCGTTTGGATTAGAAGTTGACAACCTATTTAATTTTACAACAAAGAAATGATAAAAACACTAAGTCCATATTACTTAACCATTCCGTTCGTTGCTCCATTAAGCGGGTTAACTTGTACGGAATTTACTCTACAAATATTTGTTTGGGATGGTTTAAAATCTTCACCACCAACTTCTGCACTTTATGAATCAACAATTAAGAACCCGACTGCAAGCGTAGGTAATTCTAAGTTTGATATTGCAAATTTAATTAGTGATGCAATTAGATTTACACAACAAGAAGGAACAGGCACGCAATTAATTAACGGTAATAATCAAGTTTGGGTAAAATGGCGTACGTTTTATAAAACTACTCTAGCGACAGATAACACAACAGCTACAAACATAAACACAAAACTATCTGTCAAGGGTTATGCTTCCGGATTTGATGGAGAGAATCAATCTACACCTACAAATAAGATATTATTAACTGCTGATGATTTTAAAGTTAGTAGAAACTCAGTATTTGTATTACCTATTGAGATTGCAGAAACTGTTGTAGTATTAGGTACTTTAGTTATTCAAAGTATAGCAGTTGATACGCATCCAATTTATGATTTAGATTGGAGTAGTACAGGAAATCTAGGAGATATTTATTATAGATTTAGATTAGATGGAACGACTACTTGGGCATTAGGATTAGAAACTGTAGTAAATGACCCACAAGAAATAGAATTAGATGTTGCAGCAGGTACTTACAATGTACAGTTACAAGCTTATGACAATGACAATTCAGTTGTAATATTTTCAAACATTTATAATATAGTAGTAGCATGATAATAACAGTAATTTCATACCCAGCAAATAATATTAACTTCTCGCAAGATGTTGGAGACTCTTTACTAAGTGCGGAGTTGGTAAAATACATGTGGGTAGATTTAGCAGAAGCGTTAACAGATACTTATGTAGAGATAATTTACAACGGAGTGACTAAGACTTTATTAATAGAAGATGAGTGCAGATATACACCAATAGATATATTTTTTCAAAACAAAGAAGGAGCTGAGCAGGTTTTGACTTTCTTTAAAAAATCAACTGAGTCTTTAACTATTACAAGCGAAGAATACGAGAGTACTAACGGACAACCTTTAAACGGGTTTCATCAATATATTAAATATAATGTACAAGGTAAACAATCGTTTAAAGTTAACAGCGGTTTTGTTAAGGAAGATAAAAACGAAACTTTTAAACAGTTACTTTTAAGTAGAAGAGTTTGGAGTTATACCAACGGATTATTTACACCATTAAATATAAGTAGTAAAACATTTGAATACAAAACCAAAGCAAACGACAGACTAATCAATTATGAAATTAGTTTTGATTTTGCCTTTAACGAAATAAACAATGTTTAGTCTACACATAGGCACTAGTAAACTAGATATGTTTACCGATGAAAACATAGAACTTACTCAACAGATTGGTTCTGTTTCAGATATTACAAAAAACTTAGGTGATTTGACACGTACATTTTCAGTTCCAGCAAGTGAAAACAATAATACTTTGTTTAAACATTATTACAATGCAAATATAAATAACACTTTTGACGCAAGGACTAAGGTAGCGGGTGACATTAAATTAAACGGTTTGCCATTTAGCTATGGTAAGTATAGGCTTGAAAAGGTAATCGTAAAACAAGGTAAGCCATCATCATATTCTTTACAATATTGGGGTAACTTTATTAACATTAAAGACAAAATAAAGAATGATGAGTTAGGTTCGTTAGACTTAACAGCATACAATCACGCTTACGATTCTGCAAATGTAAAGACTGGCTTAACAAATGGGTTATTTGGTGGTGATATTGTTTATGTTCCATTAGTTAAGAAACAATATTACTATAATGATAATGGTACAGACTCCACTTATAATGATAAATTAGCAAATATTGCACACGCAAACGGTGGTAATGGTGGTATGTTTTGGGCAGATTTTAAACCAAGTATAAAACTATTACCAATTATAGAAGCGATTGAGTCTAAGTATGAGTTAAGTTTCTCACGTGATTTTTTTGGTCGTACTGAGTTCACAGATATTTATATGTGGCTTAATAACTCAGCAAGTTCAGCAGTAAGCAAAAGGTTGCAAATAGATTTTACAAACACTGGTAATATTTTAGAAATTGCAGGTACTGAAATGAGTGTTTTAGAAGATTTTTATATTGTAGGTAATTCACCTTCTTATGTAAGAATAGCAATCACACCTAGCGCTGGTTATGAATCAATACCTTATAAAGTAATTAGAGATTTAGACGGTCAGTTTTGGACGGAAAGTATAAACCTAACGGGCAATAGTGACACGCAATTTAGAACCGATGTAGATAAAAAGAAACACACTTTTTTTGTAGAAACTTCTTTATCTTTTAAATTTACAGCTAAAATGTATGTGGTCGTTCCTTTGGGTGGGATTATAAAATCAGCTACATTTTTAGAACAAACTATTAATTTAGATTTTAGCTCAGCAAATAACATACCTAAAATAAAAGTGATTGATTTTTTAGCGGGATTGTTTAAAATGTTCAAGCTAGTTGTAATTGCTCAGGACGACGGTACAATTTATGTAAACACTTTAAAAGATTATTATGCTCAAGGTAATGTTTGGGATTTAACAAAATATATTGACTCTTCAAGTTATGAAGTGGAACGTGGCAAACTATTAAATCCTATTAACTTTAATTTTGAAGAACCACAAACGCTTTTAAATATTCAATTCGATAAAAACACAGGGCAATACTATGGAGATGAAGAGTTAATACTTGAAGACGAAGATGGTGAACAGCTGGATGGTGAAAGCTACGATGTGAAATTACCATTTGAGCAAGTGATTTATGAAAGATTAATTAATATAAATACAGGAGGACTTAGTTCATTTATGTATGGTGGCATTTTTGATGAATCAATTGAGCCAGTAAACCCAAAATTACACTTACACTACGTACAAAATACACCACTAAACGGAACGGGTTTAGCCTACGTTAATGATGTAGGAGTTAAAGAATTAATTAGTAATAAAATAAATGTACCTACGCATGGCATATCGTTGCAAGACCCTGACTTTTCCTTAACGTGGGGCAATGAGGTTAACGAGTGGAACGGTCAAGTAATAGAAAAAACACTTTATAGTAACTATTATATTGATTTTATAACGAGCGTTTTTAATATCAAAAGACGAACGTTTAAATTCAAGGCTAAAGATATTCCTTTAAGAATAAGATTATCGCTACAGTTAAACGATGTTATTAAAATTAAAGAAGATTATTATAGAATGGATAATTTTATAACTAATTTAAAAAACGGTGAAATTTCTTTTAATTTAATTAACTCATTTGATAATACAATTGCGGGATTCTCAGCAGATAGAAATGTAATTAACACAGACTACCAAGCTAAAAGAGAAAGCATCTATGTAACAAACGGAGGTAATTTTAGTTTTAATAAAATAGATACGGGTGACGGTATTAATTGGGTTACAGTTTCAAATTTAGATAGTAATGTTTATTTTGATTTTGAAGAAAATACAGGAGCGTTGCCAAGAAGTATGCAAATAGAAATAACTAATACATTAACTTTTCAAACAATAACAATAATTTTAAACCAAAGTATTAGCGGAAGTTTTACAGCAGATACGACAGAAATAACAGCAGATAACACAATAATAACAGCAGATAATTTTTAGATATGGCAAAGCAAATAATAAGTATAGGGATTGCACCAAACGACGGACTAGGTGACCCTTTAAGAACAGCGTTTGATAAAGTAAATGATAACTTTACAGAAGTTTATGGATTTAATTTTACAAAAACTTATTGGTTTGATGCTAACGATGCGGCAACATCATCATCACCTATAAGTCATAGTGCAAATGCTTCTAACACTTATCTAACAAATGACGCAGCAGGTTCATCTACTACTTCATACAATCCAGATTCTAAAGATTCACTTTGGAATACTTCAACAAATAAATTTGATTTTACAAGTCTTAAAGTCGGGGATACGGTAGAGTTTAGGGTTGATATAAATTTAACAAACGCAGCAGCTCAGGAGGTTGATATGTATATGAGCCTTGCAGAAGGTACAGCAGGTGCTCACGAATTAAATATGAATCATAGATATTATAAAACAGCTTCAACTTTAGCAAATAATACGGTTTTATTTAGAATTTATATAGGTGACGAAGACACTAGGACTGGCGGTGCAAGGTTTAGATTTGCTTCATTAGATGCGGCTACGATTGTAGTAAATGGATGGTTTTATCAAATAACAGAAGTTTAATTATTTACATAATATGATAAGCGAAATTATAAAGGTATTAAGAAGCAATGAGTTTTTCGGAGCTGGAGAGTTTACAGAAATTGCAAAAGGTAAACACGAAATAGTAACAACTTTTAAAGGTGCTAAATATAAAATCAAAAGAATATGGCAATCGAAAAAACGATAAACATTGTTGCTAATACTAAAAATGCAATTGACGGTATTAACTCAGTTTATAAAAAGATATTAGATACTGATAAAGCAACTGAGGACTTAAACGAAACCACAGAAGAAACTGCTGATGCTTATAAAGATGTTGCTAAAGAAGGTGAAAAATCATTAGACAAACAAAGTAAAGGAATGAAAGCGGTTGCTTCTGCTTCTGCTGGAGTTAAAAAAGGTGTTGCAGCAATAGGCACAGCGTTAAAAGCATTAGGTATTGGAATTATAATTGCATTAGTTGCTAAGTTTACACAAGTACTTTCTGAAAATCAAAAGGTTGTAGATTTTGTTACTACGGTTTCAACTACTTTGTCAATTGTAATTAACGGATTGATAAATAGTTTTACAGATATTTTTACTAAAATCTCAGAAGCAACAGGTGGCTTTGACGCACTTGGTAAAGTTGTTGGAGGTGTTTTAAAAATTGCTTTTAATAGTTTGAAAACAATTGTATTACAATTACAAGCGGGTTTTACTGCTTTAAAATTAGCCTATGAAACCGTGTTTGGAGATGATGAAGGTGTTGAAAAAGCTAAGAAGGATTTAATTGATATAGGTAAAAAGCTAAAAGAAACATCAGACGACCAAGTTAAGCAAGGTAAAAAGATTTTTGATAATATTGGTGAAGCGTTTGATGAAGTTGTTACAGGTGTTACCATATTAGCTAAAGACGGTATTAAAGCCATTAGTGATGTAGATTTAAAAGCTAGTTATTTACAAGCTCAAGCCATCACAAGAAACAAACAAAACTTTGAGTTATTAGCTTTACAACAAGCAAGATTACAGTTGTCTTTTCAAAACCAAGCAGAGTTACAAAGACAAATTCGTGATGATGATACTAAAGGATTATCAGAAAGACAAAAAGCAAATGATAAACTTGGTGAAGTATTAGACAAACAATTTGCAGCAGAAAAGGCAACTATATCAGCTAGAATTGCTGGGCTTCAAAATGAACAAAATCTTCTAGGAGCAACTAATGAAAGATATAATGAAATTTACCAATTACAAACAGATTTAATAGATGTTGAGGAAAGGTTAAACGGGCAACGCTCAGAGCAATTAACAAATACAAATACATTATTAAAAGAACAAAAAGATTTAACACAAAGTCAAATTGACACGCAAAATGAGTTTGCAATTAGTCAAAAAGAATTTGAAGCAGAGCAAGCAGAAACTGAACTTTTAAAAATTGAAAGACAACGTGAAGCAATACAATTACAAATTGATATTGACAAAGCAGAATTAGAACGCAAAAAATTATTATACGCAGAAGAAACACAAGCAAGAGCAGACGCAGAAAATCAATTTCTTTTAGCTAAACAAGCAACAGACCAAGCGTTAATAGAAAATTCAAAAGCTACAAGTGAAGAGATTATTGCAAATGAAAAAACAGTAGAAGAAGCTAAGAAAGCAATACAAGAATCTACAATTAATACAGTTAGTTCAGGGGTTGCATTACTTGGTCAATTAGCTGGAAAAAGTAAAGCATTACAGAAAGCAGCTATTGTAGCAGAAAGCGCAGTAGGTTTAGGTAAAATGCTTATAGCTAATAATACTGCGAATATAGCAGCATTAGCAACACCGCAAGCTATCGCTACAAGTGGAGCAGCTGCTGTTCCAGTAATTGCTTTAAATAATATTTCAACAGGGATTGGAGTAGCTTCAACAGTTGCTGCAACTGCAAAAGCATTAAGTGCTTTAGGTGGTGGGGGTTCTGCTCCAACTGCTGGATCAGTTCCAAGTGGCGGTGCGGCTGCTCCATCTTTTAACTTAGTGCAAGGAACGGGAAGTAATCAAATAGCGCAAAGTTTAACAAATGAAAGCAGACCAATACAAGCCTTTGTAGTAGCTTCAAGCGTTACAAGTCAGCAAGAGTTAGACAGAAATGCAAACAATGAAGGAACGATTGGATAAATAAAAAACCCCGCTTAAATAGTGGGGTTTGTTTTTAAATTAGTTTTGTTATACATAGCTAATAGTTAGTAGAAAGACTACTTTTTACGTTTCTTATACAATTCGTTATACCAATAAGTTAATGCAGTAATTAATCCTGCAATACATATAAGTCCGTAAAATATACATAACTCTATTTCATTATTTGTCATTTTATTTATTATTTAAATTACTTTTGTGATAAATCTTTGCAAGATTTTTTTTGGGCAAATTAACGCGAACAATATATAAATCCAATAGCTTATTAGCTGTTTCACCTATACAGTTCTCTCCTGTTTGCATCTTTAGTAATAAATCGTTTATCTGTTTTTTCATATTTATATTATTAATTAGTAAAAATTAATTGTAAATAGTTTCTTTTATTGCAATTATTGCATCCCAATATGTAATATTTATTAAGTAATGCTCGTATTTTAATTCTGTAACTTTACCGCCATTGTAGGTAAATCTTATGTATTTTACTTTTTTCATAATAATTTTTATATTTAGTTATATACAAAAGTAAATATAATTTAATTAATACTCAAGTTAATTATGTTAAGTATTCTTATTTATATTAATTACAAATAAAATAAATAAACATTTTTGTAACAAAACAAGATATAAATAGTTTTAGTAATATGAAGACATACGAAGCAGAATTTAACGAGGATGAAGTCGCAGGTGTTTACGCTATTAGTTTAGTTGAAAGTCCTGCAATGGAGGGTAATTTTATTGCTTTAAACAAACAAGAGTCTATTCAGTTTAAAACTTTAGACGAAGAAAAAAGAATAATTGTTGGTTTAGTGTTAGAGCCTTATAAAGACATTTACAGAAAGCAAAACGGCGAAGAATTTAATATTAGATTTTCAGACAAAACTATTGAAAAGTTGTGTTATAATTTTACTAAAAAAAATAACAATTCTAACTCAACAATAGAACACGATGTTAATCAAAAAATAAAAGGTGTTTCTTTTGTAGAAAATTGGTTAGTAAGAGATAGCAATATAGATACTGCTGTTGCTTTAGGTTTAAGTTGTAAAGTAGGTTCTTGGATGTCTGTTTGTTCAATAGATAATGATGAAATTTGGGCAGGTTATGTAAAGACTGGAAAAGTTAAAGGATTTAGCATTGATGCTATGCTCTCATTAAAAGAAGTAAATTTAAAATCAAATATAAATATGTCAGAAGTTATTGAAAAAAATAACACTCTTTTAGAAAGGTTATCTCTAGCTTTAGGGTTAGCAGATAAACCGAAAGAGGTTATTAAATTAGGTACGGTAAAGTCAGCAGATGGAATTCTAACTTATGAGTTCGATGGAGATGCTCCAGAAGTAGGTGCTAACATGTCAGTACTTGCAGAAGATGGAACATCAATTCCTGTCTCTGTTGGAGAATATGAAGTTGAAGGCGGTGCAATTGTAGTTGTAGTAGAAGAAGGAATTATCGGAGAGATTAAAGAAGTAGTTGCAGAAGATGTTGCTGCTCCATTAGCTGAACAAACAAGCGTAGACTCAGCACCTTCGAGCGTAGAAAGCGAACTAGAAAAGGCTATTAAATCAATCTTAGTAAAGTATTCGGCACAAAACAAAGAAGCATTTGAATCTTTAAAATTAGAGTTAAAAGTAACTAACGAAAAGTTAGTAGAATTATCAGCACAACCAAGTGCTAAACCTATTAAATCGACGCCAAGTCAACCCGAAACAGCGTTTCAAAAATTCAGAGAACATAACAGAAAATTTAATCAATAAACATGGCAGTAACTTACACAGGGGCGGAAATCCCAACAGATTTTAAAGCTGAAATTATAGCGGAAATCTTATTCAGAAACGAAACAGTTGAAAAGAATTTAGTAGCTTTTGAAACTGGAATTAAAGCAGGTAGAATCATAACTGAAAATATTAATTCAGTAACTATGCAAGCGTGGACTGTTAATCCAACAGGTTCAGAAGCGGGTGCAATTGGATTGGAAGATACAGTAGTTACTCCAGTTAAAGTTGAATTTATCGACAAATTTACTCCAGACGATTTACGTTCTACACGTTTTAATCGTGACATGGCAGCAGGTGCTATCAACGATATATCTGACGAATTTAACAGATTAGTTTTAAACGGTGTTGCTCCATTAATCTCTTTGGATGCTGAGAACAAATATTGGAACGGTGCTACAGCAGCTACGCAAACAGCAGTAGCAGCATTAAGTTCTGGAACTGGTCAAACAGCAGTAGGAGCAGCAGAAAAAACTTTAGTAGCAGCAATGCCAACTACTTTGTTTGATTCTCTTACTGCTAGAATTATCTATAACAAAGCAGCAGTAGGTGGACGTATTAAAGTTGCAGGAACTACTTTATCAGCTACTAACATAGCAACTGAAATGGGTAAAGTTTACAATGCAATCCCTGATGAAGTTTTAGCAGGTGCAGAAAAGCCTTTAATCTACGCTCCAAGAGGTGTTAAAAAATTCATTAACAACTTTAACATTGCACAAACTTATAGAGATACTTTCTCAGTAGATTTAGCAACAGGAAAATACTTCTATTTAGATGTTGAAATCGTATTCATTCCTTTAGCTCCTAACGTGCTTATTGCAGGTGTACCGATGAACTTTATGTGGTGTACTGATTTATTAGATGACTATTCTAATATCGAGATTCAGAAATACCCAGCGCCAAGAAAAGACTATTTCTATGATGTAATCTTCACGATTTTTGCTCACGTAGTAAATCAGAAATTCAACGTACTTTACGTAGGATAATTAATAATCTAAAGGGTAGTTAATTCTACCCTTTTTTAAAACAAATACAAATATGGCTTGTGATATTACAAAAGGTCGCATAAGGGTATGTAAAGATAGTATTGGGGGTAATAGTAAATTTTACCCTTTTAATTATCTTGAAGATGCTTTTACAATAGTTGATGGAGTAGCGACAGCAGTCAATCCATCATTAACAGCTGTTTTCTCTTACGACTTAGAAGGTGACGGAAATACTTTAATTCAGAATTTCGTAGGTGAAAGAGCAAACGGAACTTCAATAAATACTCAAACTTTAACTTTAGTGTTGAAGCAAATGGATGCATCTACAAGTGCTGAAATGAATTTAGTAGTTAAAGGCTATCCAATGGGTGTGGTTAAAGATAGAAACGGAAACTACCATTTAATCGGTTCTGATGATGGTATTGATTTCACGGTTGATGCTTCAACTGGAGGTGCTAAAACAGACTTAAATGGATACACTTTAACTGGTATTTCTACAACTGGTGCAATTGCCCCTATTTTAGACGAAGCAACTGTTACAGCATTTTTGGCTTTAGTAGCATAATTAAAAATTTATAATAAATAAAAACCACTAATTAATTTTAGTGGTTTTTTTTTGTAACAAAACTAGATTAAATTAGTTTTAATAATATGAACGTCGTAAATCCAACAAACACAACACATACTTTAACATTAATTCCAAGATACTATGTCTGTGGAACGGTTGATTTATTTATTTATAATGAGTCTACACAAATTGAAACAAATGTAGCTAATTTATACTTAGTGGAGGATGGATATTTAACATTAACGTTTGACTTTGCTTTTACAGAAAGATATCGTTATCAATATAGATTAGTTAGCGATTCAGAAATAATTTATAGAGGTTTAATATTTGCTACTAGTCAAGAAGTAGAAAATTATTTAACAGATAATAACACGTACACACATTATGAGTAAAAATAATATTCTTTTTTTTGGATTAAATAATTATGTAAGACCTAAACTTGTAGAAAATGAGGCTAGAAACTGGGTTTTAAATGGTCGTAACAATCAATTCTATGACTATACTATTGACCGTTATAATGGTTCACCTACTAACGCTACAATTATTAATTCTTTTATAAATCTAATCTACGGTCAAGGATTGGCTTATAGAGGTAACACTATTGAGTCATTTTTAAAATTCAATTCAATATTGCCTAAAAAGGAATTAAGAAAAATAATTTCAGATTTTCAGTTATTTGGTGAAGCATCTTTGCAAATTATAAAGACTAGAGATAACAAAAGTATTGCAAATATTTACCATTTGCCAAAAGAAAAGGTAGTACCATCGATTGAAACATTAGAAGGAGATATAGAATATTTTTGGTACTGTAGAGATTGGAAAAATACAACTAAATATCCACCTGAAAAATTTCCTGCTTTTGGAACTTCATCCGAACCAATAGAAATATATTGTATTTCGCCTTATAAAGCTGGTAAAAATTATTTTAGTGACCCAGACTACTTAGCAGGTATGCCTTATGCAGAAATGGAAGAAGAGATTGCAAACTTGTATATTAACTCAATTAAAAAGGGTTTAAGTGCTGGCTATGTAATTAATATACCAAACGGTACGACTTTGTCACCAGAAGAAAAGGACAACTTAGAAAGACAGATAAAAGCTAAAATAGTTGGTTCACCTAACGCAATGAGTTTTGTT
>TARA_R110000851_G_scaffold164348_10_pt1 | contig 13396 bp, 25 predicted proteins | sample TARA_R110000851 | Tara Oceans TARA_R110000851 (sample SAMEA4397627) | marine metagenome | biome: Polar Biome; feature: [DCM] deep chlorophyll maximum layer (ENVO:01000326); material: water (ENVO:00002006), including particulate matter (ENVO:01000060) such as... | depth 17 m | reverse complement strand
TTAGTTGCGTAAAGCGTAACCCGCTCCGGCACCTAAGTCAGTTAATACTTTGTTTAGTTTCTTAAGTACTATTAGTACAGTGTGTTTGAATTTTCTCATAGTTATATTATTTAAAGTTTTCTTTGTTCATGAAGCAAACGATTATCGCTGCCACCATTAGTATTATTAGTATTGGGAAATATTGCATAGTTATTATTTATTATTATTATATTAGTAGACATTGGTGGAATCGAACCACCTCACAAAGTAGAGCTCACGCAGTCAAAATGCAGAGTGAAACCGTTATGTCTGTTTGACAAAAGTGAAGTTAATTATATAACTTCTTTGTCGCGCAAGATAACTGGAACGCTAGTTGAAGAAGTGTACGATTTGTACTTTTCGAAGCAGTTCATAGTTGATAATTTATCTTTCATAATTTCATACGCTTTATCGTGATTGTAAGTGAAAGTTTTGCCACTTTTGAATTCGACATTGATGACAGTGTTTTTGCCGATTAGTGACTTGCGAATTACGAAGCGTTTAGAAGTTAAAGAATTGTTTGAAGTTGAAATTGAATTTGAATTTGACATAGTTAAAAGTATTTAGTTATTATTAATTTGTTATTAGTTATTTATTATATTATCAGTTAAGATTTGTATTATTATTGTATAAAAGTGTATATTTGTTTGTAAGTTAAAATAGTTAGTAGAGTATTGCACTGTGACTCTTTGTCATGACACAATGTCACGTGACTAATTGTCATAGTTATTTGAGCGTAAGAATGTAGCGAGTAAAGCGATTGGTATTGCGATAAGAAGTAAAAGCATATTGATATGTAAGTTATTATTATTAAGTTAATGTATGTTAGTTTGTTTCGTTATTTATTATATTATCAATGTAACTTCGTATTAAGTTTGTATATATTTTAGAATAAGTTTTGTAAATATTTAAAGAAATGTATCGAAAAAATGATATATATACGTGTAACTCGCTGAAACTCAGGGGGCTAACCAATTTGAAAACGATTTTACGTAGACAGTTGATAGTCAGATAGATAGGTGCAGCCCTATAACCCAATATAAGTAATATAAAAGTGTGACATTAGCCTTATAAAGTATATAAGTAAGGGGCAAGTGTCACTGTTTTTGGAAGTAACACGCTTTACCTGTAAGAATATAGAGTATAATACAAGCAAAACAAACAGAGATGGCAAGAATAAATACATACCCTAAATTAACCGCAGTAAATCCTAGTGATTTGCTAGTTATCACAGACGTTACGTCTTCAGAGAACCCTACGCGTACTATAACCGTGGGACAATTGTCTCAATACATACAGACAGCGCAGTCTCCGGACTACTACGTGTTCAATGGGTTAGTGAACAACCTTGGATCACAAGGATCTGGCGGATATGACTCTATGGAATGGACATCTAATGTGACAGGGCCTAGTCAAATACCTTTAATCAGAACAACAGACGCTTTACAGCTAATGTATGTAACCTGGGTGTGGATGGGTGAGACGCCAATACAGCTAGGGGCTGGAGAATCAGTGACATTTAGCATCGGAACAATAGCCGACAACGTTAAAGCAGAAATAGCGAACTATGTTCCTGATACAGATATATTTTCTATATCTTCAGCTGACACTGGCACCTTTGTAAGTGGCCAAGCAGACGTGTCTTCGCTTGATATAACTCTAGACAAAAATGACAACATAGCTATTATAGGACTAGAGCTAGGTACAATAACACCTAACACAGGTGAATTAGCTATATCATTAAAATTTAAAGCAATATAAGCATGGCAATAATATATTCATACCCACAGTTGGCCAGCGTAGAAGATAGAGACTTATTACTTATAAGTGACTTGAGCTCTAAGAAAAACCCTACCATGAGGGTAGAACTAGGAACATTAGCAACGCATATAAAAAACTCAATAGACGTAGGTGTTACTTCAGTAATAGCTGGAGCTGGTATATCAATAGACCAACCAACAGGTGACGTTACGATAACAGCAACTGGTTCACCAGCAACCTTACCATACAGAAGCTATGTTTGCTTATTAAACCAATCAGGAACTAATCCACCTGTACCGACAATTTTAGAAAACTCTCTAGCAATACCTGACACCCCAAACCCTTGGCAGAGACAGCAAGCAGGAATATATAATTTAATAGCATCAGGTATAGTGCCTACTTTCCCTGTTAATAAAACTATAGTGTTTTTAAACAACGGTTTAAGCCCAACTATATCAAACAACATTAGATGGGAAAGAGTAAGTAACAGCGAGGTAGAGATAGTTGTTTCTACTGGGGATAACTACTTAGTTAACGCTTCCTTAGAAGTAAGAGTTTACGATTAAAAGGTAAAAACAAAAAAAACCAAGTGATAATAAACATCATAACCAAATGTCTAACTAAAACCAAAACCGATGACATTATACTATAAGACTGACACATGGTCTAGTCAACCAAATCAATTATCCCAAGACCAGATAGATTGGTGGAAACACTTATCAGAAAAGAAAAACTGGAGGATTGTTCAATTACCTAATGGGTTTTACCAAACAGAATATAAAGATCCAGATTGCAATTGTGATCCAGATAAAGACACATGCTGTGATAACTGGCTAGATGTAACTAGAAGAGAAACCATTGAATCAGCTGAAGCTGCCATTGATGGTAGCATCGAACATTATGCAGCAAAACTAGAGTTCGTAAAAGGACCAAAGGTAGTAAAGACCTTTAAATAACAATCAAATCAAATTTAATTAAATCATGGCAGAAGCTATAGTAAAGAATCTTAACTTCGGAGACGACGCTAGGAATCAAATATTTAAAGGAATAGAGAAACTCACAAAAGCTGTTAGCTCCACACTTGGGGCTAGCGGTAAATGTGTTATACTAGAAGATGCAGCAGGTAATCCGCTCATTACAAAAGACGGTGTTACAGTTGCAGACTCTATATTTCTTAGAGATCCAGTAGAAAACATAGGGGCTACGCTTTTAAAAGAAGCTGCTCGCAAGACGGTTAAAGAGGCTGGTGATGGTACTACCACTGCCACTATCTTGGCCCACGCTATACTAGACGAATCTTACAAGCTAGACAACAAAGACGTCAGAGCTGTAAAAGAACAGATACTAAACGGTGTAGATGTAATTATAAAAGAACTAGAGAAGCAATCTGTACCAGTCAAAGATAAGATAGACGATATAGCTATCATATCCACAAACAACGACAAAGCTTTGGGTTCTATTATTGCAGATGCGTTTAAGAAGGTAGGAGACGCGGGCTTGGTAGTCATGGAGCCATCGGCAGAAGGAGAAACAAGTGTTGAGGTTGTAGAGGGTGTAGAGTATAATAAAGGATTATTAAACCCTAATTTTATAACAAACAAAGACACAGGTACAGCGGAACTAGACAATCCTTTAGTTTTACTTATAGATTCTAAGGTTGATTCAATAAGACAGATACAACCAGTACTAGAACATGTAATACAAACAAAGGAACCTTTATTGATCATAGGTGAAGTAGAAGCAAATGTTATGTCTGCATTACTTATGAATAAAATGAAAGGCAATATAAAAATAAACGTTTTAGATTCTCCGGCATACGGGCTAAGACGTAAAGAGATACTAGATGACTTAGCTTTATTAACTGGAGCTACTGTTGTTAACGAAGACTTAGGTGATGATTTGAGTTCTATAGAAGTAGACTATCTAGGACGATGTATTAAAGTTGTCACTGAAAAAGATAAGTCAATAATTAGAGTTGAAAAAGATTCAGAAGAAGTTGAGTCTATAATAAACCAGATAAGATCTAAGTTACTAGAAAACAATAAAGAACATGTTAGAGTAGGTTTAGAGCAAAGACTCGCGAGACTAAGCGCTAAGGTAGCAGTAGTTAAAGTCGGGGCTAACTCAGCTATAGAATTAAAAGAAAAACAAGATAGAGTAGAAGACGCTATATGCGCTACAAGAGCCGCAATAAAAGAAGGTATAGTACCAGGTGGTGGTATAGCTTTACTAAATGCTTCAAAGGTTTTAGATAAAAAAATACCTGGAGAAGGCATATTAAGAAAAGCAATTAAAGCGCCATGGAAAGCAATTTTAAAAAACGCTGGTCTTGAGGTTGATGAGCCTAAGAGGGCAGGCGAAGGAATAAACGTGGTTACAGGAAATATGGTAAATATGATTAAGGCTGGTATTATAGATCCGCTACTTGTAACAAAGAGCGCCCTTAAAAATGCGGCTTCAGTAGCGACAACAATACTATCAACCGATTGTGTAATTAATAATATGAGAATTGATGAAAGCGGTAGGTAGTTATTTATTAGTTAATAAGCTAGAAAAGAAAACAACTAAAACCGAAGGAGGTTTGTTGTTGTCTGAAAACGATAGAGACGATATTAGATACGTTCAAGCAGAAGTAGTAGATCCAGGTGATCAATCATTTCTTAAAAAGAACGATCATATATTTTATGACAAACATGCAGGTCATAATATAGAGCATGATGGTAAAAAATTACAAGTAATAAAAGTTCAAGATATTGTCGTTGTGATATGAAAAGGCTAGAAGCAGGAGATTTAAAAGATTTCAATCTGCTAAAACATTACCGTACGATACGCAAATGGGCCTGTAGAAACAACGACTTAACTGACGCCGAACTTGAATTACTTATATACTTAGATTGTATAGATATGTTTACAATCGATGATTTCAAGATGGGGAGTTATTCTTTTAGCTGGAACAACAGAAGATGGAATAAGCTTATTCAAGAAGACTGGATAACGGTCTGGAGGAAAAGAAATAGAACAACCCAAAAATATAATATATATAAAGTTTCTTTTAAAGGTAAACAACTTATAAGAAAAGTCTATAGAATAATGACTGGAGAAGATGATATACCTACAAGCGAAAGAAGAAATTCTATAATGCAAGGAAAAACATATATGGATAAAGTATTACAAACATCCGTATATAACGTTAACAGAGATAAAAACAGATAGCATGAGTCAAGCAGCAGCAGCAGCATCAGCAATGGGTGGTAACAATAACAGCGCAATGGGTGTACCCGACATGGGTTTCATGACAGGCGGTATAGGTGCGGCAACTAGGTCAGTTATGAACCAGGCAATGAACAGAAATAAAGCTAAAGCGAGTGCCACGGCAAGCGCTGGCGCGAGAGGATTAGGCGGTGGCATGGGAAAAAGAATGGGCTCAATAGAGTCTAGACTAGACGCATTAGAAGGCGGAGGCGAAGGTCAAAGTCCTGTGGCATCAGTTAAACCAGTACAAGAATTTTCTACGGGCGGTAGCTTTGGTAGCGCACAACCTGCACCTGTGGCAACTGGAACATTAAGCGCAGCGTCATCACCTGGATCACTGCAAGAAGCAATGCCTTCCCCTGGAGATCCGGCGGCTGATATGTTTGGTAACGAGTTTATGAGAAACGCATCTGTTGGTGCAGCAAGAATGATAAAAAATAAAAAAATATAACATGGATCACAAAAGTAAATCAATCATTAATAAACCTGGATTATCAGGTCAAGTAGGAGAATCAGCTATATGGGACGGACCATTAAACACGGATGCGTTTCCAAAAGGGAAAGGAAACTCTAGAGGTATAACAGGTATGAAGTTAAGTCAAGCCAGTGTACCTTATAAGCCACTCAACGCGGTTCTTTGCGCTCAAGGTAGAGAATATTAAAAAATAATAAATATGGGACAATACGCAAATCAACCAGACTTCGCAACAATAGCTTCTAGCATATTACCAAGTGATTTAATAACTCCAACTCAAAATTTAGGTGGAGCTGTTATTTACATTGGAGACATAAGCGGTGGAACTGACTTAAAAGTTATACTAACCGGTGTTGTTGCTCCGGGTGGTGGATTTCCTACCGCCGCAGAAGCAATAACGTTTGAAGGTTTACAAGCTGGTACATTCATGCCTGTAATTGTAGATTATGTTTTATCTACAGGTACTAGTGTAGGCAAACTCGTAGCTATAAAATAACATGGGATTAGGAATAGGTGTAGGCATAGGTGTAGGACCTGGAGGCGGACAATCATCACCGGCCCCAAGAAACCCCTCATTTATTGAAAAGTTTGGTGAGCCTATAAGTGGTTATTCACTTAGAAACCTTACGAGTAATCCAGAGCAAGCTGTTGTACAAGTGTCAACCGATGGAGAAGTATTTTTTGACCTTGTTGAGGAACAAATAACTATTAACAATTTAAAACAATATGAAAATTTAAGGGTTACTAAATGGTACGACCAAGCTGGAGATGATGAAACATTAACCGCTTTTTTTCTTTCTGCTCCGTATTTAGTAAAAGATGGTAAGATTTTTACTGAAAACGAAAAGCCAACTATTCATTTTGAAAATCGCACGTCTTTAAATAATCAACTTAGAGCAAAACCAATATTAGACACAATAAGAACATACAATATAACTTCATATAGTGAAGTACAAGAGCCACTTCGCGAGGGCGAAACACATAATATTTTTCAAGACATACAAAAAATACCTATGGTTTTATTGGGTTGGTTTCCAAAAAGCAAACTAACATCAAAAGTTTATAATGCAATTACACAAAACAGAAAAACAATATTAAAAAATGAAGAGGATAACACATTCACTTTTGATACACCTACAACACAATTAAATTTATATGATATTGCAGATGGTTTACGCGCCCCATTTAATTTTCTATTTGGCGAAACTACAATAATGAATGTTTCGGAATTTATATTGTACCCATCAAAAGATGAAAACAATGAAATAGTAACCGATAACTTAATTGAATACTATGGCATTAAGTCAATAGAATTTCCACCAATAGGAGATAAGCCAATAGATTTAAAACCAAAAAAATAAAAATGGCAACAAACGAAGACGGACACTACGGAAAATACAGCGGAAACTCTAGACACACTAGAGTAACAAATCATAACTTCGCGGCTACAAGAAGAGATGATCAAGCACACATGCAATATCTGAAAGAAGATGTAGACTATGACAACAAGCATGGTCACAGCGATATAGATATGACAGCTGACGAGAAGCATATATCTAAATTAGCAGGTGATCTTAAATACGATGACAAGCATCACGGAGCTGCTAGACACACCAGTGCTCATTCTACTGAAGAGTACATGGAGCGTAAAGATAAGGCTATAAAAGCTAACGCTGGTCCAGCTCAAAGCCAAGACAGAAGCTTAAGTCTTGGGGTTAATGCTAATAGAGATAAACCAAGTGAACAGAATCCAGATCCAAGAGTAAATTATGCAGCTAATGCTAACTTTAGCCCGATACCTAGATTCAATGTATCAGCTAACGCTAATTCTCAAGGCGGTTATGGTGTTGGTTTGTCAGGTTCATCTAAAAGCGATCAAACAACCTACGGAGCTCAGTTTAAGAAAGAAAATGGCAATACTAATGTAAGTGCTAACGCTACTTTTAAATTTTAAAAAAACAGAGAAAACTGTGATAAATCAAAAACAAATAACAATTAATAAATACAAACAAAAATTATGGCAGCAAGTTTTATTGCATTCGAAGTAGTTGACGCGGTTGACACTTACGAAAACGGAGAAATATTAATAAACAAAGACAACATTGTAGGCGTTAGTCAAACAAGTGTAAGTCTAGTTACAATTTTAACTAATGGTGGAACACCGGGCGATATAGTAACAGCTACTTTAAGTACATCAGCAAGCGGCGCAGTTACTATACCCGTTATGGCATCAGGTCTAGGAACTAAAGCGTTTAACTATGCTTTAACAGCAAACCCAGGAGGAGTAAAAGCTAAAGTTTTCTTAGGGAAAGACGACAATGGTGATCAAATGTATATTAGAAACGTAGCTTTCTCATAAATGAAATCCAAGGGGCTAGGTGATAGCATAGCTAATTTTACACAAAAAACAGGTATTAAGCACGTCGTTGACATTGTCTCTGACGGGCTTAATATCAATTGTGGTTGTAATAACAGACAAGAGTGGTTCAATAACAAATTTCCTTATAGAAACAAGAATGGCATTTAACATAAAACCTTTTTTTGATCTCAATAAAATGAGTACATCTGTGTTTGAAAGAGATATGGGTGATGATCCCGTGTTTGCAAGAACACCTAAAAACGGAGTTATTATTTTAAACGAAGATGCTGTTAAAAATTCTAGTAAAAAAGAACTAGACAATACCATAGCACACGAACAAGTACACGTTGACCAATTTAAAAACGGTGAACTAGATTACAATGTTGGTGCAGGTAAAGTGATGTTCAAAGGAAAAGAATATGATTACTCTGTTATGCAAGCAGGTAAAGGTCCTTGGGAAAAGCCAGCGTATGCTGCGGAAAAAAAGTAGCTTATTAATATTTCGTGTAATCATATAATAAAGAATAACAATTAAATCCAATTATATGAAAAACTTAATCATTGCATTATTTATTACGCTATCTTCATTAAGCCTTAAAGCTCAAGAAGAGTTTAACGGGATGTGGAAGTCTGAAGCAACAAGTTATGTAACAACTATACTAGCCAGTGAATGGGCGGTTGTAGGTGTTAGTAATACGTGCTTTACTAAATTAAAAGTATTAGACGAGAAGATTTTAAAATATAAAAACAAAAAATTAACTACTAGCATACATAACAAAGAAAACGGATATACAGCTGAAGTACGATACGAGTGGTTAGACAGTAATACACTATCAAGCACGTACTCTACATTTCCTGGAAAAGTGTATATGTTAAAGAGAATACAAACTAACAAATAAATATAGTAATGAAAAAGAAAATGAAAACAAATCAAGATGGTGGTAGTGTTACCGCATCTGATCCAGCTGCTGCAGGAAAGCAACTAGCTGCAGACCAAGCAGGTGCAGCAAAAACTTACGGAGGTAATAAGGGCGATGAGTCAGCTAAGACAAAAGCTAAGGTTAAAGCCGTAAAAAAAGACGCTCCAAAAGATTATGAAGGCGGCGCTAGAATGGGTTACTCTCAAAAGTTTGGACCTGGACGAATGAACGGGTATGATGCAGCTGCTAAGAAAACCATGGACGTAATGTCTCATGGAGGAGCTTCTAGATACATGGCAGAAGGACCTGCCCAAGGCGCCAATCAAGAAATTGTTGCAACAGGTCAGCAAGATCAGTATAAAAGAGAATTTCGCGCTAAAAGAAAAAACAAGTTTGATGCCATGAACGAACGATTGCGAATAAATAAAGATGAGGCAAGGACCGATCAGGCTATAACCAAGCAGCATGATATCAATAGTATGCAGGCTGATGTAAAAGATGGTACACGACCTGGTTTTAGTAATCCTAGCGTAAATCCTATTGATGGCATGACGTATAGCTATGGAGCAAGATTGATGAAAGGTGGAGATGCAATGATCAACCAGGCTTCTTCAGACGAGAGAAATGTAACTAGAGGAGCGGATGGTTATTACACAGCGGATGCTTTTCCTAGAAACCGTAGATCTGCTAGAAGCCGCGAGGAATTTACCGGAACCTACGGTAGAGATAGAGGAACCCCTGAGACGCCATATGTACAAGGATCATTTGACTTTGCTAAAAGGCGATATGAGCAAGATGCACAAAGAGAGGCAACTCAACGTAATCGCATGATTGACGGCTTTAAAACAAAAGTAGGTATTGATGTTAATAAAGAAAAAATGGCAGCAGCTCAAAACACTATAGCAGCTGCTTTTAATAGGGGTATAGGTAGTGTAAAAAACTCTACGTTCAAAAACCCAACAGGCCTTAAGTCTTACGAGACAAAAGAAATAAACTAATGTACTCAAAAAAAGGATATTTAAAAAATAGTCCTGACGTAAATAAAAAATCTAACTTAATAGCTGGTAATAAAATTACCATGAAAGGTGTTGAGAGTAAAGTTTTAGGTATTGACGACAGAGGTTACGCTACTATTATGTATCCAGGATATGATTACATTTTTCCAAATGGCAAAGAAGTATTAGAAATTAAATTAAATAAATAACATTGGACAAGATAATTCAATGGCTTACAGGTGGCGTTATCAGCGAAGTTGGTAACGTCATCGATAAGCTTACAACTACCAAGGAAGAAAAGCTTGAGGCCAAAAGGCTAATGGTTGAAATACTAGAGAAAGCAGATAGTGAAGCTCAATCGCAAGTAACCGAAAGGTGGAAGTCAGATATGGCTTCAGACAGTGTGCTCTCTAAAAATATACGCCCCATGGTTCTTATATATTTAACAGTTATATTTACTGTGTGTGCGTTTTTTGATGGTAATCTAGGGCAATTTAAAATAGCGGAAGAGTATATACCGATATTTCAAACCCTTTTAGTAACAGTATATGGTGCTTACTTTGTAGGTCGCAGCTGGGAGAAAGCTAAAAAAATTCAAAATAGTAATTAAATTAAATCAAATAAAATGAATAAAATAAAAGATAAAGAATTAGAGAAAGTAGTAGAGCAACAAAAAACACTAAACGAAGTGTTAACTAACATAGGTGTTTTAGAAACACAGAAGCACGGACTGCTTCATAAAGTAGCCGCTCTAAACAAAGATATAGAGGAAGTAAAAAATGATCTTGAAGGAAAATACGGGGCCATCAATATTAACTTAGAAGACGGTACGTATACTAAAGTAGATCAAGATGGATAATGTTATAAGAAAAATTAGCATAGGTTCTGACTACAAGAATGATGCAATGCACTACTCTGTAAACCAAGAAGTATACGGAGGGCATACTATATCTCATATTCTATTAGAAGATAAAGATTCATCATACAACATTTACATTAAGAAAAACGAAGAGATATTACCATGGAAAAAGTTTAATTCTAACATGGCTATATCTATAGAGTATGATATAAAGTATTAATGAAAAGTGTATATGATTTTATCGTTAAGCCAATAGGTGACAGATATGCAAATACAAAAAAAATAGGAGACACTGAATTAGTTTTAAACACTAAGGTAGAAAGTTGGAAATTTGTAAATAGATTTGCTGAAGTAGTATCAACACCTCTTGCTGTTGCAACGCCTGTAAAACAGGGTGATATAGTTGTAATACATCAAAACGTTTTTAGGAGATTTTATAACATGCAGGGTAAACAAACAAATAGTAGGTCTTACTTTAAAGATGATTTGTACTTTGCTAGTGTTGACCAAGTATACTTATATAAAACAAAAGAAAAGTGGCTATCAATAAACGACCGCTGCTTTGTAATGCCAATTAAAGAAACGGAGCTTCTAGTGAACTATAAAGAGGCAAACAATATTGGTATACTGAAAATAGGTAATAGCTCCTTAGAAGAGCTAAGAATAACTCCAGGGCACGTGGTTACATTTAAGGCTGGGTCTGAATGGGAGTTTAATATAGACGGTGAACGTTTGTATTGTATGAAATCAAATGATATTTTATTAGAACATGGATATAAAGAAGACGAAGAAGAATATAATCCTAGCTGGGCAGAAAGCCGTTGAAGAGTTAATAAAAGTAGCTAAAGAAGCTATAGTTGATTCAGATGACGACATATCAGCAGACAGATTAAAAAATGCAGCAGCTACTAAGAAGCTAGCTATATTTGACGCTTTTGAAATACTACAGAGGATTCAAGAAGAGGAAGCTATACTAAATGAAAAGCCTAGAGAAAGTAAAGAAAAAACTTTTAAAGGTTTTGCAGAAGGGAGGTCTAAATAATGTATACTCAAAGTTTATATAAAATAGTAGATGACCACATTAAGCCTCATATAATAAAAAAAAATAACAGGTATAAAAAGTGGGAGTACGGTTATAACAAAGAACACGACGTTGTTGTTATAAGTAAGACTGGAGAGATAGGTGAGATATACGATATACAGAATCTAAAAATCGCGCTACCTAAGCCTAAAGATGTTGTTAAGTTTAAATCAAAATCTTGGGAAAGAACAGAATTACCCGATGAGTTAAAGAAAATAAAAACAATATTTGACTGGGAGAATTACCCAATAGATTTCAAAGAAAAATGGTATGATTACATCGATAAAGAGTTTACTAGGAGAGAACAAGGTTTTTGGTTCAATAATAAGAATCTGGATACTTACATTACTGGTACTCACTTTATGTACCTGCAGTGGTCCAAAATTGATGTTGGGAAGCCAGACTTTAGAGAAGCAAATAGATTATTCTTTATATTCTGGGAGGCATGCAAGGCCGACAAGCGGTCTTATGGAATGTGTTATCTTAAAAACCGTAGATCAGGGTTTTCCTTTATGTCCTCGGCTGAGACCGTCAATCTTGCAACTATATCCTCGGATTCACGGTACGGAATATTGTCCAAATCGGGTCCCGATGCTAAATCGATGTTCACAGATAAGGTGGTCCCAATATCGGTTAATTACCCATTTTTCTTCAAACCAATACAGGACGGTATGGACAGGCCAAAAACCGAACTCGCATACAGAGTCCCCGCCTCAAAGTTTACACGTAAGAAACTTGACACAAACGAATCGGTCAAAGAGATCACAGGTTTGGACACCACGATCGACTGGAAGAACACGGGCGACAACTCGTACGATGGTGAGAAACTCAAACTCCTCGTCCACGACGAATCGGGTAAATGGGAGAGGCCGAACAACATTCTCAACAACTGGAGGGTTACGAAAACAACACTTAGATTAGGTAGTAGGGTAATAGGTAAGTGCATGATGGGAAGCACTTGTAATGCCTTAGCTAAAGGTGGAGAAAACTTTAAAAAACTTTACTACGACTCAGATGTTAAAAAAAGAAACCGCAACGGTCAGACTCGCTCAGGACTCTATTCTTCTGTTCATACCTATGGAGTGGAACTACGAGGGATACATTGATTCTTATGGCGTACCTGTATTCGACACACCAGAAGAAGAAGTTGTAGGACCTCATGGAAATACAATAGATTTGGGTGTTATAGAATACTGGCAAAATGAAGTTGATGGTCTAAAAGGAGATCAAGACGCGTTGAACGAATTTTATAGGCAGTTTCCAAGAACAGAAGATCATGCATTCAGAGACGAAGCAAAACAATCGCTATTTAATTTAACTAAAATATACGAGCAAATTGATTTTAATGGAGACCTAAGGCATAGCTCTCTTGTAACTAAAGGAAGCTTTCAGTGGAGAGATGGTATAAAAGATACTGGTGTTATATTTGTTCCAAATGACAGTGGTAGGTTTTTAGTTACTTGGGTTCCACCTGAAAATCTTCAAAATCGTGTGATAGTAAAGAATGGTATCAAACACCCTGGAAATAAAGACTTAGGCGCTTTTGGTTGTGATAGCTACGATATATCAGGTACAGTTGACAACAGAGGATCTAATGGAGCTCTTCATGGTTTAACTAGTTTTAGTATGTTAGACGTTCCACCAAACCACTTTTTTTTAGAATACATAGCTAGACC
>TARA_R110000851_G_scaffold12862_4_pt1 | contig 13417 bp, 31 predicted proteins | sample TARA_R110000851 | Tara Oceans TARA_R110000851 (sample SAMEA4397627) | marine metagenome | biome: Polar Biome; feature: [DCM] deep chlorophyll maximum layer (ENVO:01000326); material: water (ENVO:00002006), including particulate matter (ENVO:01000060) such as... | depth 17 m | reverse complement strand
GACACGGGTTGTAGCTCAGGCTGTATACGAAGAGTTGAAGAAGCAATTTCCTGTAGCAGCACCGCTACTTGTAGAAGGAGTACTATAATGAAACTACTAAAAGCATTCTTGATGACATCATTTGGAGCTGCAGTTCTTCTTGGCTATTTAATACTGATAGCTAACTATCCTTCCATCGCTGGCGCTCTCTTTCTTTTTGCTTTATTTATGCTGTTCGTGGGTGTCGTTCATGATAACCTGTCTTAACAAAGGAGTACTATGATGAAGTTACTAAAAGCTATAGCAATCGTGACTGCTGCTCTAGCACTACTCTACGGCGCAGGTGTACTAATACAGGAATACCCTGCTGTTTTTGTAGGTGTTTTCAGTGTAGCGTTCTTTGCAGTGTTTGTAGGTATTGTTTACAGTGAGCTAGATTAACATGACAAAGAAAGCACCCCCGATTAAGACACACCGTACCTGCCCACGTCCTGAGTGTGGTGCAGGGGGTAGCTACTCAGTGTGGGCTGATGGCACAGGCTACTGCCACTCATGTGGTAACACCTCGCACGGTGAAGCTTCCAAAGAGAAACCAATTCAACGAAAGGAATACGTACCTATGCCAACAGACTTAACCCTCAAGACTCACCCTATGCGTGGTGTAGATAGAGATGTGGAGGAGTTCTACGGGGTGCAGACAGGGATGTCTAGTAGCGGTGACCCAGTCACCCGAGTGTACCCCTACCCTCACCGCCCAAAGACACGAGTACTACCTAAGGACTTCTCTAAGAACTCTGGGTTCACCAATGATCATCTCTTTGGTATGGACAAGTTCAACGCAGGTAGCTCTAAGTTCCTTACCGTTACTGAGGGTGAGGAGGATTGCCTTGCAGCTTACCAACTACTAGGTAAGACTTACCCCGTTGTATCTCTGCCTAATGCTGGCACAGTTAAGCTGGTGTTACAGAACAAGGCAGTGTATGACTACATGAAAGCCTTCTCTGCTATTGTCATCGCTACTGATAGTGACGAGGCAGGTAACAAGAGTGCTGAGCTTCTACAGCGTGCATTCCCAGGGCGATGCTACCGTGTTAACATGACCACCCACAAGGATGCCTCGGCATACCTACAGGCTGGTCAAGGTTCAGACTTTAAGTTTGCATGGATCAACCGACAGAAGTATGTACCTGAGAATGTATTCAACACTGTTGATCAGTTCGAGAAGATCATCCGTGATGACAAGGGTTCAATGTATATCCCTACTGGTATCGCTGACCTAGATGCACGTCTACTGGGGTTGATGCAAGGTCACTTCACTGTGCTCACTGCACCAGAGGGTATCGGTAAGACTGAGCTGATGCGTAACCTTGAGTACAACCTGCTTGCTAACCACCCTACTATCCCTATTGCTAGTATGCACCTTGAGGAGACACAGAAGCGTAGCCTACTAGGACTTGCATCTTACTTCTTACACAAGGACGTAACCTTACAGGACACAGAGACAATCGTTAATGCTGCAGGTGATGAGGAGATTGTGTACCTGCCTAGCTACAAGGGTACACCAGAGGATGAGGTCCTCCAAGCTATCAAAGACTTCACTGCACGAGAGAACTTCTATCAGTTCACCCTCAGTGTAGACGACGACCCTATGTCTATCCTCGATCAGATCAGATACTTCGCTGAGGTATGTGGTTGCCGCTATGTATTCTTTGAACCTATCCAAGACCTAGCGTACTCACGACAGAACGACTCAAGCATTGAAGGGTGGCTCAGTGAGTTGTCTACTAAGCTTGCACGCCTAGCTACTGAACTTAATGTAGGTATCGTATCTATTGCCCACGAGAATGATGATGGACAGATACGTGACTGCCGTATGATTGGTAAGCGTGCCAGTGTTGTCATCAAGTTGCAGCGTGACAAACATGCTGAGGATGAGGAGACTAAGAACACTACGACAATGCTCGTAGAGAAGAACCGACCCGTTGGGCCGACAGGCTTTGGGGGTATGCTGGAGTTTGATCCGGCGAGCTTTACACTAGGAGAGAAGGAGTTCTAATAATGGACACACCTAGAGAGGTTAAAGATTTTCCAAACGTAGGAAATCACACAGGAGACCTTATACGTTTACCAAGTGGAAGAGTGTACAAGTGGATTGGTTTCAAACGTTGGCAAAGATTTAAACAAAAAGAGGAGTAACACATGCAGATGACAGACAAAGAGAAAGTAGCTCGACTAGAGATGGCACTAGAGGCTATCATTGGGTTAACCTCTGTGTATGAGATGAGACAGGTAGCGGTCAAAGCAATAAACCCTTACGTTAAACAAGAGGAGTAACACATGGAAGATGGAGTAGAGTACGAATGCCCTGAGTGTGGGGAGCTAGTAGACAACGAAGGGGAATCTTTAGACCCTGTCCACTGTGAGTACGGTAGCTGCGCTTGTGAGCTATGTGGTGGCGGAAGGTGTGACCAATCATGCTAACTGTGGTGAGCGACTGTGAGACAGATGGGCTAGACCCAGACAACTTATGGTGTGTAGTCAACAAGGAAGTAGGAGAGAAGTCCTACAAATCTTGGGATGTAACCTCAGGGTATGATACCTTCGTTGACTATGCAGCTACAGTAGACCGTTGGGTATTCCACAACGGCATAAGCTACGATGGTCCCGTGCTTAACAAACTACTCGGGTCCACCGTGATTGATATCTCTAAGATCATTGACACCTTCGTTGTGTCTCGTCTAGTTAACTTCTCAGGGTATCGTACCCATGGGCTAGATGAGATTGGTGTCTCACTAGGGCAAGCCAAGACAGTCTTTAATGACTGGTCAAAGTTTACCCCTGAGATGTTGTCCTACTGTAAGGATGACGTAGACCTAGGTACAAAGGTATACCGTAAGTATGAGCGGTACATCAACGACAAGGCTTGGGCTAAGTCAATGGAGACAGAGCACCGGATGGCTATGCTGTGCAAGAAGATGCACGACAATGGCTTCAAGTTCAACCTCAAGTTAGCTAACGAAGTCCTACCTCAGATACAAGACAGACTGGATGAACTCGATGCAGAGATGCAACGTGCCTTCCCTCCTGCCTTGCAAGAGGTACACCGCATACAGTACCGTACTAAGGCAGACGGTTCACTGTACGCTACCACTGCTAACGCTATGGATAACTACCCTAAGACTACCATTGATGGAGACGAGTTAGTCTGCTTCGACATGGTCTCGTTCAACCCAGGTTCACACAAGAACCGTATAGATAAACTATGGGAGGCAGGGTGGAACCCTACTGAGAAGTCCAAGGCTCACTACAAGTTCACCTTGCAAGCACAGGCTGGTGACAAGTGGGGTAAGAAGAAGCTTACTCAGGAGATGTACGACGCTAAGAAGGCAGACTTCGCTCACTACGGTTGGACAGTAACAGATGAGAACCTTGACACACTGCCTATCAGTGCACCTCAGGGCGCTCGTGACCTTGCTGAGTGGTTGTGCCTCAACGGTAGACTTAAGCCACTGGAGGAACGTATCAGGGAGTGTGAGAGTGACGGACGTATACGTACTAAGTTCTGGCATATCGGCGCATGGACTCACCGTATGTCACACTCTAGTCCTAACCTAGCTAACATCTCCTCACCATTCCACGGTGAAGCGGTGACTGCTGTTGACCTTGTTAAGGAGAGGTTCGATGGTAAGCTACGTGCTATGTTCACTGTTGAGGAGGGTAACTACTTGGTAGGTACAGACGCTGAGTCTATTCAGCTACGTATCCTAGCTCACTACCTAAAGAACGACGACTACGTTAAGGCTATCACAGAGGGAAGGAAGGAAGATGCAACAGACATCCACAATGTTAATCGTGCAGCACTCGGACTTGATCACCTTACTAGGGACCACGCCAAGACTTTTATCTATGCTTGGTTACTCGGAGCAGGAAGTGGTAAGGTCGCTCGTATCTTGGGATGCACAACAAAACAGGCTAAGGGGGCCGTGGACTCTTTCGTTAAGCGTACCGAGGGACTTGGGAAACTTAAGTCAGGTCTTATCCGTAGGGATGCAGCCCGAGGTTTCTTTGAAGGTTTCGACGGTAGAAAAGTTATCTGTCCCTCGGAGTACTTGATGCTTGCAGGCTACCTGCAGAACGGTGAAGCTGTTATCATGAAGAGAGCTAACTGGTTGTGGGACAAGTGGTGCACAGAGGAAGGCTTGAACTTCAAGCAGGTTAACTTTGTACACGATGAGTGGCAGACAGAGACTGGTACTTACGAAGAAGCAGTACGAGTAGGAGAGTTACAATGTAAGTCACTCGTAGTAACAGGCGAGGAGCTAGGTCTCTTCTGCCCTATGTCAGGTGAGACTAACATCGGTCGCACTTGGTTAGACACACACTAAGGAGAATAATAATGGTTGATATAATCTCGTACTCACATGAAAACGATCACTCGGAGAACCCAACTCGATACAGGCAAGAGGCTACAGCAGATACTCCCCGATGGGCAGTAGACGTGCAGCTACACCCTGAGGAGGACGACATGGATAGCTTCTGGGGAACAGAGGGTGACCACTACGGAAGCATGGGGAGCAGCTACTGATGGACAGTGAAGACCCATGCGATGACTGGGCTGACCACCCGATACCTAAACCTAAAGATAACAAGGAGAAAGACAATGAAATGCCCTGACAATCTAACTAGGGAAGACGTGTGGAGGCTGCTTGGGGAGTATGCCCACGGTGTAGGAGATTACGAAGGTGTTCTACTCACTGATGATCCCTACGTTAAAGAGGCTTGGGACCAGTACTGCGAGTCTAAACGAATAGTTGGTACACACTAAGGAGAATAAAGATGACTGGACTAGACATACTCTTAATACTAGCAGGGTTTATCATAGGGATGATAGTCATGAGTAAGTAACACTTGACACACACCTAAGACTAACTTACTATTAACGTATTGAAACAAAGATAGCTATAAGGACATACACATGGCATCTACTACATACTATATCACAGGTACAGCACAATGGGCTAAGGTATTCGCTCACAACAAAGACAAGAACGAAGACTTCCACGGCCCAGGGGGTGCATACGTTGTTGACCTCGTGGTTGATAAGGAAGAACTTGATGGCTTCGTAGCTACTGGTGCACGTACCACACCTAAGACTACAGAGAACGGTATGACTATCAAGTTTAAACGTAAGCATACCCACCCAACTATCCCTGCCTTCGGTGGACCACCACAGGTTGTCGATGCAGACAAGGGTGAGTGGGACGGTACCCTCATTGGTAACGAGTCTGTCGTTGAGATTGCATACACAGTGTATGACACCAAGATGGGCAAGGGTTGTCGCATGGAGGGTATGCGTGTCATCGAACATGTAGCTCTACCACCTATGGATGGTGAAGATGCAACAGCTAAGCTGCCCTTCTAATGGACAAGGTAATCCTTGACGTACCTGCGGAAACTATGTCAGCAGCCCTTAACGCTGTATTCCAAGTGCAACTTCAGAACCCTGACCAACAGGTAGGCTCTGAGTTTGCTATCCGTACAATGGTTAACGGCGCAGAGTTTGATGTCGTCCGTAACCTTAACTCATATACAATTAGGGAGCCTTACTAATGGCTATGTTTAACTCACCAACTATCGCCTCCATCACAGCAGGCTTTGCTAAGCAAGTCCAACAGCTAGAAGACCTTTCTGCAAAGGAAAAGGATAACGCTGTAGTCCACACTGCTCAAGGAGCAGAGCTTATCCACAAGGGCAAGCAAGCCAAGGCTACAGCGGAACGTGCCATCACCTTGGCTGGCCGACTCCAAGCTTTCACAGACGTATAAGGAATACACAATGAACATGAACCCAAACTATGCAGCGCAAATGATACAACAACTAGACACCACTGTGACACTACGTCTCATCATGGTACTGGAGGATATCGAAGCAGCTAATGACCCTGTGAATATCCCCTTCTATGACTCACTCAATGAGTCACTATCCTACATGCTTACACCAGAAGAGCTGGAGCGGTTGACTACTCGGGAGATTAGTACTGAGTGGTTGGCTACAGTAGCTGGTCAAGTAGAGGACGCAGAGGTGGTAGCTGAAGATGCCTAAAGATATCTCAACACTTATCCCTGACATCATGAAAGTGATTGATGGGGAAGGCGGATGGGATGAAGCGATCACTAAGTACCTTGCAGATACAATCTCTGAGGTAGCTAGTGAACGCTTTGGTGGTGTACCGGAGAAGCCTAGGGATACCCTAAGCCTATCCGGTATCGGCAAACCCTGCGAACGTCAGCTGTGGTCCAAGGTAAACGAGCCTGACCAACAGGAAGTAATCAACGCTGAACTCAAGGGTACGTTCTTCTACGGTGACCTACTAGAAGCCCTAGTGATTGCCCTTGCTAAGGCAGCAGGTCATGACGTACAGGGTGAGCAAGATGTCCTCTACGTGAATGGCATCAAGGGACACCGTGACTGTGTTATTGACGGGTGGTTGGTTGACGTTAAGTCTGCTAGTGATTTCTCCTTCGAGAAGTTTAAGCGTGGAGACCTAGCTACTAATGATCCCTTCGGTTACTGCAGTCAGCTTAGTTCCTACCTGTATGCTGGGCAAGATGACCCACTGGTTACAGAGAAGAACAAGGCAGCCTTTCTTGTCATCAAGAAGAACCGCTTTGAGTTGTGTCTCGACGTACATGACTTCACTACCCGTCTACCTCACAAGGAAGCTGAGGTTCAGCATAAGAAGGACATGGTTAAAGGCCCTATGCCTCCCATCCCTGCTGCTGCTGCACCTATTCCTCAATCAAAGACTTCACCTAACATGAAGTTGTCAACACTGTGCACCTACTGCTTCCGTAAGAACAAGTGCTACCCTGGGCTACGTACGTTCCAGTATAGTGGTGGTCCTTCACACCTTACTTACGTTGGTAAGGAACCACAGGTACCAGAGATTGGAGTTAAGCTGTGGCAATAACAACAGCCAGTGCTAAAGCTAAAGGACGCAAGCTACAACAGCTTGTGCGTGATAAAGTCCTTGAGTTACTGGCCCCTCGGGGTATAGTAGCTGACGACGTTAAGAGCACAGGGATGGGCCAAGGGGGTGAGGACGTACAGTTGTCACCCCTTGCTCGTAAGTACCTACCAGTAAGCATCGAGTGTAAGAAGTACGCTAAGTTTGCAGTGTACGGTCCTTATGAACAAGCAGAGAAAGCCTCTGGAATAAACGAACCTCTCCTTGTTATACAAGGGGACCGAAAGATACCACTAGCTATTGTCTCTCTGGACTACTACTTGTCCTTAGAGGAGTGGCGTATAGAAGGAGAACACAATGAGAAATAAATTAGAACTACTCGGAGCACTCGGTATTATAGCTTTACTTCCTTTAGCTTTTATGTTTTTAATAGGGGCAGTGTTCTACTTTGTAATGTGGGAATTACCTACTCTTGAGTGGGTGTTTGTACGTATTGGTCTAGCTCTCGGCTTACCACTAGCTGTCTTAGCCTTTACCGATAAAGACTTTAGGGAGATGTGGTCTAAATGATACTCACTATACTAACATACATCGCAGCGTACCTTACAGTAGGGCTGCTGGTATCATTAGGCCTCTTCTGTATCTTAGATGAGGAAGACTACGGGATGGCTGAGGCACACACTACACTATTCCTCTGGCCTCTCGTGGTGGCTGCAACAATTTACTATTCCGTAATTGGAAAAGGAGACGACGAATGGTGAGTGAAGTAGTGACAGCTTACAAGGCTGCAGATGGTGATCTGTTTGACTCAGCAGACAAAGCTTTAGACCACGATGTTTACAGAGAGGTTATACAGAAATACCGTAATCATTATACGGTGGGTGTCTCTATAGGCGAGACAGATATGCGTCCACTCTACGAATTACTGAAAGGATATTACGATGGGTAAGACAACACTAGTATTCAGCTGTGCACATGCTGATCCAACCGCAAGTAACAAGAGGTTCGACTGGTTAGGTAAGTTCATCTATGATCTTAAACCTGACATGGTCATTGACCTAGGGGACGGTGCTGACATGGCAAGTCTCAACTCGTATGACAAAGGAAAACCTTCTGCCATTGTAGCGCAGAACTATGAGGCAGATATCAATGTCTACAACGACTCCCAAGAAAGACTCCGCCACCAGTTCAGGTACCACCGCAAGGGCAAGCCTACGTGGGTTGGCTTCGAGGGAAACCATGAGCATCGAATCCAAACGGCTCTCTCCTATGACCCACGTCTTGAGGGATCAAAGTACGGGATTTCCTTTAGCCATCTTCAAACAAACAGGTGGTTCGACGAGTACCATCCCTACAAGAACTCAGCCCCCTCTATCGCTAATTACGATGGTGTGGACTACGCTCACTACTTTGCTCCTGGTAATAGTGGCAGGGCTGTTGCAGGTATCCACCATGCTTATGGACTCCTCAACACTCGTAACGTGTCTTCAACTTGCGGCCATAGTCATCTACGGAATATCGCTTTTAAGGACGGTGCGGGTCCTAATGGGATTGTCTCGGCTGTCGTCGGTTGCTACAAAGGTAAAGAAGAATCTTGGGCTGGTCAATCTAATCTAGCTTGGTGGAAGGGTGTACTGATTAAGCGTGAAGTAGCTAACGGTATGTACGAGCCACAGTTTGTATCCATGAAGACATTGAAGGAGCAGTACGGATGAACTTCAAAGAGATTGTGAAGGACCTATCAGCCCGTGTAGTTGGAGTAGCTGCCGTTCTTGTGCTATACTTCGGAGCTGTCCACTACCTAATCTTACAAGGATACCTATAATGAAGATTGAAGTAAACCTAAACCTAGACGTTGATCCCGATGCTAACTTCCTAGGGTGTGACGAGCAAGCCGTACTAGAAGTACTAATGGACACTATCAAGACAGCGTTCTACGAAATTGATGACATCAAGCTAACCTACATCGAACTGGAGAAGACATGACTGACTTGTATCTTGTCTCCCACCCTCAAGGAGAAGACATCAGAGGTGAAGAAGGAGCATTGAAACTTTACAAACGTATGAAGAACGCACAATGGGGTTCTTGTTGCACAGGTCAAACCGTAAGGATTTATAAATTGAGTAAAATCTCAGAGCACATTATTGAAGGAAAAGGCTATGCAGGTGGATGGTAAGAAAACTGTAAAGGAGAAGACATAATGGTAGGTATGACGTTTAACAGCTCAGAGTATCATAACGAAGTTATGCGTACAGTCCTTAAGGAAGCTGGTGAAGCTAAGATTAGAAAGATTGTAGAGGACCGCATTAAGGATGATCTTGAAGGTGTCGTCAAAGAACTAGCTCAACAGTTTATTGATGAGTTTAAACCTCAAGTAGAAGCAAATGTGTACCGTAGTGCAGAAGCTATGTGTGATGTACTTGACGTACGTGTAACATCTACTATTAAGAAAGAACAAACATGACACAGATGACATTCCTACCGAAGACACCAGCAGACATGGTGCGTGAGTACGCTGAGGTATCCCAGCAGGAGGGTACTCCAGAGCTATACCAAGGCTTGATCCATGAGGAGTACGCTGAGCTGCAGGATGAGACTAGTAACGGAGTACTTGCACTCGAAGAGTATAGCCCTGAGAATGAACTCAAGGAGATGGCAGACTTGGTCTACGTACTCTACGGTTATGCTCGTGTGAAGGGTTACAACTTGGATAAAGCAGTAGAGCGAGTACACAAGAATAACATGGGGCGTATGTATCAACCTGACGGTACGATCCTACGGCGAGATGATGGGAAGGTCATGAAGAACAAGGACTTCCCTAAGGTAGAACTAGGAGACTTAGTATGAATGTGTACTGGGTAATCGGTCAAGACCCTTATGTTGAACGTGACGGAAGTGTAGACCCACCTGTTAGGTTTGGCCCGTGGGCACGTAAGGTAGATGCGGAGCAAGCAGCAGTAGAGTTGAGCAAGCAAACACAGGGTAGTTATGGTTCTGCTGATGGGATGCCAGCCTATGAAAACATTAATGTGTGTGAATCAATGGTGCTTACCGCCTTTCACCCTAATCAAATTTACTAAGAGGAAACTAAATGAGCAACACACTACCAACAGACTACCAAACATTCATTGCAACATCTCGTTACAGTCGCTGGCTGGAAGACGAGCAACGACGGGAGACATGGAGCGAGACAGTAGAGCGATACGTAGAGAACGTAGTCCTTGGACCTATCAAGAACGATACATGGGATGCTGAGGCTAACCAAGACCTACGTATCTCTCTTGAGGAAGCTATCTTGGGACTCGAAGTCATGCCTAGTATGCGTGGCCTCATGACTGCAGGTGGCGCTATGGAGCGTGACAATACCTGCCTGTATAACTGTGCGTATACACCAGTAGAGAAACCAACAGACTTCGACAAGGCTATGTTCATCCTCCTCTGTGGTACAGGTGTAGGGTTCTCAGTGGAACGACAGTATGTCTCTAAGCTTCCTACTGTACCTAGTAGCTTCATCCCTAACGAAGATGTTATCAGAGTAGAGGACTCCAAGGAAGGCTGGGCTAAGGCACTGCGTAAGGTTATCAAGTCCCTCTATGCAGGTGAGACACCACAGTGGGACGTATCAGGTGTACGACCAGCAGGAGCTAAGCTTAAGACCTTCGGTGGTCGTGCCTCTGGTCCTGCTCCTCTAGTTGAACTCTTCAACTTTGTCACTGCTGTATTCAAGGGTGCTGCTGGTCGTAAGCTCTCCTCTATCGAGTGCCACGACATCATGTGTAAGATTGGTGAAGTAGTAGTGGTTGGAGGTGTTCGTCGCTCAGCAATGATTTCTCTGTCTAACCTGTCTGATGACCGTATGCGTCACGCTAAGTCAGGTAACTGGTGGGAGACTTCAGGTCATCGTGCTCTAGCTAACAACTCCGTGTGTTACACAGAGAAGCCTGACATGGAGACGTACATCCGTGAGTGGTCTTCGTTGATTGAGAGTAAGTCTGGTGAGCGTGGTGTCTTCAACCGTGTAGCTAGTAAGGCTCAGGCAGCTAAGAACGGACGACGTGATCCTAACTGGGAGTTTGGTACTAACCCTTGCTCTGAGATTATCCTTCGTCCTCGTCAGTTCTGTAACCTAACAGAGGTAGTCATCCGTGCAACTGATAGCATTGATGACATTGAGCGTAAGGTACGACTAGCTTCTATCCTCGGTACTATTCAATCCACCTACACAAGCTTCCCTTACTTGGGCGCTGAGTGGGAGGCTAACACTAAGGAAGAACGACTGCTTGGTGTGTCTCTGACAGGTATCATGGACAACCCGTTGATGACTCTGAATAACAAAGGATTGGAGAAGACCCTTGAACACCTTCGCACTGTTGCTGTCGATACTAATGCTGAGTGGGCTGCACTGCTGGGTGTTCCTCAGTCAACTGCTATCACCTGTGTTAAGCCTAGTGGTACGGTGTCTCAGCTCGTTGATTCAGCCAGCGGTATTCACCCTCGTCACAGTCAGTACTATACTCGTACTGTACGTGGAGATGCTAAGGACCCACTGACACAGTTCATGTCTGACATGGGTATCCCTTCAGAGCCTTGCGTTATGAAGCCAGATACTACGGTAGTCTTTAGCTTCCCTGTCAAGTCACCTGCAAAGTGTGTCACTCGTGATGACCTTACAGCAGTTGAACAGATGGAGACTTGGCTTGCTTACCAACGTCACTGGTGTGAGCACAAGCCTTCTATCACTGTCACTGTTCGTGATGAGGAGTGGATGGAGGTAGGAGCTTTTGTGTATAAACACTTTGATGAGATGTCAGGTGTATCCTTCTTGCCTCACTCTGATCACACCTACCAACAGGCACCATATCAGGAAATTGACAAGGCAACTTACGAGGCAGCTCTTGCTGTTATGCCTAAGTCTATTGACTGGACTAAGCTAACAGAATACGAGAAGGAAGATACTACTAAGGGTTCCAGTACTTTTGCATGTTCCGGTGGTTCATGTGAGATTGTTGACTTGACGTAGTACTTAAAGTACTTTACTATTAAGCTATCACCTGAGCATGTGTATAAACTGCTTGTAGAATACCGTGTGGCACACTCTGAAAGTGAAGGCTCTGAGAGCTTGTTCCACCCCACTGGTGAGTCTAAACTGACCACACGGTGCTCTACTCCCTTATGAAACTACACAGAGGAATACAGATGACTAGCCTAGAGAAGATTGATCTGGAGATAGAGAAGCAAAAAGAAGTTGTAAAGAGAGCAGAGAAGCTAACAGAGAATAAGATGCACTTTGGACAAGGACCCTGGAAAGAGTTAGATAGGCTTAAGATTGAAAGAGAGTTGATGTTGACTGGTGTTATTTGGGAACATGCCTCACAAGGTCTCGTGCTTATTGAGGGTAAATACTTCTTCAGTCTCATCTCAGGTAAGTGGCGGGTTAAAGGGAAAACAAAGTGGTATCATAGTAAAGGTGTTTGTCAATTCGTTGACAAGTATGTAAGAGAAACCCCAGCACTGGAGGAATACAGATGACTATTAAACTAAAAGTTACCTACCAAGCCCCTGTTCCTGTTATGTACACACCCGCTGAGGAGTTTTTAGCCATAGTCCCTGGGAAGAACTCCGGTCTTAGTGTTAGTTCTGGTTGGGCTTCGTTAGTATCTTGGTCAGCCGGAGAAGAACAATACTCTAAGTACGATTACATTGGTACCTCTACGCTAACCATTGAGGAACTTAGTGCCTGTGTCAAAGCGTACGAGGAAAGAAACCAATGACAACTTACCACCCAGTAAGTAAACCCTCCCACTACAACTTAGGTGACGGAGTGGAGTGCATCACGTACATCAAGCAAGTCCTTGGTAATGATGGTTTCGTAGCATATTGCCGAGGTAACGTAATGAAGTACAACCACCGAGCTATGTACAAGGGTAACCCACTAGAGGACATGGCTAAGGCCCAGCAGTATCTGGAGTGGGCTAACGAGACACTGAAAGAGATTCACAAATGATTACTAAAGAACAGCTAAACAGAGACGTTAGGGTTTCAAATACAGGTGAACTAGTAAGACGTCCCACAAGTTTAGGCCCGTACACTCAGGTTGATACCAGTGAAGGTTTCAGAGACATGATGCGCCCTGCTATTGAACGCTGGGGTGCGGAGTTACGTTTCGGTATTAACTACAATGTAGACCCTGAGTCTCCTCCTCGATATAAAGAGCAGCAGGTACGCCACATGGTGGACTCTCTTCACAGTATGCTGTACGGTGATATTAGGAGTTGCCTATGTCGTGTTATAGACGACGTACGTATGTTATCTACTGACCCAGACAACCCTGCGCTAACTAAGCTTGAGTCCCTCCTCGAAGACCTATCATAAGGATAAACAACAATGGCCCAACAGAAACCTAAGCCTAAGACCGCCCGAGTAGTCACCAAGCATGACGTGGATAAGAAGTCTATCAGCATCATCCCTAA
>TARA_R110000851_G_scaffold328584_1_pt1 | contig 13419 bp, 24 predicted proteins | sample TARA_R110000851 | Tara Oceans TARA_R110000851 (sample SAMEA4397627) | marine metagenome | biome: Polar Biome; feature: [DCM] deep chlorophyll maximum layer (ENVO:01000326); material: water (ENVO:00002006), including particulate matter (ENVO:01000060) such as... | depth 17 m | reverse complement strand
TTTTATATAATACTATACAAGTATATGGGTGCCAATAAAAGTTATATATGAACGAAATATGAAAGTCAAATAAATGAAAGTTTCAGTCTCCTCTTTACATCACCATCCACTTAACGAACAGATATATTCATTAACTGATATTGATACACTTACAAACAGCATTAAACAAGTTGGGTTATTAGAACCTCTAGTAATTAATAAAAAGAATGAAGTCATTAGTGGTAATAGAAGACTTGAAGCACTTAGAAAACTGAAAGAAGATAAAGCTGAAGTCGTAGTTAGAGATATTAGTAAAGAAGACGAACCTCTAGTTATAGTTTCTCATAACTCTCAGAGAATTAAGACGGCTAGAGAGTTTCTAAATGAGATTAAGATTTTATATAAACATTATTCTGTAGGTCAAGGTAGAAGAACTGATACTATTGTGAATACTAACAAAAGTTCTGCTAGAAAAGATGTAAGTGAAGAACTTGGTATAAGTGAAATGAGAATACAGAGACTATTATTTATTGATAAAGTATTTTCAGAACTCATAGATATGATTGATGATGGGAAACTCACAATTCATCAAGCGTATATAGAAGCAAAGAGAAGAAAAGTTTTTATGTCTATTAAAGACAATAAAGAACAACCTGGTATTCCATCTAAAGTTGAGAGTGATAGATTTACTATTTACAATAAGTCTTCAGAACATATGACAGAGTTAAAAAATAGTTCTGTTAATATGATAATGACTTCACCACCTTACTTCAGCCAGAGAAATTATGGTAATGATTTACAGATAGGATTAGAGCAAACAGTAGATGGTTTCTTGGATAATCTTATGAAAGTATTTGATGAATGTAAAAGAGTTCTAAAGGATGATGGTTCATTATATGTAGTGATTGGAGATACATATATAAACGGATGTCTTGGAAGTGTTCCTCATAGATTTGCGATAAGAATGATGGATAGTGGTTGGATACAAAGAAACTGTATTGTTTGGCATAAGACTAATCCAAAACCAGAGAGTGTTAAAACTCGTCTATCTACATCTCACGAGTTCATATTCTTCTTCACAAAAACTAAAGATTATTATTTTGATATTGATAGTATCAGACAACCCTACAAAGAACAATCAGTAGAAGATATTAGAAGTCCTCGTCATCATTCTTTAACTGGTGACGTTCAAGTTCATACTCCAGTAATACAAAACCCTCTTGGTAAAACTCCTCAAGATTTTATTGAGGTTTCTAAACACTCATTTGGTATTGGTAAGAAGCTAGGAGTGAGTGATATAGAACACGGTGCAGTTTATCCACCATCACTTTGTTATGACCCTATTAAGAGTAGCACAAAAGAAGGTGATTTAGTATTGGATTGTTTTAGTGGTAGTGGAACTACTGGTGAAGTTTCATTAGAACTAGGAAGACAATATGTTGGATATGAAATCAACTCAAAGTTTGTTCAGTTAAGTGAGTTGAGACTATCCAGTATGATAAATAAAAAGTGATTAAAGTTTTTACAGATTTTCAGATAAACAGATAATTGCAACATATCTATTTATCTGTTTATCTACTAACTAATAGTTTCTAAATATTTTATATCCCATTTTAGCACACCACTTATTCGCTTTCTCGTTCTCTTCTTTAATCCATTTCAGAGTAAGAGTATCTAGAGGTTCATTAAACTTTTTTCGTATTTGAACGATAGTTCTTCTTTTTAATTCATCATCAGATAGATGTCCTAAATCACTAATCTTTCCAAGATGAATACGAGCCTGTTCTTTACCCATAAATCTCCACTTAGCCTGTATCCTATCATACTTAACTCTTCTCAAAATATATATTGCAGGGATAATGTATTTAGAACTTTCATAAACTAATCTCTTACGATACTTGAGTTCGTATCTATACTCTTTCAGTTTCACCTTTTCATTTGCAATCTTTCTTCTTCTACACTTTACACTTCTATTATACTGAGGTGATTTTTTATCTAGCCCTTTTATTTCATTCTGTAGTCGTTCTATCTTGATTGGAATATGATTATTAATACTTCTTTCTAGTCTTCTTGTTCTTCCCATCTCTTGCGATAGATTATCAAGTATATCCATATTACCATACTTCATATCAACGTTCTTAGGCCACCAAAGATTTTGTAAGAAAGTTGTTCGTGTTGTTGGTTTTCCTTTACTACCAAAAGTTATAGAGCTGTCACTAGCATATCCTCCACTACTCCCTGTAGAATACTTCATACCAACTCCACTCTTCTCTATGTATCCGATTAAGACAGTAGGGTCAATCTCCCTTACTGTTTGTTTTCTTCCACCAACTTTTATTTCCATACTAACTCCTATTCGTTCATACAAATGGCACCCAGTTACTCAAATATAAAGCCAGTTATTCCGTATAATAAAGAGTAATGATAAACATACAAGAACGAAAGAAATAATGACTACAAAACATTTTAATGAAAGAATAAATAGACTGAAAGAGCTAGGGTTAAAAAGAACAGAGATTGTGAATATAATTAAAAAAGGAATGTTGTTCTTATATAACAATCCACATATGGAGAATACTGCTATACTCGTCAAAGAATTGAAAGAAAGGTTCTACTGTGAAGATGGAAGTGTCGGTGAAGACATATGGTTAATCACTAGAGATGGAAGACTAACAACAACGATGTTAAGACCTCGTAATAGACCTAAGACTACAGAATACTTTAAGGGTATAGATAGTATCGTGATAGCCTGTTAAAAGATGTGTCTATCTTAATAAACACAAGTCTCTCTCTATTGGTCTATTAATCAAGTTTTTTTTCATAGAGATGATAGACACATTTGGCACCCAGTTGAGCAAATACAAAGACAATTATTTCGTATAATATAGTGTAATGAGAAATAAACAAAGAGAGACAAAAATGAACAAAGAAATAACAATGACAATCTGTTGGGATGAAGAAGAGTTGTATGAAAAGTATGATGAAGAATACGCTCAAGAGATAAGTGATGAACTGCCTTATGAAACAACTTTTACTATGACTGATACACACGGTGAATGTGAAGAGATGGACTATCTTACATCTCACTATGGATGTTTGGTTGTAGCACTAGATGAAGAGGAGATATAAATATGTGTTGGGATGTAGTAATGAAAACTAACAAGAGTGAAATGAAAAAGAGATATACGGACTATACAGACTTTGTAAGAACAGATAATGGAAGTCTAGTCAATAAAAAAACTATGAAGATAGTAAATGAAATGGCACCCAGTTATCAGAATATAGAGACTAAAGTTTCGTATAATATAGTGTAATGATAAACAAGAACAATAAGAGAGAAATAATGAAGAATAAGAATAAAATAAATGACAACGAAACTTTTCTAGTTGCTATGAAAGATATGGGAAAGAAAGTTGTGAATGAAATGTATATAAATCAGATACTTGCAAAAGTAAGTGGTGTTGATGTTGATAAATCTGAAATGTATAGAGACAATGATATCTTGGAGGCGTTCGGTTACTAATGAAGAAAGATGATATGATAACAGTTGAGCGTTTAATAGGTGACTTGTCAAATATATATAACATCATAGAAACAACTGGAGAGGTTCAGTATGGTAGATGGAATGGTCGGAGTTTTGATGGAGATGTTAGGTTCTGGAATAGTTCTAGACATACTCCTCAAACTGCTTCTGAGTTGGCATACTCAACTTTAAGAAATCTTCGTAAAACTTTAATGGAACAGTTCTTATGGGATGGTAGTGATGACAAAAGAATACTAGGAGTAGAATACATAAACAGAAAGGAGACTACAGATGGATAAAGTGTTTGAACTAATGAAGTTTGACGAACAGAAAATAAGTAATGGTTTTTCTAATCAAGTAGATGAAATAGATGAGGCTAGAATAGAAGGAACAGAAATAGTTGAAGGAGTTGTTTATGATGGAATGGGTGATACTGATACACCATATATAAAGGCAATACAGAAAGATATGGATGAATATAAAGAAGATGTCTTTTGGTATAGTGACACTACGAAAACAAAACTAACACTAGCAATAGACAACAAAAAACTTTTGAACTGGTTAAGAAAGAATGGAATAGGTTTGTTAAAAGATGGTAAATCAAATACGAGTTCTTTCTACGAAGTTAGTCTTAGAGATGGCATCATAGATAAAGAGAACAGAGATACTATGAAACAGTTGGTTATGAAATACTTTGACAAACAAAACGCTACACTCTGGGAAGATGAAGATAGGTATGGTGTCTATAAGGAAGGTAAGACTGGCGATATGTGGTCTAAGATGGAAGTGACTAATAAAATCTTCAACTTTGCTTTTAATGTAAATACATACAAATCTCAAATCAGTTATGTTATGGAGAATAAGAGTTATGTCTATGACACTCTTCCTCTACTGAACGATAATCAAGATAATGTATATATACCTTTTAAGAATGGTGTAGTTCATATAACTAAGTCTTCAATCAAGTTGATGAAATACAACGAACTAGATAAGAAGAATAAAGGTTTGGTTTGGAGTTCATCAATCATACAAAAGGATATATCAGTTCAAGATATGAATGAAGGTTTGTTTGAAAAGTTTTGTCGTTTGGCAACATCAAAAAGAAATAGTGTAAGACTTCCTAGTGGAACAGACTGGGTTAATGGATACGAACAAAATGAAGATGTTTTTAAGTCACTTAAAACTGCTTATGGATATCTTATTAGTAAATACAACAATCCTTCTGAACCTGTAGCACCAATCTTTATTGATGGAGAAGCTGAAATAGGTTTGGAAGAAGGAAGAAATGGTAAGTCAGTTGTGATGGGTTCAATAGAATACTGGAAAGAAGTAGCATATCAAAGTGGTAAATCATATCAGTCTTCTAAGAGTAGTGGTGGAAGGTTTCAGTATAGTAATGTTGATATAGATACTGGGTTTGTATATATGAACGACACTCCAGAATGGTTTGATATGGAAGACTTATACGATAGACTAAGTGATGACTTTGAAGTTGGTGGTAAGTATAAGAACAAGTTCATCATACCTAAGAAACTCAAACCTAAAATGGGAATAACAACAAACTATCCTCCTAGAGTTAAAGGTGGTAGTGCTAGACATAGAATGCACATCACACCTTTTGGAAACTACTGGCTAACTTGTAAAGAAAAAGGTGAAAGACCTTCAAGTAATAAGCACTTGGGTAAAATGATGTTTGAAGATGACTTTAGCAAAGATGACTGGAATGACTTTTACAACTTTGGTTTTGAGTGTGTCAAACTATATCTGAACGAAGGACTACATAAGTGTAATACTGAAGGAATAAATCTTAAAGGACTTATAACTAAATGGGAAGATGGTAAAGACGATGGATTAGTTCGTTGGTTAGTTGATGGAATAGAAAATAATAGTATCAAAGGTTTGTCTAGTGGAAACGGTGTAGAGAGATACTCTTTTCATAACACGTTCATTAAAGAGATAAGTGATGTAATGGTAAAACATAAATGGATGAATGACGAAAAGAAGTTCTACAAGATGACTTTTGATGTCTGTAAAACACTAGGATATAAATACAACGAAAGTAAATCACATCTAGGTGATACTGCGAATGCTAGAAGACACTTTATAAAGAATAAGACTACTAGCAAGAATGACGAATGGATATGTATTACTAATAAATAATCTCTCAAAGCACTCACGCTCTTTTCTCTTTTTTTGGGGGTGGGTGCTTTCTCGTCTTAATCAAGACACATTTAATCAAAACTAGGAGACAATAATATGTCAGTTAAAACAAGTTACAAATCTGCACTTCTTAAAGTTGAAAGTGGTGCTATCACTCAAAAAGAACTAGACCACTTTGTAGAAGTCGGTATGGTTTCTCAACCACGAAATGGTGGTGGAATATCAGTTAATCCTTTGCTCGTAGAGTTTAAGGGGAAGACACATCAAGTCATCCCTACACTATACTTCAAAGGTGGTTCTAAAATCATCCCTAACACAACTGAGATGAATAACCTTAGAACTGAGGTTCATAGAGTAATAGCTAAATACACTTCAATGTCTGAAGGTATAAATAATAAGAAGGGAACTCCAGTAGCTAAGTCGTAGATGACTAGTTGAGTTGATGTGGCTAGAGAGTTTTTTTGAAAAAGAAAGTTGTTCTCTCTAGCTACTGAAACTCAATCTTATCTAAAGACAATATTTACTTTACAGAGGAGAAATACAAAAGATAATGAACAAAGAAAATCAAGAAATACTAGATGATATACTAAGTAAAGATGTAGTAGATGATGAAGATATGTTAATGGTTGCCGAAAACTATGGATATAGACTAGAGAGTAGATGGACGAAGAGGATGAATGCCACGAAGTTTTTACTGCAAAACCAATACAAACCCAAATACACGGCTTGGATAATAGACGAACTAATACAAGAAGATGATGAACTATTGGAATACTTAATAATGAAAAATGAAGAAAGAGTAAGTAATGAATAATAACAAAACAATAACAATCAAAATAAATATAACTAAAGAAGACTGTGAAGGATTGTTCTACGATGAAGAAGTTGGTGGTAGAGGATATGAAATCACAGATGAAGAATGGAACAGTTTAGTCTTTGACTATCTGCCAGATGATGACTTTAATCAACCTTTTAATGAAGAAATGAAATGGTATGATTGGTATGAAGAAACAATAGCCTTCGTTATTAGAAGACTTCATAAACAGTATAATATGAAATACAGAGATGGAACAGTTGGAGATAAGAATGTTCTAATATCTGTAGGGAGATGATAATGAAAAAATACTTAAAAGAATATCACTATGAGACTGAAGACTTTAGATGGTATAGAAATACAACTGGCAAGAAAGTCTGGGAAGAAAAGAACAAGATAGATGGTAGTTGGGAGTTTGTGAGTTTTCTTGCTAACTACTATAACATAATGAAAAATAACGGTCATCGTTATTGCACTAGTTGTGGTAATAAATCTGTGAGACTTAACTACGCTGAACTATCAAATAGAGATAGAGAGTTAGGTGTATATCTTGATGATGCTGATAAGAGATATGAATACGATAAGTCTAGAATGATTGAGAAGAAAATGTTTGACGATAAGTTCATTAAAATAAATACTGATGAACGATATGACTTGAGTTTAGGATATCTATGGGAGTGTGTTACTGGTTGTATCATAACAGATACTAAGACAGGCTTTTATGATAATAAAAAACTGATGATAGAACAAAGAATAAAGGAAGGTTTGCCTGTAGATGATATAATCAAGAAAACTTCTTATCAAAAAAGAATGGAAGAGAAAGCTGAACAGAATATGAAAGTGTGGGATAAGTTTATGTAGTCTAATGCAACATATCTGATTATCTGTTTATCTGTAAAAACTTTTTTAACACTTTTGTTAGTATTCACAATAGTTATTAATAGACACTTCTTTCTAGAAAAACAGATAAACAGATAAAGGATTATATAACTATGAATAATATCAAACCATTTCAGAGCCTGTATGGATATCTTACTAAGGGTAGGATAGAATGGGCAATCAAACAAACTAAATCAATTTCACAGGCTAGTAAGTTATGTGAAGTCAGTTACAACACCTTCCGTAAGTATGCTAAACTATATAAGAACGATGAAGGTGTTTCTCTTTTTGAAGAGTTTAAGAACCAACCAGGTATTGGAATAAATAAACCAAAAAATTTGAACTAAAAACTTTCTATGATGATACTTATTAATATATGACAAAACATACAGGGAGATGATATATGTGGAACAGTAGGAAACTAAATAGAAAGTATTTAACAAAGATGTTGGACAAACAAGTGGAGATGAAAGAGGATGCCATCACTAAACAAAGAGATGAAAACCTCACAAAATATCTTGATGACATTAAAGAGAAACCTTCAGTAAATAAGAAAGTTCTTTTTGGTGGAAGAGCTTGGAACAAAAAATCATAACGTTCTCCGCAAGAACGACAAAATAGGTTGTCATTCTATTTTTTAGTCTGCTCCAATAGCTTAAGTAAAACTAAGATTACTCTGGCAACCTATAACTTTTAAGGAAAATAAATATGGAAGAACTTTACACGAAAAACGATTTATCAAAGAACCTCAAACTATCAGTCTCTACGATTGACAACCATATGAAAGAGGGCAAGATAAACTATCTAAAGATTGGTAAGTCTGTTCGGTTTTCAAAACCAAATGTAAAAGAATATTTAAGAAACTACACTCAAGGAATAAATGATGAATGACATAGAAAGACTAGAAGACAGAATACAAAAACTATCTAGCGAATATCATAATGAGATGTATCAAACTATGGATAGAAAAGGTAACTGGTTGAAGTCTAATGACTTGCTGAATAATGTTATTAACCTATCTATCTCACTAAGAGAAATAAGAATGGATAATGCTAAACAACAACTTGATAAAGCATTCACACCAAGACTAAAGACTATGTTGGATAAGTCTTTAACGAAAGACTAAGATGAAACGAAGAGTAATGACTGAGAAAGAAAAAGTAGCTAACCGAGTATATAAGACTGAAGAATATTTGGAGATACTCAAAGATGTAATGGAAGATATAACCATACAAACAAACTTTATGAATGATAAAGAACTAAACTATGATAGAAACTTGTTCGTTAGAAATATTAGAGATATTGACATAGTAAAAGATGGTGAGAAAGATGGATATCTGGACTACAACACGGACGTTCATACGATATCAATATTAGTCACTCAGTTACTTCGCTATGGAGAAATATTATATCAAGAAAAGGTTAGTGATGATGTTGATGAACAAAACGGACATAAGATAGATGATGATTTTTTTGATGAGAGGGAGTTTGAGAGTGATGAAGAAAAAAGAACAAAGTAACAATCCGACAAGTGGAAAAAAGAATTGGGTTCAGCCTATTTGGTTTCCTGTTGAACCAAAGAAAGAAGACATATCACCGACTGGCAGAACTCAAGAGAAACCGTTTAGTAAGAAAAACATTAATCATAAGTGGTGAGGGTTATATTAATAAGTGTATCACCTTGATTGGTTTGAATGTTCGTAGTATTCCAATCCCCTAAAGCAATTCTACTAATACACATCAAACTCTAATACTCCTATTGCACCCTCACCCATATATCCATAGATAGACAGTCTTTCGTTTATCATACTTCTATTCAGATAAATCATTTGCTTACCCGTTCCATCTTCTTTGGAATATGTAGAGTAGTTGATGATTGGTTCAGTAATAGGATATCCGTGATGAATAACTGTAAAACTATCTGGAGAACTCCAAGACACTCTTTGTATTCTAGGTGGTGTTACTTGATAATAAACTGATATATAAGAATGAGGGCTAGTATTAGGGTAATCAACTTGGTATATATTATCTATCACTTCAGTCTTCATATATAGTTCTATTTCATAGTCATCAGCGTTATATAAATCTTGAACGGTGAGTTGCTCATCAATCCATTCACAACCACTCATCATCAAAGCAAAACATACTACTACACTCTTACTCCACTTAACAAAATTACTCACATAGGGTTCTTTCTTTTTATTCATTCTCCCTAGCCATTCTTTCATCCAGTTTGGATTAACGACATCACAACAATCGTATATGTCTTGGTGGTATTTGTCATCTTTATTTTTAGGTATGAACTCACCATTACATCTTTCACACTTCATCTCTTCTTCTCAACCTCTTTTGATATTGCAATTAGTTCCCATATCACATCGTTCAAGTCTTTACCCATCTCTAGCAGTTTGTCTAAGAGTGTGTCTATCTTTTTATCTGTTTTACTTTTCATAATTATACTCCGACTTCACTTCTGTAGATGTGTTTATTAGTGTCTAATTTCTCCATATCACGACTTTTATTAAAAGTTTGTATCTGGTTAAACATCCTCTTTGAAACGATGTGTTCGTAGTTATGTTTTGTCTCCATCCCTTTCCAACATAGCGTTCCAGTATAAAATGGATTTGATATGATTTGTTTAATATTCCACCAAGCAAAATCCTTACCTCTGAACTTGTAACCTTTCATTCTTAATGAGTGGAGTAGTTTTTGAGTTCTTTTAGTTTTAGTAAGATGTTTCATTTTAGAAAGAGCGTGATACCTTTTGTATATATACTGAACTATTAAACTCTCTTCCTTATCAACATCAATCAATCCATCAATATTCTTTTTGTATCCATATGGAGTTTTACCGAACGGTTTGTTTCCTAAAGTGAATTGTCTTTCTCTGCCATCTTCTAGTCTAGATTTAATAACATCACGTTCGTGTTCTGCAATTGACCATAAGATATTTATTACCAGTTTTGATTGACCGTTGTCTTTGGTGTCTATGTTGTCAGAAATACTGATGACACGAACTTCATTATCTTCACAGTATTTAAGGAACAACAATCCTTGTAATAGACTTCTTCCTAGTCTATCAACTTTATTCACAATAATAGTATCACAGGCTTTTGTTTTAATTAGTGATTGTAGTTCAGATAATCCTGTTCTATCATCAAGACTTTTAGCTCCACTTTCAGTCTCTATGATTATCTCACTTAGATTAAGGTTTTCTAATGAACAATAATCTTTTATTCGTTTTGATTGAAAGTCTAATGAAGTGTTTTCTTTTTGCCCAAGAGTTGATACTCTTGCTAATCCATATGTATTCATTAGACTACCTCATATTGTTTTACATCATAAGGTGGCTTGGAATACAAGAAGTTGTATTTAGTAGATATTTGAACATTCATTCCTGTATCTAAATGGAGTTCTAATTTTTCTGTATCATATTCATACAAGTCTATCATAGGATTAAACTTTCCATACTCAAACATCCTAATGATGGACTTCATAATCTCTTTAGACTTCTCATCTTCACCAATCACATAACACTTCATACTATTACCACCACTATATGTCTCGGTTCTAATCCACAGCTTGTCAAAGTAAATCACACCATTCTTTTTTAAGTAGTTCAATACTTGTCTTAATACTGAACCTTTACCACCTGTAGATAGATAACCCATATCAAATCCACTAGTGTAAATACTCAAGTATTTTTCTGGCATTGTAATAGGGATATCATATCCCATTATTTTTATTAGACCATTCATACTGTATTTCCTTTCCTCATTGAACCCCTGTTTTTACTATACAGAACTACTATACAATTCGTATTATTCTTGATGTTGTAATCCTCTACTCGTGGGGTGTTGTTTCTCTTCGTGTATCTTCTCATTACTATACAAGATACTATACAGCTACTATACAAAACAACTGGATTGTAAGGAAATATCCTTAGTGTTGTATGTTAAGTAATATTAAGAGATGGGAGAAGATTGTGTGGCTCGGGACGGAATTGAACCGCCGACACAAGGATTTTCAGTTCTTAATCCTACCTCTGTCACACAAACCTTTTGTTCTTGTAAGTCTAGTTATCCTTGAAGTTACGAACATTCGTAGTTAAAAGTCAATTGAATACTATACAATATACTATACAACTTTGTCTTTGATTGTTCTCGTAAATGATATAGATTGGTGTCGTTATTCATAGAGAATATTATGTCAGTTTCAGCCATAAAACAACTTCGTAAGACTGTAGATACTCAGAGAAAGAAACACAAAGTCTCTGTATCCTTTTCGTATAGGTTTGACAATAAGACTGATAAACTGATACTCAACTATTCCCTACCATCTCAGATAAGAATTAAAGGCAAACTTCGTAATTGTCAAATCAGAAAACAGAAGTATCGTTCAAATGTTAATACTTCTAATTGGAAGAAGTTTTTTGATGGTGATAGAAGTATTGTTATTGATGATGCTAAGTTTGTTGAGAAGGAAATAAATAAGTATAAGACTGATAACCTTAACCTAGATGAGAATGACTTTAACTGGTGGATTGAAGACTACTGCTCACGAACGGTGGGTCAGACTAAAACTCTAAAACAACTCTCTCCTCTTACGACTAAGCAAAATAGAAATCATCTTACTCAATACTATGATTGGTGTAGGAGCTACGATATAGAAAGTCAAGATATCAACACCCATATAGATAAGGCTGTCATATGGTTTGAACAATACTATCAATCAAAATTAGAAAAGAAGGAATGGTCTCCTACTACAATCCATACAGCTTATAGAAATATTCGTGGGTTCTACAATTATGTTTCTGATAGAAGTAAATCAGCATTCCCATATAACATACTAAAGAGACTTAAAATACCTGAAGCTCGAAATGAAAGAGACAAATTGAACTCTGAAGAGTTTAATAAGGTGTTGGATTTTATTACAGTAAATAAAAAAGATATTAGGTGGAGTAAGTTCATTCTAATGATGACTATTCAGTTGAAGACAGGGATGAGAGTTAGTGAGTTATGTAATATCAGAAAAAGAAATATAAATAAGAACCTCAAACAGATAAAGATTGTTGGTAAGGGTGATAAGATTAGAAAACTTAATTTTGTTGATGATGCTGATAAGAGTTTATGGAAATTAATTCTTCAACAATATGATAAGTCTGGCAACGATGGGTTATATCTTTTCTACAGAACAAGAGTAGTTGAATACCTATCAAAAAAGAAAACCGTTGAACTAGATGTTGATATATCCTTACCTACTACTTCTTCTTATTATCTGCAAAGGTTTAGAGAGATGAGAGAAGAACTAGGTCTTAGAAAAATAATTACTTCACATTCTATTAGAAGATATTTTATAACTGAGTTTGTTAAGAGTAATTCCAAAGAACTGTTAAAACAAATCATAGGTCATACTTCTGATAGAATGGTAAATTATTATGTGGGTGATATGATTGAAGAAACAACTACAACAACTATTGATATAGGAATATGATATGAGCAAAGAACAAAAGAAAAATGTGATAATTGACTTCTTAGATAATATGGAGAAGAAGGGTGTCCATCTTTGTGAGGTTGATAAGTTTAGTAAGAATATGAGTATATGGGAAAAAGATAAGCCTCAAGATAGTCATAGAACTTTAATCAATGTTAATATCAAACTTGAAAGATTGAATAAGAACGACTTAGAGTTAGAGATAGATAAACATTTAATGAACGACTAAGCTATAACCTATATAGTTTCAATCTAACTTATACTCTCTTCCCCACTCTTCCCTTCAACTGTGTCATTTTTAGTGTGTCATTTAATGCCATACCCCAGCATTAAGACGTTCATCAACAAACTTTTTTTATATATACACCTAGTCTTCGTTGTCCTCGTATTTGCAATGAAAATATGATATATGTTGATAGACACATCTTGAATATGAAACAATATTACAGGATGATATTTGTCTATATCTTAATAGACACACTACAATAGTCTTATTTCCTTTGCTTTGATACCTTCCTGTTCGTTATTTTATATAATACTATACAAGTATATGGGTGCCAATAAAAGTTAT
>TARA_R110000851_G_scaffold120189_2_pt1 | contig 13429 bp, 31 predicted proteins | sample TARA_R110000851 | Tara Oceans TARA_R110000851 (sample SAMEA4397627) | marine metagenome | biome: Polar Biome; feature: [DCM] deep chlorophyll maximum layer (ENVO:01000326); material: water (ENVO:00002006), including particulate matter (ENVO:01000060) such as... | depth 17 m | reverse complement strand
TAACATTTTATGCACAACTCTATGAACATTTTATTTACATTTAATGATATAACAAACCCTATTGCTTCCATAGACTCGATTAAAGAGCGAAATGGCTTGATAAGTTCTAGGTGTGTTCCTAATAGAGTTTTAATATTCAACCTGGGGCATAAGGGTAGAGCGTACACCAATGGCTATCCGATACTCAACTAGGGTTTCCTATTGAGAGCTATGCGATAGCTGTACCTCCTAAACTACCAGTCATCTACCTATTAGCTTTCTATAAGAAACCTTAGATATACCGTTGCATACCTAGCAGATGAATAAACATCATAAAAAGACCTGACTACTGATCATGGAGCTAAGTAGGTAGAGTTTAAGTGCATTGCCATGCAGCTGAGGTGCTATACTTTCTCTCTATATTCTCTCGTAGGTAGGGATAGTAGCGTGCAAATCTAAACCCATACAATCTAACAACATTACCTTAAACACACCTAGTAATCAAGTGTTCTGTATATACCTTGAGTCTGGTTATTTTACTGAGTATCTGAATAATTAACATTCATCTATAAAACAAGGGGGTGTGAGACTAGGTAGGGTTCGGTTGCTTAGTTAATTCAATGTTTGGTGAGATTAAATTGTTTAGTAGGTTTAGCTTGTTTGGCTTGTTTGGGGTGTTTAAGGTGTTTAAGGTGTTTAAAGTGTTTAGTATGTTTTAATTAGAATGTTGATAGTTTGTCAGTAGATAGCCAGTGTTTATAGAATGTTGGCAGAATGTGCATAAATGTAGGGTTTAATGTTGATAGTGTTGATAGATGTTGATAAAAGCATTCAATTAATCTTACCTATCAAACTTCAATTTTCAATAGCTTTCACCTATAATAGATAATTGATGTATATATATAGTATAGAGTCTTAATACATTTGTAGTGTCACCATGCATCCTATCAAGATCAATCAATACATTTACTGACATTATAATAGTTATGATCTTAAACACTCTTATATGCTTATTAGATGGATTAATATTCTAGTTTGTTGTTGTATCTTTGCATTTGGCGACAATAATCAAATTTATTTTATTCTGTGAACCCTTATATAATATAGGATTATCAAATTATTTTAAATTTAATTGAAATAAGTATTGACTTTGTACTCACATGATACTAATTTAGGTAGAGTGAGTGGGTGTTTATGCCCAAAAATGGATTAAATTTTCAAAGGACTAAATAAGATGTATACTTTTAACACTATTAATCAATTAACTGAATATTTTGAGACAACTGAATTCTATAATAGCACTGTTTGGTGTGTCACAAAGAATAGAATTTACTGGCTTGCTAATAATTCAAACCTAGTAGCTCCAAATGTACTGGCTAAATGGAAACTTTCTTTATCTTTGGCTGGTTTGTTGTGAGTGACACAGAAAAGGCTGTAGAGATACTGGAAAGAACTATAGCTTTTCAATCCTTTACTGATCAAGATGCAAAAGAACTACAATTTATAATTGAATTATTAACAAGAACTAATAAGGACTAAATAAGATGAAGTTATTAGATAATAAAGATAAAATCAATATATTAAGCAAAAGAGAAACAAACAATTTAAGTGAAAGTTCATCTAAGGATAACTTAATTGATCAGTTGAGCTTCTTACAATACAAAATAAAAGTATTGAGCGACTTTGCTTTTAATGAGCAATACAATACAACATTAGAACAAAGTGAACTAACTTTAAATTCTATAAAATACTCAATAAATTCACTAGTAAAAGCATTCAACGAACTTTAATAAGGACTAAATAAGATGAAAATTATCTCAATTATAGCTTTACTAACTGGCTTCACTTTTGCGAACGATAAATCAAGTGATAATATATTTTGGGAAAACTTTAAAGCGCTTGATTATTCAACTAATAAAGTATTAGATGAATTACAGAAACTAGATAAGACACTAATTAAGGTTGAATTATCAAAACAGTTTAAACTCAACTTAATACAAACTAATGTAAGCGCTTTAATAACTACATATAAACTAAGGACTAAATCAAAATGAACAAATTAATAGAATTATGTATACAAAATAGAAATGGCCATTATTTACACTGTCTAGAAATAGAGAATTTATACGACTTAGAAAGTACGGTTGAGTCTATTATTAGCGAGTCAAGAGAGGAATTTTCACTTGATACTTATATAGATTTTTTTGAGACTCTAGCAATTTATCCATTAAATGAAGATAATCAAGATAAGATTTGGAGTGCAAACATTAAGGAATTAGTAACTGAATGCTATGAAGGTATGATTTAATTAGAGTGCTTTAAAATAGTATCTTAACTGGTGCTATTTATAAATAATTTTAACTAAATCAAAACAACAAACAACAAAGGACTAAATAACATGAAAACACTATCTAATGAAGACAAATTTAAAGATTTCGCAATAGTTGTAAAATATGTAAAACCTACTGAAAATAAAGGTTCTAGAGTATCTTTGAAAAGTGAACACTTTAACAAAAAAATTATCTTTGGATTTGATTATTCATGCGATACGATATTAGAGCAAGCAGGCAATATATTAATAGAGAATAAAATAAATGTAAAATCTTACTTCGAGTCTAAAAATAGCTATACAATTTCCGTAGACTGGAGCGAAGGCAAAGAATTATTTAAAATAGATTTAACTAAATAGAGAACAAACAACAAAGGACTAAAACAAGATGATTACATATATTAACACAAAATTTGACAACAAAATTGAGACAATAGATGAACTGGACTCTAAAGACTTTAGCACATACAAAGAATTTAAAACTGAATGTAATAGATATATAAATGAATATCGTTTAAGTGGTAACGGTTATCCTTATAAATCACAAAGATCTACCAATGACTGGAAAAATAGATAATTATATGAATAGATTACAAATTAAAACTTTGGAGCGCTTATCTTTGCGCTCCGAGTTTAAAACAGAAAACTTATCTAAAACTTATATTGAAATATTAGCAGCTGAAGAATCGGAGCTTTTCAAGTACCAAGAACAACAAAATAAAATTGACTCTATCAAATTTTAAAGAACTAAAAAAAGGACTAAAATATGTGTGACAATAATTGTGCAATTTGCAAAACTAAACTAAATTCAGGCGACGAAATTTATAGGCTAGACGGTAACGACATTTGTTATAGTGATACTTGTTTAAAAAAAGCTATGCCAAAATATAATGAAATCTACAAATTAATAGATGATGAAAGTTTTGAAGGCAAATCCATTGTGAGTGAATACTTTGGAGAAGACATTGAAATCTATTTAGATTGGTTTGATGATGAATTTTTCTATACAACTTTAGAGGGCTAAAAAAATGCTAATATCAAAAACTTATGAAATATGGACTCAAGACGATTTAGAGCTTGGTGACACAGATAAAAAAGGTTTTATTTTTCAAGATGAAAATTATTCTTTCAAAGATTTATTAGATGAATTAAAGGATAACTATTATCATAATCTTAGTAGTTCTGTACTAGATTCTAGCACCTGGATAATTACAGATGATGATATTGATTATCAAAGTGGCGAGAATACAATTTATTCACTTCATTTTAATGGTACAGATAGACAAAAAAAATATTGGATTAAAGCATTAAAAATTCACCTAGAAATTAAGGACTAAAAAAATGAAATATATTATAATAGATTGGGCAAATAATAGACTATTTCCAAATAAAGAATTTAACTCTCTTGATAATGCTTTAGAATTTAGAGATGAAAACATAGATAATAGCTTATTTGAAAAAACTCAAAATGAAAATTACTGTGAATATCAAGATATTTATATCGTAAAAAAGGACTAAAAAAATGCAAAGAATATATGGAATAATCAATAGAGACAATATCTTGATAGATGTATCAAGTACCCTTTTAGGTGCAAAACAATATGCTACAAGAAACGATTATAAAAAAGTGGGGTATAGAGTAGGGTATAATGTTATAGAGTCCTGGACAAAGGTTAAAAAGAAGTGGGTAAAAGATGAAAATTGAAACTTATAAATCAATAGAGAATAAAAAAGTAAAAGATTTCATAGACCACTTTTGCATAATTAGTGCACCCGAAAGTACACTAGGTAATTTAAGTAGAATATTTATAAGTAAGGATGAAAAAAGATTGACCTTTGGTAGATCTATTGGTTTTAAACTTGAGGGCAAAACATTAAAAAGATTTAGTAACTACGATCTAAAAAGACTTTTGATTTGGTTCAAAGGTGAATACAGTTTAACGAATCCATATGGAATAAAAACAAAAAAGGACTAAAAAAATGTTTACTAATAAATATAAAGAATGTTATATACACGGATATTTTGATAAAAAAAATTGTAGCTCACAGATAGGAATTTATAGCAAAGAGCATAAAACATATATCGGCGCTCAAAGATATATAACTAAGATGATAAAAAAACACAGCTTAAAAAATCTTTTAGATTGGGAATATGTAAGATGAATAACAAAGAACTAAAAGGTATAGAGTTAAAAGTCTATACCTTACTAAGAACAGATGCAAATTTAATGCACTCAAATTATCACTTAATCCATGAGTATTATATCCAGTACATAAGAGCGAATCAATTTTGTTCTTTTGAGGTAGATTTTCTTAATGGCAAAGTCAAATTAGAGTCCATAACAAGAGCTTTTAGACGCATTAAAGAGCTTTATCCACAATATAAGTCCAAAGAGCTTACTAAAAAAGAAACTGCCTTTAGAAGTCACTATAAAGAAAAGAATCAAGATCTTAATCAATTAGATTTATTATGAATATTAATAAAAAAGAATGTACTGAATTAGATTGTGACAATTTGATACCCAGTAAAGATGATTGGTGCAAATATTGTTACATAAAAACTACTTATGAAGAAATCAACAAAAAAACAGATAGAAAAATTAGACCTATGAATGAAAATATGGCTCTAATATCATTAAACGAGAAATAAAAAAAGGACAATAAAATGAGAACAATCACCAAAGAATCAATCGCAGCTTTTAATAATGCAAAAACTTTTAATAAACAAAACATGAGTGTAGAGGTTTTGCCAAATGTCACTATTTTAAAATTACATGGCAATTCAATCGCATATCAATACAATAATCCAGAAAGAACTCTATCAATCACAAATTGTGGATGGCAATCAAATACGACAAAAGAAAGGTTAAATGCTTTAAATGATGTATATATTTATCAAAAAAAAGGCATTTGGTACTTGAATGGTGCTGAGTGGGATGGGAATTTAATTGATATTAAAAAAGGACAATAAAATGACTATAAAAGAATTAATCCAAAAGCTAGAATCATACGAAAATAAAAATGACCAAATTTGTGCTATTTTATGGAATGAAGATGATGTAAGGTCTAGAAATTGTGATGATAATGGTATAGATGAACTAGACGATAATTTTAAAGGTGAAAAGCTCACCAGTAAACAAATAGGTAGTGTTTTATCTCTATTAGATTCTTGCCACGATGCTGAGTATGGTGTAAATTGGGACTCAATAGACAATCACTTAGAAGCAATTATTGATAATTAAAAAAAGGATTAAAAAATGAGTAACAGAATATTAATGGATAGACTACAAGATATCGAGGAAGAAATATATGATACTTGTTATCAAATAAAAAAGCTCACAGATTGTGGGCAGCCATTTGTAGATGAAACGATAAAAAAAACTACCCTAGAAATTAGATATGATGAAATTTTAATGATGTTAGATCAATACCAAAGGAGCTTATAATGGAAAAGAAACAAGAAAAAAATAAGACCTTAACGATTAGATGTAATCAAACCCACCTAGATCTATTGACTAATATTTCTAGACAAATGGACACTTCTCAAGGCTGGATAGTTCGAAAAGCTATTCAAGAATACCATGCAAAGTACACTTTAGAGAAATAAAAAAGGACTATCAAAATGAGCGATGAAAAAAGAGAATTAAGAACTGGATTCCCTAGATTTATACCAATTCCACTGAATTTTCATGAACAAACAGATAAGCCAGTTGATCTTTATGTGTATTACATCCTATCAACTTATGCAAATTGGGAGACAGGGAAGTGTTTTCCATCGTATGAAACCATGAGAAAACATAAAATATCTGGCCCTACTTTCGCAAAAACCATCATAAGATTAGAGAAATTAGGTCTAATTACAACTGAAAAAAGGCCAGGTAAAAGTACGATTTATAAGGTCTTTACTACTAAAGAAATTTTACCACTACCACTTAAAAAAGTTAATAGCACCCCTAAAGAAATTTTAGTGGAACCACTTAAAAAATTTAATACTAACATAGATATAATTGAACCTAGATATAAAGAACATAAACTAGTCAAAGATAATCAAGCTACGGATGAAAGGATTGAATCTGTTTGGGAGATTTATGGTCGTAACAGACCAAAGGCAAATAAAAAAAATGCTACCACTCAAATTGAAAAAGCGATTAAAAAAATTGGCTATGAGTTGCTTTTAGAGAAATTAAACAAGATTTGCTCAGTTTATGACCTCTATGATGATGAACAAAAAAAATATATACCAATGGCAACGACCTTTTTTAACCAGGAGAGATACCTAGACGATATTTCTGCGTTCATCCAACCTTTGCCACTAGAATTAAAAGATAAAGCCTACAACACCCTTGAAAACGCATCTGAGGGGAAATTAGAGCTTAATTCGGTAATGAATAATGACTCAAAGGTGAAAAAGCTCATAATGTGTCTTGAAAAAGAGGACTTAATCACTGGAATCGACCTCATGGATCAACATCTGCACTCAGTGGTCAAACTGAAAGGTGGATGGGATGAACTCAAGCTCATGCTAAAGAATCCAGACCTCTATCAAACCCTCATAGCAACACTCAAGCTAGTAGAGGAGAAAAACATAAGAACTGCTTGGATTTGGACTGAAAAAAAGTTTAGACCAAGGCAAGTTATTTTATAAAAAAGAATTGACATTTGAATATACAGAAACTAAATTTATGGTACAGATACACAAAAGGACTAAAAAATGACTGAATTTGACGAGATAACATTCCATAAAGACCAAGCAAAACAACTTATGACATCAGGATTTGAGCTAGGATTAAATGCCATGCAGTCTGCTATTATGATGGAAATAATCCAATGTGTAGAACCTAAAGAGGCGAAAAGAATCAAAGAACACTTAAAAAAGAACCTGGAGCGACCAACCTATGAAAAAAAATGAGTTTGTGAATTGTAGACACTGCAAGATGAAAAATATCAATAACATCTATGCAGAAGAATTTAGTTGTGACATCTGTGTAGAACTAAAAGTTGATCAATTTGATAGCTACCTAAGTGGCGATAAGAAATCACTCTACAAGAGTATCATCCACTATGAGGACTATGACAACAAAGAGCGAGAGAAATTAGGACTCAAAGTATATGACCCTAATAAGAAAAAAAGAATATCTGGACTAATAAATGAGCTAGAAAACAGACCAATAGACGAAGTAATTTTAACATACCAACAAGGACTACTAGATGAACAAGCCAACACATAACATTGACAACAACGAATACCACAGAGGCGAATTAGGACATTTACTATCATCATCAGATATGAAGGTACTATATCGTAAATCAGGTGCTCACTTAGAAGTTAAAAAAAGCCAAGTGAACCATGAAACTCCTTTAATGGCTTTGGGTACTGCTTTTCACTCATTAATGCTTGAGCCAGAGTCATTTGACGATGAATATGTCATTCAACCTGAGTTCGAAGTAACAGAAGTAGATAAAAAAACAGGCGAAATAAAAGCTAAGACAAGTGGATGGAAAAGAACCAATGATTACAAGGATCAACTCAGTGCTTTTCAGAAAAAAAATGCTGGATTAAGAATCTTAACCGAAGATGAAATGTCTCAATTACTCTCAATGAGAGCTTCAATGGGTAAATCGTCTATGTTCAAAGAGTATTTTGTAGATGCAAAAGGACACAATGAAGCTACCTATGTAGATGGTCGTTTTAAAGTTCGTTGTGACAGAATCTGTGAAGTAGATGGAAAAACAATCATCATAGACATCAAAACAACAGACGATGCAACACCAGAAGGCTTCAAAAAAAAGCTACACCAAATGGATTATGACCTTTCAGCAGTAATGTACTCAGATATTGCCAAAGCAGATGAATTTATATGGGTCGTACAAGAGCGTGAAGCACCTTTTGCTTGTTGTTGGTATAAGATGTCCGACTGGATTCATAAACTAGGTACAAGTAAGCTAAACAAGGCTTACAAAGCACTAGAGCAACAAGAGTTACCGATGGGTGGATTCTCTGGCCACCAAGCTGAATATGAAATTACGGAGTTGTAGTGTGAAATTACCAGATAGCTTCATAATTGCAATATTTTGGTTTGCAGTATTTTTAGGGTGGTTCTATTATGACTACAAAAAGTTTAACACAGACAACTGCGAAGTATTATCAAATGTAGAATGTCCAAAAGAAAAGAAATGTCGTTATAAATGACCGAATACCCAATATTTTTAGGATGGATAATAGTAGGAATAATGGCAATAATAGCCTATAAGGAAATGAAATGACAACAAAAATGCAACGAACTGCAATCACTCTTGAAGAAAAAGATATGAGATACTACGAGAAAGTGAAAGCAGACAGATCATTATTTTACTCAGACCTGGTTCTCATGGGACTAGACCAAGTAAAAAAAGATAGAATGAAAAAAAAAGCAGAATGGATAGCAAATGGCTATCTCAATGCAAAAATGTCTTTCTATAATGCAAATGGAAGAGATGTCATATTTCACATTAAGTGTGACTTTGGCAAAAGCATCAAGAAAGTAAAGCCAATTAGGATATTAAGCATAGAACAATGGGGTAAAACTCAATATTTAGTGACTTATTTCATAGATGGCAAACAAAAGGAGTCAAAAGTGGCTCTAGGAGTAATATCAGACGAGATAATGGGTCTAATGGACTCGGTAATCTTAGCAATAGATACAATCAACAAAGCAACAGAAGGATAAAACATGGAATTTGCAAATATACCAATCGAAACAGCTAAACAACTCATTCAAGCGTTCTCATTTGAGAGCCAACTTGTAAAGAATTGGTCAGTTGAACAAACAAGAAATGTGCAGATAGCACTAGAAACAATCGAATTTCCAGTAGAGGAAGAAGTATAATGGCATCGTTAAATAAAGTTCAAATCATCGGCAGACTTGGTAAAGACCCTGAAACAAGAATGACTCCATCAGGAGCTAAAGCAGTATCATTTTCAGTAGCAATCTCTGAAAAGTATAAAGGCGAAGAAAAAACTGAATGGATCAATGTTGTTCTATGGAATAAAGTGGCAGACATAGCAGAGCAATATTTAAAAAAAGGCTCAGAAGTCTACATTGAAGGTAAAATGCAGACCTCAAGTTGGGAGCAAGATGGCCAAAAGAAGTATAAAACAGAAGTAATCGGATTCACTATGCAAATGCTTGGAAGTAAACAAGATAATCAAGGTCAAGCTCAAGGTGGATTCACCCCAAGTGTTGCACCATCTCCTGCTCCAACTCCAGGCTATTTCCCTAACCCTCAAGAAGATTTACCCTTCTAAAACAAAGGAAAAACATGAGTAATTTAAAACTATGGGATTCAGTCTGTGTAACTGACCCAGCGATGACAAAAAAAGCTAATGTTGGGGGTAATAAGATTACTTCCATCAAGCCACAATATCAAATCAAAATGGCAACAGAGGCATTTGGTCCTTATGGAACAACATGGGGTTTTAGCGATATTGAGTATAACTACTCCCTTGAACATTATGGACTCGTTGTCTTTAAAGCAACCTTTTTCTTCCCAGAAGGAGAGTTTGTAATCTCTAACTCAATCAAGATTTGGAAAGATAATGCCAAGACTAAACTAGACGATGATTTTGCTAAGAAATGTGAAACAGATGCACTCACTAAAGCTCTATCTAAACTAGGGTTTAATGCAGATATTTTCATGGGTTACTTTGATGATATGAGATATGTCGAACAAGCAGCATCAATGACTGCTCAGAAATCTGCACCAAAACAAGCAGTTGATAACTCTAAGTTGATTGGTGGAATCAAGAAGATTGAAGCCTCCCTATTAGGAATCAAAGACTACACTTACATGGTTAAACCTGATGAATACTTTGAAGGTAAAACTTACGATGAATTAGTAGTTGTCGGTAAAGAGCTAAAAGAGATTCTAAATACATTAAAAGGTGTTGAATGATGAAACATTGGGAAGCACCTGAGAGATTGGGTTACACTGGAGAAGAGACTGAAATGAGAAAACCTACACAAGACGAAGTAAATAAAGCGATTATGCAAAAGATGGCATCAGAAGATGTTTTGGCAAGTGTCGGCAATCACGACAAACATTACTCAGATAAAGATGTTGAACCGATTACAATCATAGAAGAAACTATGGAGAGACTTACCAAAGCTGGGATAGGCCCAAAATCTTCACTTAACATCTGCTTGGGGTTGAAATACTACCTCAGAGCAGGAATGAAAGATAGTGAAAGTGCATCGAAAGACCTAGAGAAAGGCTTAAATTATATGTACCGAGCCGAAATGGGCGAATGGATAAAGAGGTTTTAAATGAAATATTGCCCTAATTGTGGAAAGTTTCAAAAAGTAAAAACAAGATATACTCTACCAGATCAAGATAATGTTTATAGGCAAATTGCTTGTCTCACTTGTAAAGATGTCTATTACACTCAAGAAACTGAGATAGATAAAACAACATTCCTACTAGCCAGGAAGAATCAAAGAAATGTATAAAAGGATCTTTAGTCTTAACTATGATGGCAAGATTCCATCTAAGAAGAACCAAACGAGATTCACTATGGGAAAGGGCAGAGGAGGCAAAGGGTTTCCTCGTGCCTACTCTTCAAAGGAATATAAAGATTTCGTTCTTGATATGGACTCACAATTCATATCTCAAATGGACTACCCAGATGAACCACTTGGATTAGTTCATATTGAATTTGAGTTCAGGTATGCCACAAATCGAAGAACCGACTCGGACAATAAGGTTTCTGCCATACTTGATGCCCTCCAAGAGATTTCAATCATTGAAGATGACAGATGGCAGTTAGTACCCAACTTTACTGTTAAGAGTGAGAAGTCATTTAGAGATGGATGCACCATCAAGATAATGGAGCTAGAAAATCAATAAGTAATGGGGGTCACTACAACCCCCATTGTTTTACTTTGGGTCTAACTCTATGTGAAGATGATAACTCTGGCCTTTACCATGAGCCTCAACATCGATGTTAGGATTGTTCTTGTATTTATTAGCCACACTTTTAATTAACTTTTTTTGAGTCGCTTTATCTAAGTCATTTAATCTATAATCAAGAGCAGTGCCTTTTTCATGTCTATCATACCCAGGTCTTTTCCAGTCAGCATCTTCTGCCGATGTTATTGCAGGTTGGCTAGTTATTCCAAGCTCTTTATATGTAGCGTTCATACCCAACATTAATTGCTTTATTATAGGCTTAGGAGATTTAAAGACTACATCAGACTTCACAGTTTGACCAATGCTTCTAGCATAATCAAAATAATCATCAGTAGTCTTCTTCTGCTCCTTATTTAATGTTTTGTATTCCTTGCTACTTTTATAAGCATCTAGTTTTTCACTTTTTTTTTTAGATTTAGGAGTAAGAAAACCTAACTTCTTAACCCCCTCAATACCTTGTTTACCATAATCAATGCTTGTGTCAAAAGCCTCTTTTGCACTATCAATACCTTCATTTGTAGCATCAATTCCACTACCAATTATACCAAGTCTATTATCACCATCTTCTTGTAAGTATTCTTCCTCAATAGAATCTATAACATCTGTTAGATTCATCCTAGTGCCTTTTGCTCCAGCTTTTATTGGCCTTGTAACTAATGGTTTTAAACCAGATAAAATATCATATATTAAACTTCTTTTATTCTTTTTGAGAAATTTAGACAACCCAATCTTATCACCATACTTATCACTTAGGTATCTAAGAGTTCTCAATTCATTGCCAGAGAAATCAAACTTACCTATTGCTTGAGATTTCCTTCTTTCTAAAACAGCTTTTTTTCCAATAGACTCTTCAATTGCTATTTCACGATCAAATTTCTTAGAAATAATATCTTTAGCTTCACGAGATAATGCAAATAAAGGAGTAAGTGTTTGCGAAACAGGAGCACCTTTAACAACTTGTAATCTAACCTTTTTAAGTACACCTTCTATGGATTTATTAATGCCATCTTCATAGCCTTTGCCTCTTTTAATAGGGGATAGTATGTTTTGATTTAGGCTAGCCATTTCTTCAAAGTAATCAGATACATCTTTCTTCAAAGCATCTGCTGGCATAGCATCTACTATTTTATTCCTTAAATCCATCCACATCTTTTTAACAGATTTTGATCCTACTGTATTACTTTGGCTATTTGCATCAAATGCAATATCAGCTAACCCAGATATTTGCTCCCTTAACTTATCAGCACTAATCACTCCATTATCAGTAGCACTCTCTACGGCATCAGCTAAAGTTTGCATCTTGGTGTTTTGTAAGGATTCAACTCCAACTTTTCCACCCTTGTATTTTTCTATTATTTCAGAAACATCAATGTTAAAGTCTTTTAATAATACATCTAAGTCTTTACTCTTCTCACCAAGTGCGTCTTCAATTATACTAAGGGCTTCCTTTACATTTTCATTTGAGAAACCTTCTGCTTCAATACCTTTTACATTTAGCAAGTCTTTCTCACTCATTGGAGATTCTATTTTTCTAAGCTCACCTAAAGCATCTGTGGTTCTACTTCCATCTAATTTTTTTCTACCCATAATCCCACCGACAGTAGTCCCTAGTAGAAAATCGATTAGAACCTCATTAGCCTCTTGATTATCGCTAGTTAGTCTAAATAAAGCGTCTTGAGATACACTAGGCATATCTTCAATTACTTGTCTAACCATAGCTCTGGGTATTTTCATAGTTCCAGGTTTCGGAGCATATTCACCCATAGCTTTCAATAAATAACTTGGAAGCCCCTTTGTAGCAATGTTCTCAGCTATATCACCCTTGACTCCAACTCCAAACTTAACAGCATCATCAATTGATTCCCCAGCTTTCTTAGATACACGCCCTAAAGCACCAGTGCCAAAAACCTTGTTAGACTTAGCTAATTTAGAGGCCCACTGAGGCATCTTTGTTCCTGGTATGAAGTTCAATATATTCATTGCTTCTTTTGCAAGCTCTGCTGAATCAGTATCTTCTTTGGAATTAACTGCAAGCCTTTGAATAAAATCAGACTGAGAATTTGATCCGTTAAACGCTGCAATAATAGCTCTACCTGGGAGTGTCGTTAAATCCTCAACACTAGCCATCCACTTTTTAAATGAAGCACCATCAGTACCATCTTGTCTAGTTGCTTC
>TARA_R110000851_G_scaffold118258_2_pt1 | contig 13444 bp, 23 predicted proteins | sample TARA_R110000851 | Tara Oceans TARA_R110000851 (sample SAMEA4397627) | marine metagenome | biome: Polar Biome; feature: [DCM] deep chlorophyll maximum layer (ENVO:01000326); material: water (ENVO:00002006), including particulate matter (ENVO:01000060) such as... | depth 17 m | reverse complement strand
TCTAGCCTCTGGATCAAGTAAAGTATCCCTAAACCATGCCGCTACCTCTCGCTCGAATCGAGCGCCTTTATCTCTGCTGTTAATTTTTGGCATTTGTACCGCCTTTGCTCATCCATTCATTTAGCGCAGCCTTATCAAAACAGATTTTCCTACCTATTCTAAAATACGGTATTCTCTCATCCTTGATAAGGTTAAAAAGCATACGCTGGCAGATACGTAGATAATCCCCGCATTCAGCAGTTGTTAATATCTCTACGTTGTTAATCATCATCGCCAACAGTCCAGCCAGTAGCCAATAGCGCCCTCGTGAGCTGTTTCTTGACAATAGGGTCTTGGCATCCATTGCGTATACTGTTTACCGCCCCTACAAGCTGTTTAACCTGTAGAAGTAGATTCCTAGAATGGTCTTTTGTACTTAGCTTCTCAGCGCCTTCAACGTCTATATGGTCTATGAGGCTGGTTGTAATATCTTGCTTATCTACCCCGTTTAGGCTGGGTACACAATACGGTGCATTTATAAATGGTCTACTCATCGTCGCTCCCCATTACGTAACGGTTGCGCGAGGCTGGCTTGCTGTTTGGAATGCCGTTAAAATGCAACTGGGTACACTTGCTGAACGCCTGTTTATCCTTCATGAAATCCCGTAAGCCGTCGAACGAGTTGTCTATTCTCGTAGTGCATAGCTTGCAGAGTTGCATTCCGAGGTGGATATGCTCAGATTCTCGCTCTTTACAATTTTCGCATGTAATCATATTTTCCCTTTATATATTTTGAAGGCTAGGCGCATATCGTCTAAACCTTGCGCCTTGTAGTGTTTCACCGTATCGGCATTCTCGAGGCTTGCCAATTGGTACGATTCTATAATGTTGAGATGGTCAATAGCGCTCTCAGTAAACTTCCCGCCCTTGGCTAGTACCTGCTTAGGCTGCCAGCCATCTCGGATAGCCCTCGTAAGCCACGCTATCGGATTCCGTATGCTACTCTTATCCTGCGCCTCGTACGCCTGTATACCCCGCTCGACTCTCTCCAAGTCGAACGAGGCTACAAGTTTTCTCAAAGCACCCTCACCGAAAAGGCTCTTACTCTCATCTGAAAAGGAAGAAACACACACTTTCTGCTGTTGTGTTGTTTTCTTTATATTGTTTTCTTTATATGGTGCTCGCTCATGAGCATTTTTATGCTCGCTGGTGAGCGGTTGAGTGCTCGCTGGTGAGCTAACTTTGGTACATACTCGCATCCTTCGACCGCCGTTTACTCGCCATATAGATATGTAGCCAGATTTCTTTAGTATTGCCAGCCATCGGCGTACGGTGCTAACGCCTACCCCAGTTTCCTCGGCTAGGCTCTCATTGCTACGGAAGTATTCGCCGCTCTTATTGACCTGCCTATCGGCTATGGCGAAGTAGACGGCTAAACCGTTCCCCGTAATGCCATCAGCTACTAGGTCGCGTACGTGCGCTGTAGGTACGGTACTAAAGGCTCTCACATCAGTAGCCAGCAGTAGGCTATGGGGCTTAGTCGCAGTATTACTTTTATTCGATTCCAGTATAGCATCCATGCAAGCCTCTTTTTTTAGAACGGTATATCGTCATCGGGTACAGTTTCTACAGGACTCTCTAGCGTTCCCAGTAGCCCCACGCTTTTAACATCCCAAAAATCGCCTGTAGTCTTATCCACTATTAGATCCACTACTAAATCGCTGAGCTTTCCCGATAATACAGCATCTTCAGCATTAGCCTCTTTATTATCTGGGTCTACTATAGCAGCCCAATCAAGTAGGTTTTTATCTACCTTATTACCGCCCCGCCATAACCAATGCCAGATACGTTTACCCCTATCGCTACCATCGTCGTAATCTACTACTACAAGTAGCCCAGCGTCGCCGTTTTTAGAGTTGGTTACGTTTACGCTGTTTACCGTTGCTTTAATTAGTTCCATTATGCGGTTATCTCCATCTGTTTATGCGCCTTGTTTATCTGCTCGATTGTAAGCTCGTCGAGGCTTTTTACACCCGCCCACGCTAACAGCCTCGCTTTATCGCCTACATTGTCGGCATTCTTCATATACGCAGCTACAGCCTTACGTTTAGCCATCTCGTCTAGCGTATCCTTAGCAGTCTTTACCTCTGTTTTTTGCCGAGCTATGGCTACCTTTACCTCGTCAGCCGAGGCTATGTTCTCAGTAGACCCGAAGCCACACCATCCCAGCGCTCGACCTACTGCGCTAGTGGAGCAATTCTCTAAGGCGCTCGTCTTGTTTATATTGGACGAGCCGCGTACTTCCTCGGCATGTCCTACGGCTACCAGATACTGTCCCATCCAGACCTCGGCTCGCATGACGATAACGCCGTCGGCATCAGATACTATCGAGGTACGTATAGAGCCTAGTACTTCGTTCTTATCTAAGTATGCTTGAAACAGCTGCACCCTATGGGCAACCGTTGCGTACTCTTTACCATGTATTTTGATAATCCCGCTAGTTTTAGCCATCCTTAGCCTCTCCTAAATCGTAGTTTTGCGTCCGTACAATAGGGTCATCTAGAGACCCTGCTTGGTATTCTATCAGTTTTGTAGACCTAAAATTGTTAATTAGCTTACCTATTTTATCTAGTAGTTGTTTCATATTGACTACTTCGGCTATCTATTTTGATTATCTTTAATCTCGTCATAACTAATTGTATGACGGGAATAATTATTCCTAAAAAAAAAACCGCATACAGGGCAATTTAACGGCGCTTTATTGGTTATTCGCCCCCCGTCATAACTTATTGTATGACGAGAGGCTGCTATTAGGCTATTGCTGCATTCGTGGCTGGATCTAGTAAGAGCCTACCACCGTAGACCCGTATCGCTGAGGACATCGCGAACGTACCAGAGTCTGTCCTAGCGTCTACCATCCCGCCATATATAAACATAGCCCCGACCTGTATTGGCGCTCCTACGTTCCCCTTAAACTTGGCGATTCCACTATAAATGGTAATCTCGTCCAGCTCATCGGCGTATATTCTTGCAGAGGCATTGCTAGCTATGTTGATTAGCGCGTCGCCTAGGTTTATATTCGATAGCTCTACTCTGCCGCCATTTGTAACGGTAATAGCTGTACCGCCATCGTCCAGTACAGCATTCGCCCCAGATAGGCGTACGGTTGTTACATCATCGTCGCAACTGAAGGACGCGCTGCTCGAGTGTGCATCTACTCGCGTAGTATCTGCTGTACGTAGGTCGATACGATGGCGAGTCCGTCGAATGGTAGCCTCGTACTTCCCACTCGCTACGAATTGCCCAGCCGTAGGGGAAGTATCCGCTACGTATAGCTCGCATATTGTAGCTATTCCAGCATTTATCCCTAGATATAGCTCGGCTGTGTTGCTGTAGCAATGTATCTCTCTGGCTTCGATTGTAGATAAAAGACCCGCCGTACCAATTTTACCCGTAAAGTTTTTACCTATAAACATCTTGTAACAATTGAGATCGCCCAGCGTAATACTATCATTGCCCGCATTGAATAGGGCGTAATCATCATCCGTAGGCTCGCCACTAGGCGACCAATTCCGCGAGGAATTAAAGTTAGTATCGAATCCGCCTATCCATACCTTACGCTCTGCTACTTTGATAGCAAGCGTCGGCGGCGTAGCGGAAGTACGAGAATAGAATACCGCGTTCCCTGCGGAGCTTGTACTTGTGTCGGCTGGATCGAATGCTAGCACCATGCGCAGTACCCCAGCGCGTTTGTTTATTGCGTCTACTACTAGCTCTTTTATGTCTACCGTTTGATTGCCCGAATCGTCGCCTACAAGTATGTCGTATACGGGTTGCGTATACTCACCGTTACCCTGCGCCCCAGAGCCACCCGTCCATACTGTCCCAGTTGCTGCACTATTCCAAGTAGTTTCAGCCTCTGTAAAGTCTTGGTTTAGCCTTGTTAGTTTCATCGTACGTACTGTACTGCCGAAGCTGTTTTGTTGCGATAGCGTAAAATTAGCCTCGACTATATCGCTCGGCGCTGTATAGCTTGATACGTCAAACTCGAATACGCCATGTCTACGGTTACTCGAGCTAAATTGCCCTACGCGTATATCCCACCCACCGCCATAGGCTGTGTCTGCTTGATCTTGCCGTAGATACGCGTCTTTTGTAGGGTTGATAGTCGTAGTGGTAGCCATTAGCTAATCGTTACCTGTCGCCCGCTGTCGTAGCGTACTTCGCCGCCTTCGAGGCTTAGAGGGTTCGTCCAAGTGGCGTTTTCGAGTCCGCTGCGCTCGTCGATGATTCCGCCCTCATGTACGGTAGTATTCGTAACGGTAAAGGTCGGCGCTAGTGAGTCTCTTGAATCGAATAGACCGTTGTATAGGTTAAGCGTTGTAATGGTGCAAGCCGCCGAAGGATTCCAGCGAACGCGTCCACCGTAGATATCCAGCGTCGTAACCGTACCAGAATCAAGCCCAGCCTCGAGTTCTCCACCGAATACGGTAATAGTAGGTATCGCTTGATTTAGCTCCATACGTCCAGAGTCTATACGCAACTGGCAAGACGCGCCTATCGTCGTACCGTCGGCTATCGTAGTCGTTACGCCTTCAGCGCCTATCTGCTCTATCGTCGTTACGAGGTTGCAACTGCTCGCAATGTTTACGCCACCCCGTCCGCCCAATATGCGAAGGGTTGTAATCGTATCGCTTGATCCAGAGAGGTTCAGCGCTGCGGTATTGGTGCTGGTATTCTGTACCGTTACGGTAGTAAATTGCCCCTCGATATAATTCGTAGCGCCTGTGCCAGAGAATACAAAATTAGTCGCGTTTATCTGGAGCTTCGTACCAGAGCTACCAATTGTACCCGAGTATTGCGTACCTACCGTTAGACTGTTTAGCGTTATGGTGCTTTGGTCTAGCCCTGTTATATCGACGCTACCGCTAACGATATATACGTCATCGGTTGCTACTGGTACAGTCGCTGGCGACCAATTCGCAGCTAACGACCATACGCTCGAAGTACCGCCTACCCATGTCCTAGTTGCCATTATTTTTATCCTTATACGGGAAGATTTCGTTTAATTTATTCTGGCGCTTTTTGCAGCCGCCGCAGGGTGTAACTTTACCCCTGCTTACTTTGTTTATTACGTTGCTTATCGTATCGCCTAAGCCTTTAGGCTGAGGGTCTGTATTCTTGTCGCATATTTTGAGGCAAACACCGAACGACGGTCTATCGTACTTCGCAATACTGCAACACCCGCCACCCGATACGCCACAATCTAGCCAATGCTTACACTTAATCATGATATTAGCAAGTCCGTAATTGTAGAGATCCCCGAGGGTTCATGCGATGATAAGTCTGCCTCACCGCCTATAGAATTGAAGCAAGGTACTAGCTCTGTGCAATCTGCAATTTCATAGTTATTGTAAGCCATGCCATGATAAATGCCCGTTACAGAAGAGGATGCTGTAGAGTTATAAAATGTTTCCGATACTCGAAGACAAATCCCGAAGCATCTTGGCGGACTTGCATCTAGCGGTGTAGTACCACATGGCGATGTAATTAGGTAAGTCCAAGGTGCTACATCCAAAGTAGACCATCTAACAACTGGTAAAAATCTTAAGCCTATAACTCTCGTTACATAGTTCACCTCTGGAGAGCCTCCAACGCATTTCGTCATATCTATATCACACGCATAGGTTATACTACCATCGTAGGAGCATACCTTTAACGTTGGATGCGAAAAACCAATAGTTGTAATGACGGATTGCGCAGGTATTGTTACTGTTTCTACAACGTGATTTGTGCAGCTTAGCGTGTATGATGGAATTGTAAAAGATATAGACATAGTAGACGGGCATGGGCTGTCTGTTACAGTTCCGCAATAATTCGCGAAATCGCCATCAAGCTCGTCTATGCCACAACCTACCCGTATCCCGCATATGCAGCATGGTCTTCTTAAGCCCGTCATGAACAAGCCGTTCCATCGTGAGTATTTCCGAGGTTAAAGACTGAGCGTAATACACCGCCAGCATCTCGTACCGCGAACATTACTACAACTAGATCCACTGTATCGCCGTCTCCGCATTTGCCTATAGGCATCATGGTAAAGCCAGCAGGATACGCTGCACCCTGTAAGTCTACGCCAGCGCCTACGTGCGTATCCGTATTGCTCATCTCGCAGAGGTTTAGCGCATTCGTCCCCGTTCTACCGTTCGCGCGTACTGCGAAGCCTGTAGTGATGTCTAGCACCACCTCGGCGAATGTATACGTATAGCGGTTACTCTCTCCGCCTATAGCTGCCGAGGCTGTAATCTTGGCTAAAAAGTAGGGGCGTTTTAGTCCGAGTTCTCCCGAGTTTTCTTTTACTGGCGCTTTTTTGTTCTCATCTTCGAACGACTTGAGCATCGCCATAAGGCGACCCCATAGCGCGGGCGTAAGCCTTCCGAGTCCTGTAGATATCTTAGGGTATCCAGCCATTAGTAGGGTAAGAATCCGAAGCTAGTAGTATTAGGAAATGGCTGCTTAAAGAATACTGTTACCGTAGGCGGGTCTGCTGTAAGATCTACAGTAGGGTTTCCGTCTTCGTCTCTTTGTGGTACTTGTCTCATATGAAAGTCGCTGTCGAATGCAATTTCAAAAGTAACCTCGTTAAATCCTGAAGTGTCCTGCGACACACTTACGCCCATAAAGAGTAGAGAGCCAGCATCAAAACCATGGTACTCAGAAGTGTTACGCTTGCCTATCTCCGACAGATACGTACCAGCATAAAATACACCAGTAAAACGCTGATTCATTGTAATTTTAGCCGTAGGGAGCGCTAACGATATAGGGTAGCCGCCTTCCGATACCGAAGTACCGCCGATATCTTCTCTTGAAGGGTTGTCTATATCGTCTGGAATAGTGGGATCAGATTTCCAAATGTCTACAATGCTTAAAGATACCGTAATAGTGAAGGCTGTAACCGCGCTATCTGGATCAGCGCCGTCAATAACGCCTGAGTTTTGATTGTTATTTAATGGGTCTGCCCCGCCAGCGTCGCCTGCGACTACTTCTGTAGGGCTGGCGTAGCTGTACGTAATCTCGTAGGCATAGCTTCTATCTGAATGCTCACGAATCGAATACGAGCCTACAATCATGTCGGCAGAATCTGGGTGTTCGTCTTCCATTTGTGGCAAGTCCGAATTGTCTAGGACATTGTCTACCAGTAAAGGCTCGCCACTATCGTCGTATACTAGGAACGTCCTACGCGCCGACATTTTACCATCGTTGTTTCTTGATATTTCACCTTTTCCAGCTTGCTCTACTACTTGTACGCTCACGTTAAAGCCACCCCGCCGTTACGGATAGCGTTAAGCGTATCCTTGCTTGTCTGTAATTGCTCTTTTTCTATGTTTAGAGACTGCGCCGCTATACGGCTCTGAGAGTCGCCTTCTATTTTCATACTGCCTATTGCAGTGGTGAGGCTATCAGCTACGCCTTTGAAGTCTGGCGTAGTGAGTTCTATCTCGCCCTGTCCAGCCGTAATATCGAAGCCTTTGCCCATAAATTTATCTTTTAGGCTTTCAAAGGTTTCATCTACTTTACCTAAACTAAAGCCCTCGGCTAACTTATTTAGAAGCTCTAGCCCAGTAGCTGCGGCATCGTCGCCCAGCTCTTTGCTTACGCTTTTCAAAAAGTCCGCCATGTCGCTTTGTACTTCTTCCCCCCACTTTGCTACGCCTACATCTGCCAAAGCTGGCGCCATCGCCTTCGAGACGTTTCCCGTAATTCTTACCCATGTCGCAGCAGAATCAAACTCTAATTCGTTTAGTGTGTCGGCTATAAAGCCAGAAGCCCAGCCCCACGTAGACGCGACGGCTGAAGCTGCTAAAATGCCGACGCTTTTTAGTTTGTTAAAGCCCTCGGCTGCTAGTTGTGTGGCATGTCCTATTACAGCCACAACCTCAGAGGCTACTTGTATAACTGCCGCCTTAAGACCTAGCCATCCTATTTGTATGATTGTAATTGTATCTAAGATAAACGCGCCAGCGTAAAAGAATGCTTTAGCTATGCCCTCGGCTATAACACCCATCCCGCCAGAGTCTTTTATAAACTGTACGACCTTATTCGCTATCGCCGTTAATACTGGCGCGAATTGTACCGCTAGTTGATTCTGTAAGCCTTGCCATACTAGCCCGATATCTGCCCATGCATCATTAGCTTTCTCGACCATTTGCGCCTGTTTGTCGCCAATTACTACGCCTAAATCGTTTAGCTTTGTTCTCATTGCGTCAATGCCAGCGCTGCCCTCTCTCATTGTTATAAGTAGTTCCTGCCCAGCCTTGCCAAAAATATCGTAAGCTAAAGAGCCTTGGCGGGCTTCGTTACCTACCTTGTTAATTGAATCCGCAATAACGCCAAACATTACATCTGGAGACATTTTCTCGAGGTCAGTAGCTTTTAGTCCAAGTTCAGCCAGCGCGTCGGTAGCTGTTCCTACGCCCATAGCACTCTCGCCGATGTTTTTAGACATCTTTAGAATACTCTTATCCATCTTCTCAATAGATACCCCGCCGAGCGTAGCCATATGCCGCAGCACTTGGATAGATTCAACTGATGCGCCTACAGTCTGCGCCAGCTTCGCCATCGTATCGACGGCAGCCAGCCCCTTTTTAGTAAGCGCAATAATAGCCGCTACAGCAATACCGCCCAATATGGCTGCAAACTTTAGCACCTTCCCAGCAATACGCCCGAAGCCTTTTGCTAGTCTGCCAATAGTAGCGCGTACGCCCTTCATCTTTTTAGAAAAAGACGCTGTACGAGCGTTCACGTTTATATTCAAATTGCCTACGGTTGCCATTATTCGCCCGCCATTGTGTGTAATAGTGCTTTCATATCGTCCCCTGTTTGAGCTGGTTTATCCTCGGCGTATGGCATAAAGTCGATAGGCTGGAACGCCTTACCCTTGCCAGCGTTCGCATTGGCTACCGTTGCGGCAATGATGCCAGCCTGTAAATCTTGGCGCTCATTGCCGAACGGATCTAAGCCGTAGTAAATCATCCACTCGGCAAGCTCGAGGCTATCAATTCTGGATAGCATCTCTCGTACTGTCATGCCCAGAGCCAGCGCTAGCTTAAAATAGAACCGCCGTTCTGGGCGCTCTAGTTTTTTGCTAGGTCTTCGCTATCCGCATCGCTAAAGCCGTTAAGGCGCTGAGCTACCGCGAACACCCTATCGAGTGCCGCAGCGCTTTTTTCGCCTAACGCTTTCGCGTCGTGATCCGTAAACAAGCGAGTACCGCCCTCATCGCAGATAGTCAAAACTGCAAACCTAGCTCGAACGTTCTCGAGGTTCAGCTTGTTTTTTTTACCCTGCATAGAAGCCTCGAAGGAGTCGCGCTGAGTGCCGTTGAGCGTAGAGACGTATAAATCGCCGCCCCACTCTGGTACGTTTACTAGCTCTTTGGGCAAGTCCACTGAGGACAGTATCGCTTCTCGGTTTAGCATTATGCGGCTACCGTAATAGCGCCCGATACGCGGAGCGTTAAACTTGCAGTTACGCGGTCATCTATTGCGACGCTAGCACTAAAGCCTACGAGTATCGCGCTAAATTCAAAGGTTGCTGTACCAGCGTCGGCGAATGTAATAATACAAGGCTTAGCTACTGGCGCAGCCGTTGCTGTATTGTCCCATGCGTCCTCGATATCTGTATCCGAGTTAGGGTCGTACATAATTTCTAGCGACATCTCGCCAGAGTCAATCGTGCCAGCGATAAAGGTTCTATGAATAGAGCCTATATTTGTCGTATCAATTGTAGCCGTAGATACTGAAGGCGTACTAATACTTAGTACATCCGCTACGTCTCCGCCGTCGTACGAGAATGTTGTTCCGTTTCCTGTTATAGCCATTGTGGTTTCCCCTTTATTGATGCCATATTACAAAATCTAAAATAGTTCTAAAGTACCCAAAGTCGCCCGCGGGTACGTCCAATTCTTCCATATCTACCGATGACTCGAGGCGTAGACTGTGAATAGTCGAGCCTTCTAGAGTCCCTGTATAATTTATTAGTGCAGTCTCTACCGCGTTGCGTAGCGTCTTAGTACCGCCATAGGTTGTATCGAATACTTCTACAGACATCCGCGTACGCTTGATACCGCCCTGCGTAGCCAGCGCTTGATTCGTATCCTCGAATACGTTTTGGTACACGATGGCTGGCGTTGCTGTTCCCTGCGGTCTACGTTGAGGGTAGACCCTTGCAACTACTAGAGCTGCAACTGGCGAGTCGTTTATTAGTATGTTGCGTACTGCTTTTTCTAGGCTCATCTGTGTTTACTCGCCATCTTGTCTAGGTACTCATCTAGGGATTTTTCTACCTCGTCAGCAAAAAGCGACTTATCGTTATACTTCTCGAAGGCGATGGTCATGAACCTATTGCCAGCCATAGGCGGGTAAAGCCTACCCCACTCTACAAAATGCCCATAATGTACGCCCTGTTTCTCTCTTGATATCAAGACTGTCCCCGTTAATCTACCGTTCGATTTTAAGGTTACTTTGTTCACTATTGACTTTTTAAGTCTTCCAGTAACTACTGGTACGTGTAGCTTCGCCTCTTTTTTAATCTTGGCGGTAAAGCGTCGCATAGCTTTGCGTACTACATTGCGCTCTACTTTATTCTCTAGTAGCTTAAGCTGTTTATCAAGCTCCGCTACGCCCGTTATAGACATCCCACTACCAGATAGATTGCGACTCATGTAGTTACCTCTTTACAAAATATCTCGAGGCTGCGCCCTGCTTTATGCTCGTTCCAGTCTTTAACGCCTTCAATCTGGAATACCCTAGATCCGAATAGAATCCTATTATGGGCTGTAATGCCAGACCTGTATCGAATGCGTACGCTATGCGTAGCTACGCCTGTATTCTCGCTGGCTAGTTCTTCTTGTTTTGCAGATACCGGGGAGACACTCGCCCATACGGTTGCATCCGTAGACCAGCTATCGCTTAGGTCCCCGTACGCGTCGTAGGTAGTACCTACCGATTGAATGCTTATTCTGTGGCGTAACTGTCCAGCTCTCAAATGCTGCCATCCTTCAATGACCAGATAAGAGTTTCGAGCGCCATCGGTACATGGTGTAGCTTTATACCTGCATTGGCTTCTCTATTCTCGTACCAATTCGCAGCGAGTAGCTTAATAGCTGTAAGCGCCGTATCGGGTACATCGCTTGCAGCGTTCCCGTATCCAGCTACGAACGTGATGGTAACATCGTCCGCATAGCCTCGGGATTCTGGAAAGTCCTCATCGTAGATAGGACGTACTCGCCCAATATCTGCCGCAGTATCTACGGTGTACAGGCTAGCGCTCCAAGTCTGCGTAGCTCCAGCAGTATCTACATAGGTTATGCTCGTAATGCTCTGTAGTGGCGAGATAGGTAGTACCAGCTCATCGCCAGAGAAGGCTGGAATCTTATAGACCCATGTAGCCGTAATCATTTGGCGGCTCGTACTCATCTCAATATACGACCTCGAAGCTGCCGCTAGATTGCCGATAAGCGTATCCTCGTCTGAGGCATCTACGCGCATCCAGTCCTTTTGGTTAGTAGTCGTAACTGGCTCGACGCTAGGCGCTGCTGTTTGTATTAGGCTCATCGTTTGCTTGCTTTACCCTTCGCTGCGGTACGTTTTGCTGGCGCTTTAGCTGCGGCTTCTCGTCCGCCTACCTTGACCGCATAGCCGAGCTTGCACCATTCCGCGCCTTGCTCTGTGTCTACTGTGTATTCTTCGTCTTCGTTGAATGCACCCGTTGCAGTACATACGCTTACTATCATTCTTATCTTCATAAAACCACCGCAGAGCGTTAGCCCTGCGGTAGCGTGTAATCTAAACCTTAATAGCTTTACGCCATTGTGAGTTTTTTGATAGCTTCAGCCAGTACGACCTTGCCATCTACTCGGCGGTAAGCTCTAAAGCCTACAGCGCCAGAAGCAGCCGCGTACAACTCGTTAAGACGTTGGAAGCTAGTAGCCCCTCGGTCTGCGATGAGATAGCCCATCTTGAAGTCACCGAATAGACCAGCAACTAGCCCAGTAGTCGCTGCTGGCATATCGTAGCTTGCATATACTGGGCGACCACCAATTGTATCTGGGTCGCCAGCGCTTAGAGCTGGTTGCCATAGGTACTGTCCGTTGGAATCTTTAAGCTGTCGAATAGCCTTGATAGTGCTATCGTTAAACAAGAAAGAGGCGTTACGGCGATATTGTCGCTTTAGGCTGTACAGAAGGTCTAGCACTTCGTTAGAAGTAATCGCGGTAGCTGATGCTGCGGTTACGCCAGCACTTGCTCCTACTGTTGCGCCAGAGGGTTTACTTGAACCGTCCCCAGCGATCATAGAAGCTTCTTCTAATTCGCCCATACGGCGACCAAAATTAGTTCCGACGTACGTATTTAGGTCGAAAACTGAGTCAAAAAGTAGCTCCTCAGAAATCTTCATTAGAGTAGACATCTTATGAGCTGAAAGAGAAATTGAGCTGAAAACGCTGTCGCTTTCTGTCGTAGCTGCGCTCTCGTTTGCCCATGAGGCGGTTCCGACGGTCGATTCGACTGGGATATCACGATCGGATGAGGTCATAATAACTGAGCATATAGAGCGCATGATATTAGCGTCCGCGAGCGTCGTTACAAGATTTTTTTCAAGTATGGTTTCTGTGAGGAATCCGCCTTGGCTGTTCGTCCCCTCTGTGAGCGCTCTAGCTTCGTCGCCTACTAGAGCCGTCGAGCCGTATCGCATGTACTTATCAAATGCGTGGCGATACTCGTCTGTATCTAGGCGCTCTGATTTTGTTAGCTTACGGTTAGATACTCGAGCCTCTGCTGGCGAGTCTGCTAGCATATTCTCGGCTTTAGTCTGCTTTTCGCGACGGTCGATAGTCTGTGTAAAGCCGTCTACATCGGATTCGATGCGGTCGTAAGTCTGAGTTTCCTCAGATGACATAGGACGATTTTCTGTATCGGATAGATCTATGATTGTGCGCATCTCGTTAATGAGTTTAGCGCGGAGCTGTTTCAGCTCGGTTGTTGTTTGTTCAGCCATTACGGCATCCCCTTTGTTAAAATGCGACCCCTACAAGGGTCAATTGAAAAATTGAAACCTGTAAGAATCGCATCGGCGTAGACTTATCTAGTTTTTTAGGTAGCTAGAGCCTGTCGAATCGCATCGGCGTAATCGCAGGTTCTGCCCCCAGATATAGTAACAACGTACAGCCCGTTGTTTTATTGCAGAGAATTACTCATTTTTTCCAAGTATTTACGCGCAGCCCTAGGAGCATTAGGCTAAACCTACGCCGCCTATTGTCTGCCTCTTTCTCAGCGTTTCCCATAGAACGGAGCGCTACAGAAGTCTCCGGATTAGCGGGAAAGCTCACCACAGAAATATCAAAAAGGTCTACATCTGTGATATAGCGCGTATTCCTGCCCTCTTTTTTCTCCCATCGGTCAGCCTGTAC
>TARA_R110000851_G_scaffold49112_2_pt1 | contig 13449 bp, 8 predicted proteins | sample TARA_R110000851 | Tara Oceans TARA_R110000851 (sample SAMEA4397627) | marine metagenome | biome: Polar Biome; feature: [DCM] deep chlorophyll maximum layer (ENVO:01000326); material: water (ENVO:00002006), including particulate matter (ENVO:01000060) such as... | depth 17 m | reverse complement strand
ATTTGTATTGCTTGAAGTGCTTGTTGAGTTATTGGTGTTATTATTAGTAGATGTAGAAGTGTTTGTATTATTATTACTACTCGTATTATTTGTAGTTACATCTGAATCAACACTTGAAGTGCTTGTATTGTTATTATTATTGGTATTAGTAGCTGAACTAACACTGTTATTAGTGTTCGTAGATGTCGATGAGTTCGTGTTGTTAGAGGTATTCGAGTTAGTCGCTGTCGAGGTCGAAGTGTTCGTATTACTGTTTGTATTGTTCGATGTATTAGAGTTAACATTATTATTATTATTGGTATTGGTTGCAGTACTTGTGTTTGTGTTTGTTGAAGTATTTACATTTGTATTACTATTAGTATTGTTATTTGTATTGCTATTAGTATTAGTGTTAGTATTACTATTGGTGTTGGTATTAGTTGTGGTTGTAGTGTTTGTTGTCGCTAAAGAACTTTGTTCACAATACTCACCTGTCGTACAGTCACCTGTAGGATCAGCCTTTGTATTATTACTAAAGAAAAGAACAGAAGATAAAAGCAAAGCTCCTATTAAAAGTTTGTTTTGTTTCATTATTTTGCCCTCCTCTTTAGCAAAAAAATTAAGTTAATAGATCGAAGTGTATTAAAACATCTAGAATTAAATAAGCAAATAATATACGAAACATTAGTTGATAGCGTTTAAGATCGGCTGACATCTCTGCCAACTGTTCTTTGTTAACTCTTACCCAATTCTGTTTCCGTTCTGTTTCCACTTCATATATCTATTATTTAATTTTAATTGTTTTAGGTTTCTTCTCCTCAGGAATAACTCTTTCAAGAAAGATATTGAGCATACCATTTACAAAGTTTGCACCTTCAATCTCTATATCTTCAGACAATTTAAACTGTCTTTTAAAAGAGCGTTGAGCAATTCCTTTGTAGAGCTTCTTGTCTTCTTCTGTTTTAGAAGAGTCATAAGAAACTGTTAAAGTATTCTCTTGTATTTCGACATTCAAATCTTTCTTGTCGATTCCTGCTAGAGCAATTTCAATTACGAAATCATCTCCGTGTTGTATTACATTGTAAGGTGGATAACTTGGTAAACTTTTAGAGCCTTGTGACACTTGTGTCATGTTCTCAAAAAGATTATCAAATCCCACAAACAACGATGAAAAGATTGGATCTTTAAAATCCACTAAGCCATATTTATTGACCATTTTATTCTCCTTATTATAAGCAAGATTAATATTGTGAAACATACTACTTAGAGTATGCTTCGTTAATGCCTCTTAGACCTCCGTATGAGCGTTCTAAGAAGACTTTACCTACCTAGTAATGGTATTACTATCTATTACTAAGTAAATCCTTTATATAGCCTATTCCTTTTAGGACATATTCTATACATTTTTTAATAATTTCTTTTGTTTTATTGTAAATTTTCTTACAAATTATTTTAATTTTTTTCATTTTTGTTTTTTACCTTTTTCATTTTTTAACTAAGCTACCACCGAAATACATTCCGATAATAGCCGATACTAAATTAGTATCTAACTGCGTGATTACCAAGCCTTGAAAAGTAATCCATTCAAAGACATCTCTTCCTTCGCGGAAGAACCAAAATCCCGGATTCCAATTCGTATAGCCTACTGTTACATCCACATCAGGATAATAAACTGCTACTAATTTAGGCAGCACCACGATAGCAAGTACAGAAACTAAAGCAATTATTCTTCGTGTCCAAGCAAAGCCTTTGTCTTTTAGTCCATGATCTAGAGATTGCTTCTTAGCTTTCATCTCAAACTCACCTCTTGTAATAAGAAGTTTCTGTTGTTCTTCTTTAGCCTTTCGTGATTGCGACCATATACTTAGTAAGCTACTTAGCAAGGTCGAGCCTAGCATCGTAATTATTTCAAATGGAAAACCCATTGTAACTTTCCTCCATGTCACCTGTTAAGACTTCTTCAGCCAGTTCTTCGTACATTAATCTAAAATGTTCTAAGCTCATAAAGCCTAAGTCTTGTCTAACTTGATGAAGTCTATAAACTTCATAAGCTTTTTCTAATTGGTCTTCGGTGTATAATAACATAGTATAGTGTTCTTTTTAAGGTTTGTCAAGTGTTATTTTATTTCATTGCAGAAACATCATCTATATATTTTTGAACTGTTCCTGCTCCTTCTTTTGTATTCCAAAAATCTTTCCATTGTCTTGCTCTTTCGTCTACTGTTTCTCCTATTGAGGCAGGGCTTAGTTTTAACAAGGCTCTTGTTACTGCTGTTCCAACTACAGGATCATTCAGATCATCATATTCAAGTTTAGACAAATCAAGATTGTATTTATTTTTAAGATTATTAGTATAAGCTCTTAATCCTTTTCCTCTTGGATTATTAGGATTCATTGTCTCTTGAAATTCTTTAAATCTTATCGGAGTAATTTGATAAGCGCTTCTATTATCTTTTCTAAAAGTTCCTTCATCATTTGCATATTTACTTTCAACAAATGCCATTTCTCTTAAAGCTTGTTTATCTAAATCTCCTTCACCTAACATATTAATAGCGTAGTTATAAGATTCTTCACCTCTTTGAGGTAGCATTCTTTTAAGTGCTGTTACTTCTATTTCTTCTATAGCAGGTCTTTCTTTTCTTCCGGCTAATGCTTTTAGTAGTTTTCCGCCGCTAAATTTTCTTGTTCTGTTCGTATGCTTACTCTTAACAGTTAAATTACTTGGCGAGTTGTTTCTAGGATTGCCATCTTTATGATCTACATCTTTACCATCGCCTTTTAAAATTCTTCCTTCTCTTTTTAATTGTCTGTTAGCGTTGTTTCTATGCGCTCTATCTTTTTTTTGCTTTTCAGAAGACTGGTAATTATCATATTCTTTTCTGTAGTTACGAGCAGCTTCACCACCATTTGCTTTAGCTTGTCGTTTCTTTAAAGACTTGGTAAGTTTGCTAATCTGTTTCTCTGATACAGGTGTGACACCGATAGATACAAGTAAGCCATCCTTAAAACCTAATCGTTCCATCTCAGCTTCGTAAGGCTCTCCAGTATAAGGGTTGATTCTTTCAGAAGGTTCTGGAGCAACATTAGGTACAGGGTTTTGTTTTGTATCTATTTCACCGCCATCGAATTTTCCAATTCTTTTTGTAGGATCTACATAGTCTCTTCCTCCTCCTTCTACAGCTTTCTCAAATAAAGGAACAAATTCTCTAGTGATCGGTACAACTTGTGCTGTTTCTTTTGCTGCTGTTCCAAGCCCAACAATAAATTTATCCATTAACTCTTCTTCGTCTGACATTTCTGAAATAGGTCTTAAAATAATCTCAGTCAACTCCTCCATATATTTTAATACAGGAGCTATTTGTTCTAATACATTTGATCCAAACTTGTCAAATTTTATAATGTTTCTTAGTTTTTCAACTGTCCATGTTCCAGCACCTGAATACAAAACTCCTTCACCAATTTTTTGTGGTATCGTTTCTTCAGCAACTAATTCTCTATATTTTTCATTAGGCGATAAAGCTATTTGTGTTTCTCTAACAGCCATATAAATAGGAATTGCTCCTACTATTCTTAAAAATAAAGCTGCATCACCTTCTTCTATTCTAGATACTAATGCATTTGTCTGAGATGTTTTAGCTTGCGCCCAAGAAAGAAAACTTCCTAAGAATTTAACATAAGGATTTTTACTTTGTGTAAATAATCTTCTGTTTCCTACTTGAGGTATTAATGCATCTCTGTTTGCAGATTTTAATCCTGCTTTTTTAAGATATGATTTCGCAGTAGAGTCTGCTATCGCATCTTCAATTGTTTTAAACTGACTAATATATTTGAATTTTTCTTTTGTTAAGCCAAGACTATTCATTTCTTTTAATAAAGCTGATTCAGTTTTTAAAAACTCAGAAGTCTTTCCTTTACCAATAAGGTCTGATATATCCATAGCTCTATAAACTCCAGAATCGAAAGCAAAATTACGAGCAACCCTAGTTACTCTACCTAATTGGATTGCTTCAAAATATCTTCTTGTAAAATCAAGAGTTTTTCTTTGATAGTTTTTTACATTACCTCCTCCAACTAATAATACATCTGAAAGTTCTCTTTCAACAATATTCTCTGAAAGATTATCTCCGAAAAATCTTTGCATATATGTAGCATCTTTTCCTTTTACTTGTTTTGATCTTCCTCCTAAAGCTAAACCTTCTTTAGATAACTTAATATCTTTTATAGCGCCTTTCCAAGCAGCCTTATATCCACTATTACTAATTGTTTGCAAATAATCTCCTAAACTTGGAAGAGATACTCTAGTTAGTCTTGTTGTTGCTAATCCAGTTTGTAAAAAAGTTGTGAAAGCTAGACCTGCTTCAGTTGTAGGCATTGCATCAATATGATATACTCCAAAATAAGCTTCTAACGAATCTTTAATTTGTTTTTTCTGAGCTTGTGCAAATGCTCTGGCTGCTGGTATTCTTCTGTGCCATTGTTTTCCGTATTTACCTGTAGGATCTACGAGCGTTTGAACTTCTTTATCAATATCTTTGAATAACTTTTTAATTCCTTCTCCTCTTGGTCCAAATCTTTTAGTAAATTCAGCCACCTGAATAGTATTTTCTATTAACTGTTTTAATGTAACTGCAGGATTTTGTTCAAATAAATGTGAAACCATCGCTCTTGATTCTTGATCATAAAGAGTTCTTTCTTTATTAAAATGTCTTGCTGCATTTAATACAAATTCTTCTTCTCTAGCTCTCGGTATATTAACTCTGTCTTCAAATTTTCCGTGAAAACTATTTCCTTCAAAAATAGGCTCGTCTACTTCTTTTTTCCAAATTGAATTTTTTCTTAGGTTTGTGCTTGTTAATAAAAATTCTCCAGCAATATAATCAGATCTTTTTTTAGTTCTATTTATAGCTTCTTCGCCTACTGGTCTTCCAAATTCTTTCCTGTGTTGATTATAAAAAGCATCAGAAAGAGCATCAACATGCTTATTATAGTCTTCGTTTTTTATAGCACCTTGTCTTAATATTTGAGTTAAACCATACTGAGCCTCTTCTGTGAAATCTAATCCTCTTGCTTCAGCATATTTTTTAAAATCTGAAGTAAACTCATTTATCTCTTTAGCAAGAACTCCTGCTTCTGCGAGCTTTGGATTAGCTAAGTCTTCTTTACTTAAAAAAGAATATTTTTTTGACTTTAAACCTCTTTGATTAACTATTTTACCTGCTAATATTAACATATCGTCATCGTGTCTACTTACTAAATCATAATAACGCTCTCTCCACAATCCTGATTGTATTAGTTTTTCTTCTTCGACACCTAGTTGTTTTACTACTTTTCCTAACCTTGCTCCTGCTATCGGAGTACCGAACATCTTAGTACTATAATTAACAACAGGAGACATCCAAGATAATAATGCTTGTGCGTGTGAACCTGCACTAATATCTTTTAATACGTTCCAGTATGATCTTCTAATATCTGTAACAAACTCATCGTTAGCAGCATTTAATATTTTTTTAGGTATTGCTTTAAAAGGTGTTGTTTGAATCTTTTGTTGAAACTTACCTAGAGTAGCTCCTAAAGCAGCCATATAAATCATTTTTGAATTATCATCTCCTTCTTCAGTAAAAGTTGCTCCTATAGCTCCTCCCACTGTTCCGAATAATAAAGGTTTTACTGTTTCGTGTATTAAAGCCCTTGCCATTCCTTCATCTAAAATTTTAGCTTTAAAGCCATTTAACATACCATTTTCAAAAACGTCAAGTAAGTCATCAGTCGCTTCATCAACATAAATTTCTTTAATTTGTTTATTTAAATCTCTAACTTCTTTTGTAATCGCTGCTCTTTCTTTGTCTGCTGTAGTTGTCATAAAACTTAAAAAGTCATCTTCTTCTATTTCTTTTTTAGTAAGAACTTTTTTACGCTTATCTTTTAACGATTTCAGTTCCGTTTTTATTTCAGATCTTCTTGTTTTTATTTTATTTAATTTAGTAGATAATACTCCTAAATTAGTAAGAGATTCTTCGGAATCAATAACAGTTTGTTTACCTGCTTTTTCTACAGCAGAAATATCTTTTTCTTTTATTACAGGAGTAGTTTTCCCAGCAGGTATGTTTACTTCTTTTTTTGTAGTGTTTCCTTTTTTATTTATAACAGCAACAGTTTCTTTAACTTCTTTAGTAAGTGTTCTATTATACGCTGCTGTAACCATATCTCCAACTTGCGCACCAGCAACACCTAATCCAAAACCCAAACCAACCACATAAGGATTAATTTCTCCGTATAATGCTTCTTCTCTTAAAGCCATATCTGCTGCTGCAAAAGAACCACCAGCAGTAAGACTTGCAACCTTACCAAGCTTTGCAAACTTTGCCCAAGGTACTATAAAAGTTACAGGATCTATTAAAGCTATTCCTGCTCTACCAGCAAGAACTCCTGCGGTTTCTTCTCTTCCCCTAAACTCAGAAAACTCCTCAAAGATTTCTTCTTGCCGAGAGTCTTCTATTCTTTTTCGTGCTTCTTCGTAGGTTTCATCAGGATCGAAAGCTGCTTGAACTGCAGCCTTACCAAGTCTAAAAAGACTACCTACAACTAAAGGCTCTTGTGCTTTACCATAAGCAAACTCTCTAGCAAAAGAAATATCTGTGCTAGGTTGTTGTTGTTTATATTCGTAATCAAAATAGCCTGAAGTGGCTGTTTTTGTATAAGGCTCTATTTCTTTTTCTTTACTAATAAGAACAGCAGCAGGCTCTTCTTTATATTCGTAATCAAAATAGCCTGAAGATACTGATAAAGGATTTGTACCTTGATCTTCTTCTTTTTCCTTTTTTTCTTCTGCTTCTTCTAAAAAAATAGGATTATCTTCTTCTTTAGAGCTATATTCATAATCAAAATATCCCGAATTTTGTATATTCGTTGTCATTTAATTATCCTATATCTTTTAGTAATTCATCAATTAATGCTTTGGCAGCAACTTCTCGCTGCTCTTCTGTTAGTTTTCTATAAGGTGTTCCTGTTTGTTTTGATAATAAACTACCAACAGCACCATATTTATTAGTATCTATAGCCTTTTTAAGTATTTTAATTCTTTCTTTAATAAAAGGAGACTTAAATGTTTTCATAAACTCTTCTAACTCTTCGTCAGTTCCGGATGTGCCTTTAGTATACTCAACTCCTCTTCTTGTAACAGTTTGTTTTTGTGGTTCTTCTGAAGAGGTTATTACTGTTTGTTTTTCTTTTGTATCGTTGGTTTTTCTATATTCACTCGTTGAAAAAAGATTTATAATTTCTTTTTCGTGTTCAGGAAAAATAGAGTTCACTAAAGCATTCAGATCTGAATCTTGTTCTATTTTAGACATTTTTGCAAACTTACTTTCAGGATCATTAAAATAAGATAGCATTTTTTGTCTATTGTATTTTTTAATACCATCTTCATCTGCATCCTCTTGAACAAAGTCATCGGGATTCTCTGCTCCTTGCTCTTGATGTAAACTAGCAGCATCTGAAGTTTGTACAGTATTATTAACTAAATTATAGCCCTCCTTACTTGGAAGAGTTACAAGAATGTCATCTTTATCCCATATTAGTCTATCTCTGCGCCAAGCTATCTCTTCAAACTCACCAACAACTTTACTAAATCTTCCTTCATTAGACCATAATTGTAAAGCTTCATAAATTAAAGGCGCACCAGTCAAAGCATCTTTTCCAGACTTAATAAGACCTTCATTTATTGCTAGTTCAGTAATTGCTAATGCATCAAAAAACTTTTCTCTAGTTAAAAGATCTACTTCTCCGTTTGAGTTTTTAGCCCACATATCGTCTAAATCATTTTTTAGTAAATCAACTCGTTCTATAGGATATTTACCAGTATCTTTTTGAATTTCTTTTTGTTTGTTTGTTACGTTTACTAGTATATTTGCTTTCTTAAAATTTGAGCTAATACCTTCTTTATATTGTCCTTTTGATGAACCCGGAGGATATTTTTCAAGCCAAATATCTTTATCTTTATTTTTTTGATTTATAATCTCTTCTTGTTTATATGCTTTTCTTGCTAAAATAATTGCTTTATTTTGCAACGCTGTAAGATCTGTTGAATTATTAACTTTTTCTCCTACTACACCAGAATATAGATCGTCTAATGAAGCTATTGAAGCTTCTATATTGTCTTCTTGTGTTTTTCTGAGTGCTACCGCCTTCTTTAATGCCTCTTCTAATTCTATTTTTTCTGCGTTAGTAGATACTAAGTTACCTTTTTTATCTCTTTCGGTTCTAAACATTCTATTAAACACATTTCTTAATGCTCCTTTTTGTGTAGGATCATTTTTAATTAAATCTAATTCAGCTAAATAAGCACTCTTTGCTTTTTCATTAAATTTAGTTTTGGTTTCAAACTGCGCTCTAGGATCTTCTTTAAGTATGTTTATTTCTTGTAAAGCTCTTTTTCTTTCAGCATTATAAGAAGTCCATAAAGAATCTCTTGTAGCTTGAGAATATTGTGGCTTATTTCTTTCTTCCCAAGTAATACCACTTTCTTGAGCAGCATTGCTAAGATTAATTCTTGATATTGCTTCTTGATTTAAGTACGCATCTTCTCCAAGACTATTATATTGGTCTAATCGTTTTCTACCTTCTTGTGTCCACTCGCTCCATATCTCATTACGATCATTTATAATATCTCCCCAACTATCCTTGAGTTCTAATGCTTGATCTGCTAAACCTTGATCTAATTGTCTGTTCTTAGCACCTATAGATTCTATAAAAGCCTGTAAAGCAATTGCTGTATAAGCCTCTTTCTTTTTTCTTTTTCTTTTATCAGATAATAGTGATCCTGCAAGCTGACCATACTGCCCACCTATTTTTGATAAATAATCTTTTTGTGCCATTATATATAAACTCCTATTTCTATCTACGCTTGTTGCTGTTGCTGTTGCTGTCTGCTTAATATACTTTGAATCTCTGGACCTTTCTCTTTAACTTTTGCCAAGATACTCTGTGGAAGTATATTAGGATCTGTTTCTAGTTTTTCTTTGTCTACGTTTTTGACAGTCTTTGAGTTTTTAATATCTTCAAAAACATTTTTAAACTCGTTGATCTTTTCGTTTACTTCTTCTGGATCTTCTTCATCCATTTCATCCATATCATCTTTTTCGATATTATATTTTATGTTCGCTTCTTCACCTACATTCATAATAAGATACATTACAGGTTCTACAAGCATAAGCATAACATCAGGTGAAATATCTCCTTCAGTAAAACTTGCGTAAAGAACTGAAGTTGCAATATCTCCAACAGCAGCACCATTTAATAAAGCGCCTATCGTACCCTCAATTGCCTTTGGTTGAAGCATTAAAGTACTGATATGTTTTAGAGCTTCTCTAGGATTAGCAAATGTAGGAGGTGTTTCCCAAGGTTTAGGTTGAGCAGGATCACCTGTTAAACTTTGACCGGGAACTGGTCCACCTTTACTTGTCATCTCAACCATTTGATCTAAAGCTGCTTGATCTTCTCTTTGTCTAGGTCTGATCTTAGGTCCTTTATCTTCTCCGATTATGTCTTCAATCGTAAATCCAGAATCCAAAGCATCTAATACAGTTTGTCCTGCAGCATCGCTAAGACTGTTAGATAGAATTGGTCTAGGAGGCAATATCTGCTTTTGGTTTTTATTACTTGTTTGTTTTTGTTCTTCCATTATTTAATGTCTCCGTTAAGCTGGTGCTATATCTTGAGTATATAAGTTTGTGTTTCCACCGTTAGTTATTGGATCTCCTGTTCCATATAACAAGTTACTATAAATACCATCAAATGAAAGCGGCTGTTTGTCACTACCGTAAACCGTAAAAGGATCAAGATTAGTTGGACCTTCTTGATCTAAACCAGTTTTTTGACCATATTCTTCTTCTGGATTAAGTGCATTCATAACATATCCAGTTGCTACACTAGACGCTACATTTCTAGTAACATCTCCTAGAATAGTTCCTTCCACCCACCTTCCGCCTTTTGTAGCTGCAGCACTTGCAGTAGGACCTACTCCTTGTGATGATGCTATATTAGCTGCTCGTTCTTTCCACCACTCTCCTGTAACAGCTTTACCAGTTGCTTCATTCATATATACTTTATTTAATGGATCATAGTAAGTTCCAGTAGGAAGAGCTTTTCCTCCGCCAGCAAGTAAACTATCTGCTCCTAACCTTCCACTTTCTGTGGTCAAGTTTAAAAAATCTGAAACCTTACCTGCTCCTGTTCCTAGTGCTGTACCCAGCATTGTAAAAGGTTTAGTTACTGTTGATAAAAAACCAGTACCTTCCATAACTGTGCCTACATTAGTAGCCCAAGTACCAAAAGCACCTGTACCAGAAACTCCAAAACCTTTCAAAGCAGCGCCTCCTGTATAGTATATCGCTGCAGCTACTAATATAGCTTTAAAGATTTTACTCTTTGCTACTTTCTTAACAACCTTGGCAACACCTTTAACTGTTTTCTTTATTACTTTAGCAACACCTTTTACAATGTTCTTGATGCCTTTAATTATTTTACTAAATAATCCCATTTTATTTTATTCCCTTATTAATTATTTTATTATGTTATATCACCAATAATAGCAGCTATCAATGTATTTAAACTCTCAGTTGCTGCATACTTTGTAGGATCACTAGCTATTGCAGTAGTCACAAGATTTGCAATTCTATTCTTATCATTCTCAACAGTTCTGAAACCATAATCAGCTTTGTCTCTCAATTCTTGTAAAAGAAACGACATGCCTGTATTTGTTAAACTAAATGCATTTTGTGCGTTCTGCATATTAATTGTGTTTTGTGCGGCAGTATTTGCAGTATTGACTTGTCTTCTATAATTTACGTTTGCTGCTTCTACCATAGATGAGTTCTGTGCTAACCATTGATTTCTTGCAAAATCTTGATTGGCATTGTATTGAGAAACTTGAGTAACTAACTGTGCATTAAGTTTATTAATATCTGCAGTTATACCTACTCGTCTGGCTTCTGCTGCGTTTTCTTGTGTTGCATTAAACTGTGACATAGCATCGTTTCGCGCTGCGTTATTCATATCTATATTTGCAGCTAAACCTGTCATAAACTGATTAGTTTGGTTTTCACTAGTAGCATTAAATTGTAAAGATGCATTAGTTGCAGCTTGATTACTTAACAGTCTTTGCTGTTCTTGTTGTGATTCTAAAACTTTTCCTTGTTGCTCGTTATTTAAATTTGTTAAATTCATATTTAAAAATGCATCAGCATTACGAACTGCTAGTTTTTCTTGTGTATTTAAGTTTGCTAAATCAAGTTGTGTTTGATTAACAGCATTTTGAATCATTGCTTGTTGATCGTTACTAACTTCAGTTAAACTAGTAGTCTGTAAGAATTTTTTGTTTGCTAGTTCTGTTTGTACATCTACATCAAACTGTTTCATATTAAGATTAAACACTTTATCAGCATTTGAAAGCGCTGTCTGTTGTCTCAGTTGTGCATTTGTTTGTTCTGCTTGTGCTTCGATACCAACTTGTTGCATTGCACTTTCTTTAATTGTCTGTGCATTTTGCGAAGCAATAGGCATTGCTGCTTGAATTACTGCATTAAAAAGATTGTCTCTGCCTACTGTTGATGCACTTAATCCTCTTTGTGCTAACATTTGATTAACAGCAGATACGGCTGGCTTTGCCCATAAAGGAATCTCACCACTTTCCATACCCTCAAGTAGACCTTCTATTTGTTTACCCATTAAAGCTTCTACAGGAAGATTACCGACCATTCCTCTTTGTTCTTCTGTAAAGTCCATTAAACGATCTTCTAAAGCTAAAGGATCATTTCCTAACTCTGCAATATCTTCTTCAGATAAACCTGCATTTCTTAGTTGTTTCTTAGCTCTTAATACTTTAGGAAGAGTAGTGCCAGCTACTTTAGCAGCTTTTGCTTTTGCACCATCATCTAATGTACCTGTAACTTTATCTATAATTCCTCTATCTTTTTGTTCTTGATCAAACTTCACACCTGATGCAGAAAGTGTTAAGGCTTTATCAGTTAAGAATGCTAAATCTTCTTTATTATTTATTGTACCTGATGCAGATTCAAAAGTTACATCTTCAGAAACTTCGTCTGCATCATATGTTGCTGCATCATAAGCCTCAGTAGATACATCGCCTGCTACTGTTCCTTCAGTAACTGTTTCATCTGAAGGTAGATCAGCCTGTGAGGCTTTTGCTTTTTCTTCGTCAGTAAGTTCAGCAAAATCTGTTGTTTCCATTGTATAAGGAGAATCAGGCTTTGCTTGTCCTATAAAATCAGTAGCTTCTTGTTTAATTAAATTGTGAAAATCATTCCAGCTATAAGCAGTTCCATCTATTTCAACTGTATCTGCTGGATTTGTACCATCACCTGCTTCATATAAAGCTTCAAATATGTTTTGTCCTGTTAAACCTTGTTCGTTTTGAGCAAGAGTTCCTTGTAAGCCACCTTCTTGCCAAGATGTATTTACTTCTTCAGGAGTATATAATCCAGCGTCAACCTTTTCTGCATCTGGAATAATTCCTTTGTCTTGTGGTCCTAATCCTTTTGCTGCATCTTCTGCTAGTTTTCTAGCATCAAAGTCTGTGCTAGTACCATCATCATCATCATTATTACCAGTACCATCATCATTATTATTATTACCAGTACCATCATCATCATCATTATTACCAGTACCATCATCATCATCATTATTACCAGTACCATCATCAGTTGTACTAGGTGTCCATACTGGAGGAGGACCAAGACTATCTAAAGTATAAACAGTTCCATCTGGACTTGTGTATGTGTCTCCTACTACAGGAGAAGGATCACCATCTCTATCTTCTTCCTCTTCTTCTTCTTGAGATTGATTTTGAGACAGTGTTTCTATTTGTGCTAATAAGGCATCCATCTGTGCTTGCATTGCTGAAGGATCATATTTATTAGCGGCAATCATTTCTTTAATACTAGTGTCATCGTACTCAGGTCTAGCAGCTATCGCAGCTTGGTTAGCCTCAATCATTGCTTTAATACCAGCATCGTCATATTGAGGTCGTTGTCCACCAGCTATGGCTGCTTTATTAGCCTCAATCATTTGTCTTATAGCTTGATCATCGTATTGAGGTTGATCAGCTATCGCAGCTTTATTAGCTTCCATCATTTCTCTCATTTCAGAAAGCTGTGCAGGAGTTAAACTGTTTTTATTATTTTTGATAGAATCAGCTATAGCATCTTGATTGGCTGCTATCATTTCTTGAAGTTTTGTAGGATCAAATCCGGGTTGTTTTTGTATGTCTGCTATCTGAGCTTTAAGAGTTGAAGGATCAAACTGACCTGCAGTTATTGCTTTTTTATTGGCTTCGATCATTTGTTTAATAGCTTGATCATCATAGGTTGCACCTGCTTCGCCTCTTTCTCCTCTTTCACCTGCTTTACCTGCTACACCTGCTAAACCTCTTTCACCTGCTGCACCTGCTGCACC
>TARA_R110000851_G_scaffold13651_4_pt1 | contig 13477 bp, 30 predicted proteins | sample TARA_R110000851 | Tara Oceans TARA_R110000851 (sample SAMEA4397627) | marine metagenome | biome: Polar Biome; feature: [DCM] deep chlorophyll maximum layer (ENVO:01000326); material: water (ENVO:00002006), including particulate matter (ENVO:01000060) such as... | depth 17 m | reverse complement strand
GGAAAGGATTTTTTAATTCTTATGATGTTGATGTTACAACTGCTGATGGTTCTTTAGGTGCTGCTGATTATGCAATGATAGAATACAGAATAGAAGGTCAAGATTTACAATTATTAAAGAAAGGAACATCTTCTGCTGAAGATATTACAATATCATTTTGGGTTAAGGCAACAAAAACAGGAACGCATATTTTAGAGATTTATGATAATGATAACACAAGACACATATCAAAATCTTATACGATTGATTCAAGTAATACTTGGGAGCAAAAAATTATAAATGTTGCAAAAGATACTTCAGGAACAATGGGAAATGATAATGCTTATAGTTTAGGATTAATATTTTATTTGCGAGCTGGAAGTAATTTTGCAAGTGGAACTTTAGCTTCTTCTTGGGCGAGTGTAACAACAGCCAATAGAGCAGTAGGTCAAGTAGATACTATGGATAGTGCATCAAATGATTTTATAATTACTGGATTGCAAATGGAAGTAGGTACTTACACATTAGCAACTATACCACCTTTCCAACATGAAAGTTATGGAGATAATTTATCTAGGTGTCATAGATATTTTGAACACAGAGGTTATACTGCTGCAAATCAACAAGTTTGTCTTGGACAAACAATATCAACTACTAGAGTGACTGCTCCACTATTTTATTCTGTAAAACGTTCTGCACCAACAATTACTATGGGTGCGGCTATGTGTGGAAATCAACATAATGGAGTTGCTGGTGCAGTAACAACTAAAAGTGTAGCACAAACTGGATTAGATACTTCTAGATTTGATGTTACTCATAATGCGAGTGGTGCAAACTTTGCTATAACACAAGGTGCGGCTTATGTTCAAATGGACAACTCGATAATAGATGGTTTAAAATTTGACTCGGAGTTATAAATGATAGTTACAAAAGCAAAATATTACAAAAATGAAGAAGGAGAAAATGCTTCTATAAATGCAACAATAGGTAACATAGAGTGTTGCGTTCCTCTTGCAGAAGATAACAGACATTATCAAAGTATTCTTCAATGGGTAGCAGATGGTAACACGATTGAGGAGGCAGACTAATGAAACCTTGTGGCTGTGATGGGAGCTGTGTTTGTGGTAAATGAATATTCAGTTATCGATAAAGAATATCCTTATTTTTTTAGGATTAATTTCAGCAGCTGCTGGAAATATTTTTATTGTAGGAAAATTGTATAGTGATTTTGAAGTATTTAAAACTGAACTAACACAAATTAAAATTGATCAGAGTTCTTTAGAAGTTAAGCAAGAGCTGCTTGAACTAAATTATAAAATAAAGTCATTACGATTAGAATTAGATGGAGCATTTGAGGGATGAGATTACTTTTTTTATTATTAAGTTTAATCTTAATTGTAGGTGTTGCAACTGACACAAGAGCTGACGATAATAATGCTACCAATACTTCAGGCAGCAATACTATTATTGATGGTGCTTACACCACAACTAATAACAATACTTACGCATCAGGATCAACAAATGATACGACTGCAACGACTACAAATAATACAACAAACTCTACAAGTAATAAGTCTACTATACCACCTCCAAGTGCCAACGCACCCTCGTATTCAAGTATGTCGCAAGATGTTTGTAGTATGGGTATTAGTGGTTCTGTTACTACCAGCATTGTTGGGGTTAGTGGTGGTAAACATTTTATAGATGAGAATTGTGAACGCATAAAATTAGCCAAGGTGTTACAAGATTTCGGCATGAAAGTTGCAAGTATAAGTATACTTTGCCAGGATGCTAGAGTGTTTGCAGCAATGGAAATGGCTGGTACTCCTTGTCCATTTTTTAAAAAACTAGGTGATGAGAGTAAAGCAGCATGGAAAAAATATCCAGAATTAAGACCAGATTATGAAGAATATATTAAACGAGAGGAATACATGGCATCCATTCGCATTCAAGAAATGTGTAAAGATTGCAACGATCCTTTTAAGTCTATTACTCCTACCGACATCCATAAATAGTGAAACTGTAACTACTGGAAATATTTTAACCAACTCTACTTTTGGTACTGGTACAACTTATTCTACTGATGGCTGGACAGTATCCGAAGGTACTCATGGTCATAATTATATGTCTGCTGGTGGAGGTAATGATATCGGTGGATCAGTAGCTGCTGAAGAAAATACAATTATTAGTCAAACTGTTTCCCTGGCAGATGATACTAATATGATTACCGAAGAAATACAAGGTGGGTGGTCATCAACTTTATCATCAGACCTTTGGTTTTGGAATGCTTACGAAAATACAGTTACTTTAAAACAAACAATTACTGGATCAGATGGTTCAACATCTACTAATCAAAGAGTTATAGTAGATACTGGATGTGGATCTAATAACTGTGGTCAGTTTACTAATTATAGTGATACTTATATTCAAGGAACTAATACACAAACAGACTTTGATATAAAAGTTGATGTATCAAACACTAATAATAGAAGTGGTCATTGGGGTGCAGATATTGATGATGTTGAGTTAAATGTTTCTTATACCAAGTACGAACCAATTACAGAAGAAATACAAGAAATCTTTGATGAGATAGATCAAATAGATTTTGAATACGAAGATGTTTATTTTGATGAACCAGTTTTTGAAGATGAATTTTTTTGGGAAGAACCAGTTTTTGAAGATGAATTTTTTGAAGAAGAATTTGAAACAATATCCCTGGAAGAATTTGCAGATGAATTTACTGATGAAATTATGGATGAAGTTCTGGAAGAAGAACCAGCCAATAAACAAATTGTCCAGGAGGACGAAGAAGAAATTATTGAAGAAGAAGCAGCAGACGAAGAAACTGAAGTTGCCGAAAATACGAGTGAAGAAGAACCAACTGAAAAAATAGAGGATAAAAATGAACCTATCGATACACCAGAAGAAGAAACCGAAACCAAAATATTAACAGAAGAAAAAGAAATTGAAGTTGTTGAAAATCAAGACAACAAACTTGATATCAAATTAAATGATAATATTAAGATTGATGTTAAACAAATTTCTTTATTTGATAGTGGCAATGAATTAGTAACTTATAAAGAAACTAATTTTTACCAGCCAAAAAATATTTATAAACAAGTAGATAGTAATTTGTTTATTCAGGCAGACTTATCAATTTATAATCAAGGTATTTATCTTAATATCGGATTAGATACTTATATTTCTACCGATCCAATCGGTAAACATACGCAAGAATTATACAATATTAGAGTACAAAAATTAGAGCTGATGATTGAATTAAATAAATTAAAGGAACTATTATGATACAAAAACTAACAAGTATAGGTGCATTGATTGGTGTCATTTGTACTATTGGTGGTGGCTTTTATGCCTGGGGTGAGTTTAATACTAGACTTGCTGCTATGGAAAATAAAAAATTTGTTATTAATGAAACAGTAGATCTATCAGGTATTACTGAAAAGGTAACTGATTTAGAAGTTAATATCCTGGATAGGATGTCAGCATTAGAAGATGAATGGATGATTAGAGATAATGATTCTACTGATGGTATTGTAGAAGATATTATTAGAGCAAAACAATTATCCGCAGCTGGTGATGTAAAGTTATCAAAAGAAATAAAAGAAATATTTAAAGAGTTTGGAAAAATAAGAGATCTTATTAATGACCTGGGGAAAAAATTATTAATTTCTCAAAAGCAATCCGAACTCAATAAAATATTAATTGATGAGATGAAAGCTGAAGCATCTTCTCCTTTAGGATAATATGTCTGAATCTTGGGAGCAGCAAATTGCAGCATTGCAAACTGATATAAAACATATGCTGAAAAGCCAGGATATAATGCAAAAACAAATTAGAGATCTTCAAAAGTTTTCTGCAATGGGATCAGGAGGATTAAAGGTTTTAGTTGTTGTAGGTTTAGTTCTTGGAATTATTGCAAAATGGATGGGAATATTTGAGTAGCTATTATCACAAGATTGCTAAAGGTTTACAATCTGAATTTATCGCAGCTGCCTGGCTATCTCAAAATGATTATACTATATATTGGAAAACACAAGATTGCGATCCAATAGATTTAGTTGCTGTTCATCGTGTATCAGGAGAAGTTTTAAAAATAGATGTAAAAACTGCATCAATAAGAAAGACCTGGAAGCCAGGAACATTAATAACAAGAGTACAATCTAAATATCAAAAACAATTAGGAGTAAAAATATTATATGTCTTTAAAGATGGAAGCTGCAAGTTTAAGAGAAATTAAAAATCGTATGATCGTTATTAAAGATCGTATTCGTGATCACGAGGGTTTTGAAATTAACCCTTATACTGATACCTTGGGATTTTTAACTGGGGGTGTTGGTCATAAGATCTTACCATCAGAAGAAGTGCCAACTACTGAAGCTGGATGGCTTAAATTATATGACCAGGACTTTGACAAGGCGGTAGCTTCTGCAAATGAAATAACACCAGATGATATACACCCAATTGCCTTTGGTATTTGTGTGGAAATGATTTTCCAACTTGGAAAAAGAGGCTGCATGAATTTTAAAAAAATGCATAAAGCCATTGCTGAAAAAAATTTTGAAGAAGCAAGTTTACAGATGCTGGATTCGAAATGGCATAAACAAACCAAAGCTAGATGTGAAAGTTTGGCTGAACTCATGAGGAATATATGAATTTTATTTTAGATAAATGGAATTATTTTTGGAAAGGTCTGACCAGGAGAGGTAAGATTATTTTTATAGCTGTTGCAGCTGTTATTGTAGTTATTGCCTGGGGGCAATTTTAAATGTGGCAATTACTTTTAAAGCCTTTAATTGGTGTTGCTGGTGATGCAGTTAAGGGCTTTGTTGATACTAAAAAAGCTAAAGCAGAATTAAAAGTAACTGCAATTAAAGCAGCTACCAAATTAAAAGAAGATCAGATTGCTGGTAAAGTAGCCTGGGAAACATCGGCTGTTAATCAAATGGATGGCAGCTGGAAAGATGAATTAATTTTAGTTGTTTTATTATTTCCAGCTGTATTAGTTTTTGTTCCTGGAATGACCGATCATATTCATGCTGGGTTTATTGCACTTCAATCTTTACCTGATTATTATAAACATTTACTTTATATTGCTTGTTCCGCATCTTTTGGAATTAAAGGAGCTAAAGGGGCAATGACCTTATTTGGCAAGAAATAAGCCAAAAAAAAACCCTCATATTTGATCATACAAGGGTTTTAAAGGGTGGAGTGGTATGTTTATACCCCCCTAATTAAGAGGAAAAAGCACCATTTACATCCTGACGATCTTTTGCAACATCTTCCCAGGTAGTATTATAAAGATTACTCATTTTATCATCTTCATGACCTAACTGATTTTTTAATCTATCAGAATTATGCCCCGCTTCTTTTCTTCTACTGTTATTATGTCTGCGATATTGATGCGGACTAAACTTTGCTGGATCTAAACCAAAATCAATAACATTTTTTTTAATAGATCTATTCAAAGTATTAGAAGAATTTTTATAACTTCCATTTATTGCTGGAAATAAAATTCTTTTAGGATTTGGAATTTCTTTATTATTTAAATAAGCAACCCATTCCTTAATCCCCTGGGCTAATCGATCTGTTAAAGCAACTAGCCTTTCTGATTTATCAGTTTTGGTCATCTCAATATTACCTGTTTTGGCACATAAAGATTTATTAACATCAACAACCCCTTTGTGAATATCAACATCATTAATGTTTGTTGCTAAAACTTCACAACCCCTTTTCCCTGTATGAGCTGAATAAAGATTATAAATATAATCAAATTTCATTGTGAAATCTTTTCTTTGGCAGCTGTTAGATCCTTTATTTTTTCGCTGCTCCAGGTAATTTAAAAAAGAATCTACTTCCTGTTTTGTGGGAGCTTTCTTTTTAACTACTCTTTGTTTTGATTGATGATTAGATCTATCAACTAAAGTACAAGGATTTATTTTCATCCCAAAATTTTTAACTACTGCTAATTTACAAGCAGCCTCAAACTTTGCCCAGCATTTAGAATTTAAATTTTTATTTAATCCCCTGGCAAACAAGGCAGAAATTTCATCCGCTATTTCTGGAGTGATTTGGCTGCACTTAAAATCAGCTATTTTTTTATCTCTAATCTTTAATTGATGATTACTATCGCCCCTGATAACTTCCAGGAAATTAAGATAATCATTATAAGTTCTTTCTCTCAATCCAGTTGTTGAATCTTCCTGGTGCAGCTCCCATTTGTTTTGATAAATTATTTTTAATTCATCTAAAGCCATTCCAAAAGGTTTATCTTCCGCAGAATAATTACCATCATCAAAAGATCTTTCTAGTTCTTTTTGCAATTTTGCCGCCTTGATATAGGCAGCAGCTGCGGGAAGTTTTTTAGTAATCTCAACTTGTTTTTTTCTTCTTTTTTTTGTGATAGGGCATTCATACCAGAACATCTGGAAACTTCTTTTGCCGCTATTAGCTAAAAAAATATCTCCCATTATTTATCCTCCTTTTTTTTAAATTGTTTTAACCAAACAAATGCTAATTCAATATTTTTAAGTTTTTGTTTAGATTCTTTGTGTTCATTTTGTATTTCAATCATAACTTGTTGTTCATAAGAAGCTAAAGAAGAAAACAATGTGCTATAAATTTTATCTCCCATTATTTATCCTCCTTTGTTTTTGTGGCTAATTTTATTTTATTTAAAACTTCGTGTAATTCTGTAATGGCAGTTGTCTTGATATCAAGAAAGAAGCAGCTTTTTATTGCAAGAATTGTTTCAACCAGCTGCTTCCTGGTAAAAGTAATAGTTACATCTTTATCTAAATTATTTGTCATTTATTTATCCTCAAGATTGTCAGCTATCGTTTTTATAACAATCTTTTCTTTTAATTTTTTTAACCATTCTATCTGCTGTTTTTCGTACATTTCCTCAAAATTTTTGGCAGCTAGATCTTTTGTATCTTTACAAAGATTTTTATATTTTTCAAATTCTTCAGTAGTTCCGCACAAATTGCCAAACTGTACCGCCCAGCCCTCCCATTGTTTTAAGTAATCTTCTAGGGTAAAATCTTTTTTACCCAGGAAAGCACCCTGATCTAAAGTTACTGTTTTAGTCATTATTTAACCTCCTTTATTTTTCTTTGTTGATGATAATTAAATGGTTTTGTAAAACAAACAGGAAATCTGTAAGTATTATTTTTTCTCTCAACACCCTCACAATTTTCCATGCCTTTAGCTCCACAAAGATTACACTTGCCCAGGAATTTAAGTTTTTCCTGGACATCTAATTTAAAAAATAAATCGTTCAATTATTTAACCCCCTTTATTAAATTGTTTTTTACCAGGCATTTCCCATAAACATGATTGGCATAATTATTAAGCAGCTTGTCTTGTTCTTTTTTCTTTGCTTCTTCTTCATCTGCTTTTTCTTGATTAAATTTTGTTGGTGCAACAACTTTAAAAGTTACTTTTATTTTGCTATTTACATGATTTATTGTTTTTGCCTGGCACACCATCTTTTTTTGCTCCAGGCTTAATTGATCATAATCTACATCATCTAAAAACTTTTTAACAGCTGCCTCATCATCATAACCAAGATGCAAACATTTATTTTTTACATAATTATTTTCATCCAGGAACATAATTACAACAGCTGCGTAAGTGCCTTTTTTAGGCTTACACCATTGATTAGTTTTTGGATTTAAAGTAACAAAGCAAAATCGATCACCTCTTTTTGTAGTTTCAACCCAGTATTTTCTTAAAGTTTTTAACTTAAAACCCCAAGGATAATTCTGAACCTCGAAACCATTTTCAAAGTTAGTATGTCCATATAAATTCATATTTTATCTCCTTACAATATTAATATAAGCATTAAATGCTAATATACAAGGCGTAGTTCGCAAAAAATGCAAATTAATTTTTGCGTATCAATTTGCGTATCAGTAATCAATGGGTTTCAGCGGGTTTCAATGGTTTTTAATAGATATAATTTTTTTATAGAATTTTTAAAATTAATGTTTATAGCCCTTATTTGGCTGCGGGAGTAGTTCAGCTGGTTAGAGCGCCGCCCTGTCACTAGGCTGTTCATTGGTAATATATATAGAAAAATACGACTTGCGTATCAATTTGCGTATCAAGATAATCTTATTATTTAATTTTTAGAAAATATTATTAGGTTTTGATGGGTGTCAGTAGTGATACGCAATTAGCATTTGTGTTTATCATGGATTCTTTTTAACCAGGCAACATACAAGTAAGGCGGCACAGAAAAAAACCCATCACTTTCTTTTGGAGCAATCTTTTTAACCCTAAAATTAATGATCTCATCAGTTTTTAAATCTACCTGGTACAATGTAACCAGACCAGGAACATTAAGCCTGTCAGCTATCGTTTTTGTAACAATAAACGACTTAAAATTCTGTCCTTTATCAAAAGCTGTTTCAATTACTGCTAGTGGAGTTTTACATTTTTTACATATTTCAACAGCATCAATATCAATCATTGCCAAGCCATCAAATTGTCGATGAAATTCGGAGTAGTGATCTCCTTGATTAAAATAATTATTCCTTGCCATCAGGGATAAGTTTTAATTTTTTTTGTAATTTTAAATTTTCTTGTCGTAAATCAAAATTATCATTTATTTTTTTTTCTAATTGATCCAGGACAAAATCTCTTTCAGTTTTTAATTTTTCATTTTCAACTGATAAATCTACTTTTAAAATCATTTTAAACTCTCTTTTGCTTTTTCAAGATATACAGCTGCATCAAGTAATTCTTCAATTGTATTTTCTATAGCAGATTTTAAATCCATATTAATCTGCTCCATTGTGTTCCCATATTTTTTAATACCAACATTAGATCTATTAATCATTCTTTCACAAATTTTTTTTACCAGGGGATCAGGAACTAAATCTTTAGATAAAATAACTAAATCTTTTGTAGATAAATCTGTCATTTAAAATTCTCCTCTATCCATTCAATCAATTTTTTGTGTGGAATTTTGTACTGCCTATTCAATTTGGTCATAGGCAGCTTATTTGTATTAATTAAATAAATTACTCTTTTTTGTTTTACAATATCAGACAGCTGCGGATTGTAGAGAATATTCCCTACATCCGCAGTTGTTAAAAGTTGGTTAGGATTATAGTGGTATGTCATCAATATCCCATTCCTGTGCTGGTTCTGGAGCTTTTGCTGGAGATCTATTGGGAGCAGCTGCGGGGCTATCACTTGGCTGGGCATATTTTGGATTGTGATCAGCAAAATTAATAGTCATTTTTGGACTACCAGCTTTCGTGAATCCTTTCCACATCACAATATCGTATTTTCCAGCGGGGATAACAATATCCTCATTGATTTCATAGCCCATACTGTGCGATTTAAATCCAGGTCTTTTTTCTGGCAATTCTTTTACAGCATCCTTTAATTCATCGGTTTGTGCGTAAACATCTATATAAATTACATTGTTTCCGCTTTTATTAGTTTTAACACCTTTAATCATATTACTTCATCCTTTCTTGTATAGCTGGGGGCAAACCATTTGCCCCCGCATTATTCCCCGCAACATTCTTAACAGGTATTGTATTCGGAGAATTCTGTTGAACATTCATCTCATCCTCGGAGTAAAAATCACCATGCATTCCAGTCAGCTTTAAGACAGCACGATCAATGGCTCTTTTTTCTGCCATTGCGACAGGATAAGAATTTCTATTATTTTTAGGAGTACATTCACCAAAGGTAATAACTTTAATACCATCTTTGACAGCTGTGCATTTTACAACACAAGCAGATAATGCCAGGTCAATAAATTCAAGATTTAAATCAACAATTACAATTTTTTCTTTAAGCTGTATGCGTTCAATTGATTTATGATAAAGAACCCAAGTTCCATGGCAATCCCAAACATCCTCTTTTTTTAGTTTATGTTTTTGTAGAAGTTCTTTGATATCAGTTGCTATTTTAGGCATTATATATTTCCTTTCTTTCAAAAGAATATAATGAGCTATAAGTAGATATTAAAATATGCCGCCAAATTCTTCGCGATTGTATTTTTGTGAATTTTTCTTTTTTTCTTGCAGCACATTCTTTTTTCATTTTGTTTTCTGCCCACCACAATTTCCAGTCAGCTGCGGTAATTAAAAACTTTAATTTTTGATTTTTATTTTTTACATCAACTAACTTGATGATTTCTGCGTCAAAATTTTTCATATTTGTCCCCATAGTTGTTTGCATCTTGCGACATACTCATCGCCAAAATCCCAAAATGGATCATTAAAATCTGGATCTATTTTAGATAATATTTCTGTTAGTGATTTTGATGAAGAAACTATATTTTGCCTGATAATATTTTTTCTTCTATAATTTTCTAAAGCCCAATCAATTGAATCCTGGGATAAGCTATCGTGACTTTCATCATAAATAACATAACCAGGATCTTTTTCACTAGGAACAACATCATTTACATAAACAATAAAAATTTTTTTATTTGTGGATTTTTTATAAAAAGATGTTTGTGCAATATGTGTAGGTAATGGGCTTTTTGGTATATATCCTTTAGGAGATGACCAATCACCGCTTTTTAATTGCTTTGGTTTTCCTCTTTGTTTTGTTTTTAATTCAACAATTATATCCTTGCTTTCAAAATCAATAAATCCTGTCATAGGTAATTCAACTTTATCAAAGTTAGCCCAGGCAACAGTTTCAGATTTTATTTTTTGTTTTTTATTAGGAAATATTTCTCTCATTGCAGCAATGCCATTTCTTACCAGCTGCGGCATTCCCTCAAGTATTTTTTCGTAATGGATTATTTGATCAGCACTAAATTTAGATTTTTCTGCTTTAAATAAAAATTCTCCTTCTTTAGCTGCAACATCATCTGAAAGTTTATCTATTATAGCCGAATTAATTCCACTTTGTGCTGCATTGCCACCAATCATGGGAGGCTTTACTTTAAATAATTTTCTTTCTTCTCCTGTGCAGCATAAATATTTTCCAGCCCATAATCCATTTGTTTGATTTGATTGAGAGGGGGAAGTATGAAAGATATCATATTTCAACCAATGCTGCGGTATTTCGTTTTTTTCCATAACCATCCTTTTTTTGGATGATTATTAGCATTAAATGCAAAGTTTCACAAATTTATAATAATTAATATTTTAACTTTGCAAATAATGCTAATTAATGTAAATAAATTACAAATATGACTTTAGAACAATATCGCACAAAATATCAATTATCTTATACACAATTAGCCCATCAGTTAGGGTTTGGAGATTTAAAAAATCCCACAGCTGAAATCAAAAGATATTGTGTCCAGGGTACTATTCCAAGAACAGACCGCCTAGTTAAAATTAATCATAATACTAATGGGGAAGTTACTGCCAATGATTTCCACAGCTGATCTAGGAAAATTAGCGGTTATTCGCTGGGTAGATGCTAAAGAAATTGGTGTTGGATGGCATGATCAAGAAGAAATAGATAGCAATGGATGTGTCTGGATTATTTCAGTTGGATGGGTAACAGGTTTAACAGTTTTAGAGGTAAAAATATCAGCTGATATTGCAGTTGATCCAGGAGATGATGAAGTTGGAAGATCACAAGCAATACCGATTAATTGCGTGGCTAGTGTAAATTTTTTAGGTGAAAAAAAGGATTATAATCGGCATGAATATAATAAATCCTAATTTAAAAAAAGATGAGATAATTGAAATTGCTGATTTAGCAATAGTAAGTCCTATTCATCAAATTCTGCGTTTTAAATGCAATTATTCTACAAAAGTATGGAAAATAGCTCAATACCATAAAAAGATTTGTATGGAGAACCTTTATTCTTGGAAAACAATGGATCAGGATCTTTTGGAAGAAGCTGCTGATATTATTAAGGAAAATAATGTCCCTGGTTAATAAATGGAAATTAAATAGATTTGCCCAGGCAGATCCAAGATTGTCATCAATAGCCAGGAGAGTTTTATTTTTATTATGTAATTATTACAATGATAAATCCCGGCAATGCAATCCATCGCAGCTGCGGATGTCCAGGGATCTTGGAACTACCGATAGAAGCATTCGCAATGGTTTGAAAGATCTAGTTGTTAATGGATATATTAAAATAATCAAAAAGGGCAATGTAGGGTTTTCCACACAGTATGCCATTGACTTCCATCTACAGGAAAAATTCTTCCAAGCTACAGGAAAAAACTTTCCAAAAGACCAGGAAAATATCTTCCTACGAACTAGTTTAAGAACATATTTAGAAGAAGAAGAATTGAAAATTATTAAAGGGGGGGAGAGTGGATAACTACACAAAAGAAGAAATAGAAAAGAAATTAAAAAGCATGGCTCTTAAAGTAACGAAATCAACTAATTCATATTATGATGCAGTTAGAACAGGATCAGCAGCTGCTAGGGGAACAGATGAGTGGATAGTTCAAAAGATGAAAGCTAGAGTTACTAAAGATCATTATTGGGGGTGGTTCAAGATTATGATGGAAGGAAATTATAAACAGAAGAAAACAGCAAGGAATTATGCCAAAAACATACTCGGGTTATAGTCAGCAGATTAAAAGCAAGGTTTCTCTTAATGATTTGATTTTATTGTTTGCAGATGCAGCTAGAACAGACAGACAAATGCCTGGAGTAATGCGGAAGCAGAAAATGTGCAGCTGGGTTGATTATCCTGATGAAATCACATCTTATGGATATACTTCTGCTGAAGATACTGTCAGACTTGTTCCAGAGCAAATACAAGTTGATCGGTGGGAAATTGCTACACAATTATTGAATGAGTTAGACGATAAAAAAATGCGTAAAGTAATTTGGGCGAAAGCAAAGGGAGCTTCCTGGGTGTGGTTAGGCAAGAGGACAAAGTTATCAAGGCAATGGATTAAAGAAAAGTATCTCGAAGCAATATTTGTAATGATGTTTAGAATTAATAAAGATAATGTTAATAAACTTTACATTATTAACAAAATAACATACAAATCTTAATATGATGCAATTTATAGCATCTTTTTTTTGGTTCAAATGGTAGGCAGACCATCAAAGAAAATTCCTTGCGGAGCTAAACGCAAATATGATGGCAATCCTTGCCAGGCAAAAGCATTGGAAAGTGGTCGCTGCAAGTATCATGGGGGAATGAGTACAGGAGCAAAGACTTATCAGGGTAAACTAAAATCATACGCAAATTTAAAACAATATAAAAACAATGCCAAAAGACTTGAAGAACTACTTGGACAAGATCCTGGAGCAGATACAGTTGGGGAATACATTGACCTCAATCACAAAACAAAAGGGTTATCCTAGTTTATCCGCAGTTTATAAATGGATGAGAGAGAGCCAGGAGATTGCTGATAAGATTATGGCAGCACGATCTGTTGGAGCTGCAACGCACCTGGATCATTGCTTTGATTTATTGCAAGAGGATATTAAACCGCAAGATGTTCAATGGAATAGGGAAAGGCTGCATCATTATCGTTGGGCAGCTTCCAAGCTCATTGGAGTATATGGC
>TARA_R110000851_G_scaffold31015_1_pt1 | contig 13494 bp, 9 predicted proteins | sample TARA_R110000851 | Tara Oceans TARA_R110000851 (sample SAMEA4397627) | marine metagenome | biome: Polar Biome; feature: [DCM] deep chlorophyll maximum layer (ENVO:01000326); material: water (ENVO:00002006), including particulate matter (ENVO:01000060) such as... | depth 17 m | reverse complement strand
AGCAAGTCCGGTCTGCACTGAACCGATGCGGTGCCAACAAAGCCAGTGGCGCGCTGATCATCGGCTTTGACGGTGAATATGAACCCACCGAGAATATCTATCAATTGCACTTCACCTGCTTGGCGTTCGGCGAAATGATCGAGGTGGTGGATCGATTACGGACCAAGCCCAAATATCGTTCCTGTCGCAAGGTCCGGGATGATGATGATCTTTTCGCCGATACCGTTCGGCAGCGCGTTCATAGGACCCGCAAGCCGATTAGTAACCTGATCAAGGCGAGCACCTATGTCATCAAGTCGTTTTGGCCCTCTCGGGCTATCTTCATCGACGAAAATGGCAAACGGCAACGAACGCGTATCAAGCGCCGTCTGCCCGAGCCCCATCATTCCCAGTATCTGTTGTGGATGGACCGTTGGTCCATTGGCGACTTTACGCTGATGATGGGATTGCGGGCAACAAATTCTGGTCTGAAATCGATCAAAAAACCGAACACCAATGGAGGTCTAAATGACTGATATAGCTAACACAAATGACAACAATGGCTATGATATGGCTATATACGGCTATGCTGCAATACAACACTGTGTGTTGAACCAATTTCCAACTCTACAGAGGAAAAAACCTAATTTTCACCCCACTTTCCCCAGTTTTTCGGGCATTTTTCGGCTTTCTCCGACCTCAAACCTTCGCTGTTGTCGGCAAACGACAGATGATGCCAAAAAAGTGGGGAATATGGGGAGCTCCTGCTCTAATTCAGGAGACGGCGCATGATCAACATTCAACACGCAACCACAGACTCTGGACAATTCTATTACCGATTTGATGACGGACCGAACCATGTATGGCTGCATCAAAAAAATCTCGGTGGAACTCCTAATGGCTTAGTCAAGTTGCTGAGTAGCTCGGGAATCACTGTCGCGCATAAAAACGACGCTGCACATCTCTGGGGCAATGTCGGCCGCGCTCGGGATCCCTTTCCAGGCAGCATCCTTGAAAGGCCCGGTTGGTCTCTTGCCACAGGCTGTTTTGGTCTTCCCGACGGCAACATAGTTGGACTGCGAGACGGTGTTCAGGTTGAACCGGTATATGCAGGCCTTCATGGCGTCTGCGATCAAAAGGGTACTTTAGCCGAGTGGCGAAGCGACGTCGCTTCGCCACTGTCAGGTCAGTATATTCCGATGTTTGCGATCATGACCGCGCTTGCTGGACCACTATTAGCGTTTGTGGCGATGGACGACGAGCCTTGCTTTGAACTGTGGGGACGAAAGGGAACAGGCAAAACTACCGTTCAGAAGTTTTCCAATTCCGTCTTTGGCCCACCCGAGTTCGTCGGAAGCCCCAGGCTTGCGCTGAACCTGTCCGAATATGTTGCAGATCCGATGAAAGCTTTGGCCTCTCGGAGCGACCTCATGGTCAATATCGACGGAGCTGACGCGTATACGGCTGGTTTGTCGGCCGCCAGAGCATTGGATATATATAAAGCCATCGCCTTCCCAAGAAACAATGGGGTGCCGAGTCTAGAGGCTGGTCGGTCGATCATGATGATCAGCACAAGCCGCCCGCTCTACGAGCTCGTCGGCGTCCATTCGGCGACGGCGATCGCTGCATCGAGCCGGATCATGACCATTCCCATTGATCCGAAATATCCTTGCGGTATTTTCAACCGGAAGCCCGACGACGACGAGCCAATAGCAACATATGTCGAACGTATCACGAGGTCCTCCCGTCGGCTATATGGCGTTGCTGGGCGTGAATTCCTCAGTAGGTTGCTGGCCGATCATCAAAAGTCGCCTGAGAAGCTTCTGGCGGACCTAATTCGGTACACGGCGAAGTTCCGGCAAAAGGTCGGTGTCGATGGAAGTGACGGCGATGCCAAGCGTAAGGCTGATGGGTTTGCTATAATTTACGCCGGAGGTCGGTTGGCCCAACGATACCGCATATTGCCGAAAAAGTGGAAGTGCGGTCAAGCTATCCAGAATTGTTACCGCCTTTACGTTGACAACGTCAATGTGCCGAGGCCGTTCGCCGAGCGGTTGATCAACATTTCAAAGAAGAAGCGCGTCGTCGACCTCGATGCCAAATCGACGAGTACGTCGATTCAGAAAGGAAACATATTCACCAGAACGCGTCGCGGCAGGAATGAATTGATAATCCGCACCGAGTTCATCGAGCGCGTATTCCCAGACTGGGCTACATTGAAGAAGAATCCGGAGGTCAAAAAGTTGATGCTCGGGGATAAGCCGCACAAGACGGCCAAGCGCGTTTTGGACGGGAAGAAAGGTATCCGGTGCTTCGTATTCCAGGTCCCGACCATGCGATAATGTCGTGGCGGTCAGGAGCACAGGGTTTGTCCCGGTCGCTCCTGATCACTGCGCGCTTTGGCGCTGGAATGACCTGGGCGGCCGATTTTAGGGTGGATTTCAGATAGGCCGAAATTGGGCTATTCAAGTCTCGTCAGCTCCGAGATCAGCAGAATATCGAAATACCCATAGCCTACCGCTTGCCGCCTGCGGGTTGCCATGGAAGCCTGAACGAGGTTCTCTCGAGAGCTTCGCGCGCATCCGGGAACAGGCGCGGGTCCAACTGGAAAGCCGTCTAGCTGGAGAGCTCAAATTCGAGCTTCTGGCGCCAGTGCCCGGTTTTGGCCTGGCCTGCCTGCCCGAACCTGACGCGGGAGATATCTTTCTCGACTTAGAGGGCGACTCCTTCGTAGGTGAGCACGGGCTCGAGTACCTGCATGGTTTCCACTACTTCGAAGTTGGAGAGGCACACTATCAGGGGCTATGGGCGCTTGATCGTGAAGCCGAAAAAACTGCCTTTGAAACCTTCATCGATTTTGTGATCGCACGGCTCGAAACCTATCCAAACCTCCATGTATATCATTACGGCGGATATGAGCCGGGTGCGCTCAAACGGCTTATGGGCCGTTACGCCACTCGCGAAGATGAGCTCGACAGACTTCTGCGCGGCAAGGTTCTCGTCGACCTCCTGAGCGTCGTGCGGCACGCCATTCGTGCCGGTGTCGAAAGCTATTCAATCAAGAAGCTAGAGCCCTTGTTCGGCTATGAGCGCGATGCCAAACTACCCGATGTCAACCAAGCTCTGACCCGGCTCCAGCTGTGTCTCGAAGGAAATGATCCGACTGGTATCCAGGCAGACGACAGTGCCACGGTTGAGATCTACAACCGCGATGACTGCGTTTCGACCCGCTACCTGCGTGATTGGCTCGAAATTCAGCGGCAGACATTGTTAGAACAAGGAATCGACATTCCGCGCCCTGAGATCATCGATGGTGCGCCCAGCGAAAATATCTCCGAATGGCTGGAGCTGATTACACCATTGATGACTAATCTTACTGAGGGCGTTTCAGTCGATCCAGCGGAGCGAACTGCCGAAGAGCATGGTCGCTGGCTTCTGGCCAACCTGCTCGAATGGCATCGCCGCGAGGAGAAGTCCGGCTGGTGGGAATATTTTCGCCTGTGCGATCTTTCATCAGAAGAATTGCTCGACGAGCGGGCAGGCCTTTCCGGTCTGAGCTATATCGAGTCAGTAGGTGGAACAGCCAAATGTCCGATAGACCGCTACAGTTTTCCTGCTCAGGAAGCCGATATTCGCCCAGGCAAGGGAATCAAGGCGCAGGGCGGGCAATCTGTTGGCTCGGTGGACGACATTTCCCGCAGCCAACGAACTATCGATATCAAGAAGACCTCAGCGATGGCGAGCGAGCATCCTGCGGCGATTTTCGTCCACGAGCATGTCCCGTCTAAGCCGATGCAGGAATCTCTGGTTCGGCTCGCAAGCTATGTCTGTGAGCACGGCATGTTTGAGGGAGACGCTTACCGGCCTGCTCGAAACATGCTCATGCGTGTCGCTCCACAGGTTGAAGGCGGCGCTGCAATCCGGATGGGCGGCGAAAAACCTCTGGACGCCGGTGTCCGACTCGCGCCGTTGATTGCGTCGGGAGTGCTGCCAATCCAGGGCCCGCCGGGCACCGGTAAGACGCACACGGGCGGGCACATGATTTGCGAGCTGGTGAAGCAAGGCAAGAAAGTGGGCATCGTTGCCAATGGTCATGATGTGATCCGCAACCTTCTCGACAAGGTCATCGAGGTCGCCGACGAGACTGCCACGCAACTTGTGTGTATTCAAAAGCCAAAGGGCGGTTCCAAGGAAAACGCCACTGACCGGCTTCGCTTCGCCAAGAAAAGCAATGCGGAAGTGTTTGCTGCGTTGGACGGCGATTGCGGGGTTGCGGGTGGAACGGCGTGGTTGTGGTCGACCCACGATGCGTTCGAATGTCTCGACGTTCTGTTCGTCGATGAAGCCGCGCAAATGTCGCTGGCAAATGTGCTCGCGGTCTCGCAAGCAGCGCGAACGCTGGTTTTACTCGGTGACCCTCAACAGCTCGACCAACCAATGCAGGGAAGCCATCCGGATGGGACAGGATGCTCGGCTCTCGACCATCTCCTGTCAGGAAAGCAGACGATCGGAAATGACGAGGGATTGTTCCTTGACGTTACATGGCGCCTGCATCCCGATATTTCAGGGTTCACCTCAGAGCTTTTCTATGAGGGTAAGCTTGAATCGAAGGAAGAAACAGCCGGTCAACGCGTCAACGCCAGCGGTATTGCCGGTGGCACAGGGCTTCGCTTCCTGCCCGTCGAGCACAAGGGCAATCACAACTGCTCACCCGAGGAGGCAGACGTCATCGCTACAATGGTAGATGACATTCTCCAGCAAGGAGCGACCTGGGTTGACCGTGACGGGGAAGAGCATGCTGTCGAGAGCGAAGACATCCTAATTATCGCGCCATATAACGCGCAAGTGTTCGAGATTCAGCGGCGTTTGCCGCAAGCACGGGTTGGAACCGTCGACAAGTTTCAGGGGCAGGAAGCTCCGATCTCGATCTACTCGCTGGCCAGTTCATCGCATGCAGACGCGCCGCGAGGAATGGAGTTTCTTTACAGTCTCAATCGCCTGAATGTCGCAACATCACGGGCGAAATGCGTGACGATCCTGGTCGGCTCGCCGCAAGTCTTCGAGGCCGAGTGCCGCACGCCAAGGCAGATGCAGCTTGCCAACGCGTTCTGCCGATACCGCGAATGCGCGCATTGACGTTGGACGCATGGGGCGCAAAGCTGTCATCTGGCTCATGGCTAAAGTCATAAACTGTCATATGTTGGAAAATGCTGATGAAAGTTGACCCGGTCAGGCATAAACGATGGGAACGTTTGTTCGGAAGATATCAACTGAAAGCCATCGAACCGCTCTTCCAGTCATTCACGTCGGGCAGATTCTGGCTTCGCTTTGCGCCCAATCTCAGTCGCTCAGTCGATTACTAGTCGATCCCGAAAGCTGTCGTTCGTTCAGACAACTACCGGAGCAGCTAATGGAAACGACGGCGAAGCCCTCAGAGATCCTTTACGCGATCGGGCGAAGCAGGCCACATAGATGCGGGGTTGAAGGTTGTCGATGGTGGATGTTCCCATTACTCAACTCCTGTGGGCCGAAGGCAACGCACTACATTGTTCCCTTCCTGTTCTTGGAATTGACTGAAACAATCCCTACTTGAAGTGCGTGCAGCAAAGATTCGCGCGAGGGGGTGTCATGAACTTTGAAGAATATGAACGCGGGGGATGGGCATTGTATTCGGCGTTTGCCGAGGCAGTGGCCAGCATTCTTAATGCGGCCATTGAGCAAAACCCTCCGCTTCATCTTCAACAGGTCAAATCACGGGCAAAAGCCCCGGACTCACTCAAGGACAAACTCGCGGAGCACGGTTTGAGCGATACACAGACCCTTGAGGCCGAAATAAAGGACCTCGCAGGCTCCCGAATCATTTTCTACACCAACTCGGATGTCACACGCTTTTCGCAATCAGGCATCCTGCGGGACAATTTCGAGTTCGATGATATAAAAATTCATCATCCGCCTCTCGGTAGCAGCAGTGCAGTGGACCAGTTCCGGGGGGACAATTTCACGGTGCGCTTCAAGGCTGAGCGGTCGGCTCTTCCCGAATATGCTCGCTTTGCGAACCTGCGATGCGAAATTCAGGTGCAAACCATCCTCAATCATTCGTGGTCGGAGATGGCACACGACACCATCTACAAGCAACCGAAACTTGAAGGTGGCTTCGGGGCAAAGGCCATGGCGAGCATCGAGCGGCGGCTGGACAAGGTTATGCGTGAGCATCTGGAGCCAGCCGGGCATGACTTTCAGAAGATCGCGAGCGATTTTGCGCGTCTAAAAGCGGGCAAAGACCTGTTCGATCAGCAGCCGCTACAGGTCATACGCGATGCGCCAGATAACAACGAGCGTTATGATGCCGTTGAGCGGTTCGCCGAAGACGTGTTGCGCTATTACGACGACATTTCCTCAGAGTATCCCGAGATTGTCGCAACGCTAGTAGAAGCTGCCGAGAAGGCGCGCCAGACGGAACCGGTTATCATAGCCATCGACTCGGCCACATTCGCGGGCAAAACCTCCGAGGAGGTGGTCGCGCTGGTTGTAAAAACTCTCAAAAGTTACTGGCACGCAGGCTTCGAGGCGACGGCGGAGGCGGTGATCCGCCTCTATGTCGGTGCAGCGGGCGAGGACGAGCGTAGCGCGATTGCGTCGCTTGGCGAGGAGTTGGCCAAGCATCATCTTGGAATTTGGAAGCGCTACGGCCCCGCCGCGCAACTCGCGTTGATGGACATCATCGGGAAGCTGACTCCCGAACAGCGGCAAGGCTGTCGCCCGCTGTTGTGCACCATAATCGAGGCAGTCCTTTCGCCGGAAGTCGAAGGCACGGAATGGGCGGCCCTCGACACGCTCACTATCAGCACAGGCTCGGTGACCGCATCGCCCGAGCTTGGTGAGATTCGAAACCGCGCGATCAACGAACTCAAGGATCTGCTAGTTTCAGCGCAGACGGACAGAGAGCGGCAGGCGATCATCCAATCGCTTTCGCGCGCCACGAGTACGCCGTACAATGCCGGATACAGCAACGAATTGGCGCTGCTTGTCATACAAAACTCCCTAACGGTGGTCGGGATATTCCGGGAGCTGTCGCCGGGCTGGAGTTTTGAGATCCAGCAGCATCTGGAAGATAGGATGCTTCGACTCCACTATGCGCACCGTGTGGTGCCGCCGTGGCTTAACGACGATCCTACGCTTGCCACGGCCAACGCCGCGCTGGTTGCCGAAATCTTGGCGTTTCGCGACCAGGTGAACACCATTCCCGAATTTGTCAGGTACAAGACGCTCGTGGGATATGACTCCGTTTATCCGTCGGCATGGGATGGCGATCCGTTCGATTACGAGGCGCGCGACGCATGGCGCGAGGCGAGCATCGACGCAATGGTAGTGGGGATTTCGAAAGCGAACACTGACGAGTGGTTGGGTTTCATTACTCGCTGCGCTCAAACCCGGTCGAACGATCTCGCCACTTTTCCGAGCTTCGGCAATTTTCTCGTGAAGCTGGCGATGGCGAAGCCGACAGTCGTCATCGGGTATCTTGATCGGCTGGATGAACGTCTTGCCCAGTTCCTTCCCGGTATGTTGCGCGGTTTGGTCGAAGCGGGGGAAACCAGCTTCGTCGAACAGAAAATCCACGCTTGGGTCGGCCAGGTCCGCTATCTCGATCAGATTGGCTATTTCCTGAAAGCCGACACAAAACTCGACATTCAATTGCTCGAACTGGTCGCTGCACGTGCCATCGAGCAAGGCGAAAATTGGGCGGTTACCACCACTATTGCCGCCGCTACATCGCGCTTTGCTCAGGCACCGGATGATCGTCTGAAGGCTGTGTTTCTTGCTGGGCTACGCCACCTGACGGCGCAGGGGGATGCGCGTTGGGCGATGTCGCATTTCGTCTCGTGGCGCAAAGCGCCTATCCTGTCCGCGCTGCAACAAGTCGAGTTACCGACGCTATTTGCTGCGCTGCTGCTGCTACCGCGCCTCGATTATAACATTGAGGAGCTTCTCGCGACGGTTGCAGCCAATCATATCGATGAAGTCATTCAGTTCCTCGGTGATCGGATGGAGCATGAGCGTGAAGCCGATGCAGCCGAAGAGTATCGCGCCCTGCCGTTCACCGTGCATGTGTTGCCGAAGGCGCTTGCGTCCGCCTCCGCTAAGTTGGTGCAGGCAGCCCGCGGCTGGTACGCAGCCGATGGCTTGCTCTTTAGGTTTCGCGGTGGTCGTTTTATCGCCCAGATATTCCCCGATATCGAGGCTGATTTTGAGGTAGAGCTTCGCTCTCTCATCGCGAATGGCGATCCCGCCGACATCGAGATGTTGTTGGCGCTGCTGCAAAATTACGAGGGAGGCGGCGGCATCCACACGCTGTGCATGGACATTGTCGATGCTCTGCCGGAAAACGACAAGCTGGTTACGAGCGTGACAATTGCGCTCAGTGCGACCGGAGTGGTATCTGGTGAGTTCGGGTTCATCGAAGCGTATGAAGAACGCAAGGCGTATGTGACCTCTTGGCTGCAAGACTCGAGGCCGAAGGTGCGGCAATACGCGCGCGAATTCATTCACAAAACCGACCAGCAAATTGCCGCCGAGCAACGCCGGGCGGAAGAGGATCAGGCATTGCGACGGCTTGAATTCGAGCAGGGTGATTAGCGATGAGCGATAACCCCGAAGACAAGCCACGTCTCGGCACCGTGGGCAATATCGGAAAGCCGATACTGCTTACTGACGTAAACATGCATGGCGTCTCGTCCAAAGCTGCACAGTGCGGTGAGCAGGTCGATATATGGGTACGGCTCGCGATGACCTCCGATGACCGAAATTTTCATCGGATCGTCCATGGGCTTTGTGGGGTCATTCACCACCATGCGCAAAGCGCAGGCAGTAGTGTTAATCTCGACCGGGCTAGTACCATTGTGCTCATTATCAGACACGACGACCGCGCCGAGCTATGGGTGGATACTGCCGCAGTATCGGTAAATATCATGGTCAAGCGCTCTATGGCGGCTGGGTCAGTCGTTTTCGAGAACGACATTGCCGATGTTACCGACATGTGGTTTCCAGCGCTTACGATCGAGAAGACCGACCGCATCGTCGTGCTATTCCGCAAGGACTGGGCTTTCGGGCTTTATTTTGATTTCAACCCAGATCAGGAATTGGATACTGAAACTGCCCGCCGCAATCTCGGCCGCCTCTATCGCATCCTAAAATACCGGCATCTCTACGACACGATGGCAGACGCGACAGTGGTCGAAAAGCTGACTAAGGCGGGTTGGTTTCCCTTCGTAGAAATACTTGGCAGTGAGTTCCGTAATCTTGCCAACTCATGCGAAGCGGATTTTCCGCTTGAGGATGTGGAATCTACTCTGGTCGCGAGCTTCAATAACGAACGATTGGACCGGATGGTCGCGCGATGGGCGAGCAAGCCGCATTTCCAAGGGAAGCTGCCTTTGCTCCAAGCGGCGGTGCAACACTTCAAAGCCAAGGAGCCCATTGCGACGATCAAGATCGCTCTGACTGAGATTGAAGGCGTGTTGCGGGCGGCTTACCCCATCACCGCCAAACCTCGTCCCCGCATTGCCGACCTTTTGGAATATGCCATCGACACCGCCACGCAAAAAGCCGGAGGCGTGGATACGCTGCTTTTGCCAGAAGCGTTTGCTCAATATCTAAACGGCTACACGTTTGCGCATTTCAACCCCGCCGTTTCACAGGGAACAGCCGGATCGCGTCATGCGGTCGGTCATGGCGCCGCCGAAACGGACAGTTACACCCAAGTTCGCGCCTTGCAGGTTTTGCTCACGCTCGACCAACTTGCATTCTGCACCTGAGCCCATGCGCATGAAACTAAGAGATTATCGAGTCTCGCCGGAGACCGGGAATGGGAATTGCCAGCTTGGGGACACCCGATTGCGCAGGGCGTGATGTTGCTTTTTATTGGCGTGCATGGGCGACTCTTCCCGATCGGGCCCGCCTTTACGACCGGCAAGCTCCATTTCATGGTGACAGCAACGCACAATATTGAGCAGATCATGGCTCGCGATCCGCGCTTTGCACACAAGATCAATCGCAGCAGGCCGGAGAGCGCGCACGAGCTGAGCGACGGCCATGGTCTCCCCGATGGTAAGCGGTGCGCCTTCAAAACCGTCAATTGTTCCTAAAAGCTGTCCGGCAACTGTGAGCGATAGAATAGCGCTATGGTCCTATCGTCAACGTGTAGCAAATGCCGCCCAGTCGTCCATCAGCAATCGCCGCTCCTCAATTGCATTGCCCCGGCGATACGCTCGTTCGGTTTTGGATTGAATAGTATGGGCCAAAGCCATTTCGATATCTTCACGTGCATGACTAGTCTTTTCTCCAGCCCAGTCGCGAAATGTCGAACGGAAGCCGTGGATTGTAATGTCCTCTCGGCTCATTCTGCGCAGCAACATCGTCATAGCCATATTCGACAATCCTCCGCCGGACGTTCCTCGAAATACCAGCGTTGAGTTCGTTGAAGAGTTTGCCCTGATTTCCCGCAATGTTTTCATTGCCGCTTCGCTCAATGGAACCTGATGCAAACTTTTTGCTTTCATCCGCGAAGCCGGAATCGTCCAGATTTGGTTTTCGAAATCTATTTCATCCCAAGTCATCCCGAGCACTTCGCTTGTTCGAGCAGCAGTCAATACTGTAATTTGTAGTGCTTTTGCCGCCGAAGCCGGTCTCTGAGAGAGTGTGGCCATGAAGTCAGGAAGTTCAACAAATGGCAAAGCCGCATGATGCTTCTGTCCCTTCCTGGGTTGGCGGGGCAACAGTAAATCGAGATGGCCTCTGAACCGTGCTGGATTTTCTCCTGATCGCAAGCCTTTGGCCTTTGCAGCATCTAAAACCCGTTCAATTCGTCCCCGGACGCGCCGCGCAGTTTCACATTTTGCAAGCCATATAGGCTTTAATATCGACACGACAGCATCAGTATCCACTTCGTCTACCGGAAGCGTCAATATGGGTTCGGCATATCGCGTGATCGACGACCGCCATTGATCGCGGTGTTTTTTGTTATCAAAGCCTTTTTCGATATCATCAATCAACGCCGTAGCCATTTCACCAAACGTCATCAATTTCTGCTTTGGTTTAGACACTCGCTTCCGCTCTGCAATTGGATCAATACCATCCAAATGCAATTGTCTTGCTGATCGCGCTTTTTCCCGCGCTTGCGCCAGCGAGACATCCAATACTGAACCGAGCCCAAACTCCCGCCGCTTGCCATCTATCATATACACATAAAGCCACGATCTCGTGCCTGATGGCCGTGTCCTTAAGTACAGCCCACCACCATCCGAGTAGATTCCCGGTTTGATAAGCGTAGCAATCTGTTTGACGCTGAGTTTGTTTCTCGAGTGCATGAAAGTGTGTTGCCACCAATCGAAGCGCTTCTCAAGTCATAAATTTGGTCATAAAGTCGACAACGATATCTAACGCAATATGGCGAACTACGGCGAACTGATATTTTCTTCAAAGTCTCTGATAACCCGAGCTTTTTAGCGGCTTCCAGCGTTCGCTGGTGATCGCAACAGTTCAGGGAAATGGCGGACACGGAGGGATTCGAACCCTCGAAGGACCGTGAGGCCCTTGCCTCCTTAGCAGGGAGGTGGTTTCAGCCGCTCACCCACGTGTCCACGTAGCTTGGCTAGAGGGGGCGCTATAACCATCCATTGCGCATGCTGCAACGGGTAAAGTGGCCATTTCAAAAGGCCGCCGGAAAGCGCAAAACCGGTTCCTTGCCGGGAAGAGACTCGCACTGCCGCAGAATCGACTCAGTTCGTCGTGCGTTCATTGCACGGTCATGTCCAACAGCCGACAGCCGTTTCTGGCTGGTAATGGGAAGGAGTTAACCCATGTTACCGTTTTGCATGAAGAAAATCTTGGGAACATTTGCGGTTCTGGCTCTTGCCACCGCGCCAGCCTTGTCACCCGCATCGGCGCAGGTCGATACGGTCGATCCCAATGACGCGATCGATGCCGATCTGGCCACGCCCGATTATGACGGCAATTTCAATTCCGCCACCGCCAATCCCTCGACCGTCGACGATTCGGCGACAGACAGCAATGTCAATGCCGATATTGTGGCGCCCTATGCGACAAATGACGGCACTGCGGTCGATTCCGTGCCGGCACCGGTCGAGGAGAACGGCACCTATCAGGATGATGACCTGATCGGCGCTGCGGAAGGCGTGTTCGGAAAGGGTGCAAAAGGCCTCGCCGAGGTCATTGAGGATATTCTGAAGAAACAGGGCCGGCCCAATGCCTATATCGCCGGACGCGAGGCGAGCGGCGCCTTCATTGTCGGGCTGCGCTATGGCTCGGGCAAGCTCTATCACAAGATCGAGGGCGAACGCCCCGTCTACTGGACCGGGCCGTCGATCGGCTTCGATATCGGCGGCAACGCGGCCAACACTTTCGTGCTGGTCTACAATCTTTATGACACCGAGGACTTGTATCAGCGCTTCCCGGCCGGCGAAGGCGCGGCCTATTTTATCGGCGGCTTCCACGTCAGCTATCTGCGCAGCGGCGACAAGGTGCTGATCCCGGTACGGCTCGGCGCCGGCCTGCGGCTCGGTGCCAATGTCGGCTATATGAAGTTCAGCAAGAAGCAGCAGTGGCTGCCCTTCTGATCGGCTGATCGACCATTACCCGTCCGCTGGCCTCGTCTCTCACAAAAGGCGACCTCATCAAGCCGCATTTTTCCCGTTAGCCCTGAGCCTGTCGAAGGGCGCCTATCGACGAGAGGCGTGGTTCGACAAGTTCACCACTAACGGCATTCCTGCCCGTGCGCAGAACCCAGGCGATGCGGCAATCCACCCCGGTCCACTCGCCTGCTGCCATTCCCCCTTGGTGCCGAGGGGTCGTCTGACCGAATCAGGCCAGCGAGCGGACCTTTTCCATCCGCGCCAGATAGCGCGCCAATATGTCGATCTCGAGATTGACCGCCCGGCCGGGCGCCAGTTCGCCCAGCGTCGTCACCTGTGCGGTATGGGGGATGATATTGAGCGTGAACTCCGTGCCCGTGTCCTTGTCGGACACCGCATTCACCGTCAGCGATACGCCGTTGACCGTGATCGATCCCTTGGCCGCAACAAAGGGCGCCAGCTCCTTTGAAACCCGGACAATGACCTCGTGCGAATCGCCGACCGGCTGGCAGGACACCACTTCGCCGACACCATCGACATGGCCGGTGACGATATGGCCGCCCAGCTCATCGCCGACCTTCAGCGCCCGTTCCAGATTGAGCCGCCGTCCGGCGGCAAATTGTCCGTCCGCCGTGCAGGAGAGCGTCTCGCCCGAAACGTCGACCGCGAACCAGCCGGGGCCCTTGTCGACCACGGTCAGGCAGACACCCGAACAGGCGATCGATGCGCCCATATCGACGCTGTCCATATCATAGCCGCACTGGATTTTCACGCGCAGGTCGCCGCGCTGATCGAGCGACTCAATGGTACCGATATCTGAAACAATGCCTGTGAACATGGGCGATCCTATCTGCAGTGAACGGATCGG